>Ga0310343_10001457_pt1 | contig 12115 bp, 9 predicted proteins | sample HC15DNA2025_MG_FD_203519 | JGI IMG/M metagenome (GOLD analysis project Ga0310343, IMG submission 203519) | Marine microbial communities from station ALOHA, North Pacific Subtropical Gyre - HC15-DNA-20-25_MG | ecosystem: Environmental > Aquatic > Marine > Oceanic | place: Pacific Ocean: North... | reverse complement strand
GGTTTTCGGACCAACTGACTAATAGTCGCCATAAATGTACACTCTAACTAAAACCTTATTCTTGGGCGCGGCATTGTATTATCGAAAACAAATATTCTCAATATTCTTGTCGACTTCCAGCAACTCCGCTAATATCAATACTAATCGCCTTGAGCACTCAAGGCATCCATAAGCGCCTCTTCAACTTCTATAGCACTAGTACCTTGTTGCTCGTCCTCTCTAACTTGTTTTCTTTCTTTGTGATACGTCAAGCCAGTACCGGCCGGAATCAACCTACCCACAACGACGTTCTCTTTAAGTCCCCTTAGATAATCCAGCTTGCCCGTAACCGAAGCTTCTGTTAACACTCGGGTTGTTTCTTGGAAGGAAGCGGCAGATATAAATGACTCCGTTGCTAGAGACGCTTTAGTAATACCAAGCAACAATCGTTGAAATTTAGCAGGCTCTTTACCTTCAGACTCTAACTCAGCATTTATCTCCTTGATTAAGTTAAATTCTAACTGCTCACCTCTTATTAAGGGAGAATCTCCTGCCTCGGTGACTTCAACCTTTCGAAGCATCTGACGCACAATAGTTTCAATATGCTTGTCATTAATCGTTACACCTTGCAGCCTGTAAACTTCCTGAATCTCATTTACTATATAGTCCGCCAGCTGCGACACTCCCTTTAGTCTCAAAATATCGTGTGCACTAAAAGGCCCATCACAAACAGTCTCTCCTTTCTCTACCTGTTCGCCCTCAAAAACTCCTATATTTCTCCATTTAGGTATTAGTGTTTCGACAGACTCTCCATCTTGAGAGGTCACAACTAATCTGCGTTTACCCTTGGTCTCCTTTCCAAAACTTACAATACCAGTTGCTTCGGCTAAGACTGCTGGCTCTTTGGGCTTCCGAGCCTCAAATAAATCGGCGACACGCGGTAATCCTCCAGTTATATCACGGTTCTTATTACCCTCTTGAGGAATTCTGGCCACAATATCGCCAACTCCAATTTGATCACCATCCTCAATATTCAATATTGCGCCACTAGGTAAGAAGTAATTAGCAGGCACATCAGTACCAGGAAGTAAAACAGCCGCACCTTTTTTATCAAGCAATCTAATAGCAGGTCTTAAGTCTTTTGCTGCAGAAGGACGATCCTTTGGGTCAGAAACACTAATATTCGTTAACCCCGTAAGCTCATCTGTCTGTCTGGTTATCGATAAGCCATCTTCCATTTCAACAAACTCTATGACCCCATCGACTTCTGCGACGATCGGATGAGTATGTGGATCCCACTGTGAGATTACTTGACCGGCTTCCACTTGCTCGCCTTCACCAACTGAAATGACAGCTCCATAAGGTAACTTATAACGTTCCCGCTCCCTACCATACTCGTCTGCTATCGCGATCTCTCCAGAGCGCGAAACTGCTACTAATTCACCTGATTCACGAGTTACGGTTTTTAGGTTATGAAGACGAACTAAACCGCCATGCTTCACCTGAATGTTGTCAATAGCTGTCGCTCTAGAGGCTGCTCCACCTATATGAAAGGTTCTCATGGTTAGCTGAGTTCCAGGCTCTCCTATGGATTGTGCTGCAATAACGCCAACCGTCTCGCCCACATTCACCAAGTGTCCTCTGGCTAGATCTCTTCCATAACAAGCAGCACAGACACCATATTTCGTCTCACAAGTGATCGGCGATCGGACCCACATTTCGTCTATACCGTGCTGATCTAACTCAGCAACAACAGATTCGTCTACCATAGTGCCTACACCAACGAGCTTATCTCCACCAGCTCCAACCACTTCCCTCGCCACTATTCTACCTAAAACTCTTGTACCCAGAGGTTCTACTACATCACCACCTTCTATAATCGACGTTATGTGCAAACCATCCAACGTTCCGCAATCCTGCTCAGTGATAACAACATCTTGTGCAACATCAACCAACCGTCGTGTTAAATAACCTGAATTCGCTGTTTTTAGGGCCGTATCTGCCAATCCTTTTCTTGCACCATGAGTAGAAATAAAATACTCATTCACATTCAGTCCTTCACGAAAATTCGCGGTTATAGCATTTTCAATAATACTACCATCTGGTCTAGTCATAAGACCTCTCATTCCAGCAAGCTGCCTAATCTGAGCGGGCGACCCTCTTGCCCCGGAATCTGCATACATGTATACGGAATTAAAAGATCCCTGCTCTTCTTCATCACCCTCTTTATTTATGGTCGTTTCTTTTGATATTCCGTCCATCATCGACCTTGCAACCAAATCGTTTGTTCTGCCCCAAATATCAACAACCTTGTTGTACTTTTCTCCCTGGGTTACCAGACCTGACGCATACTGAGACTCAATTTCTGCGACTTCCGACTGCGCTTCTTGTATCAATGTTTGTTTATCTTCAGGCACCACAAAATCCTCCACACCTATCGATGCGCCTGAGTACGTCGAATATGCGAAACCAGCATACATAAGCTGGTCAGCAAATATCACGGTATCTTTTAATCCGCACTTTCTGTAACAGTCATTGATCAAATTAGATATTTACTTTTTGTCCATAGTCTTGTTAACCAAATCAAAAGGAAGCTGGTTAGGGACAATACTATAAAGCAGTGCTCGCCCGACAGTCGTGTCAAATATTTTAGACTGATTCTCCGTTCCTAATTCAGAGCCCTTAATTCGGACTTTCACTCGCGACTGAAGCTCCACATTCTTGCTATGGTAAGCGCGTTGCACCTCTTCTACATCAGCAAAAACAAGCCCCTCACCTTTTGCATTAACCTTTTCCCGTGTCATGTAATATATGCCCAAAACGACATCCTGTGAGGGAACGATTATTGGTTCTCCGCTAGCCGGCGACAATACGTTATTCGTAGACATCATTAGTGTTCTACTTTCAAGCTGGGCTTCAAGTGTAATTGGGACGTGCACAGCCATCTGATCACCATCAAAATCAGCGTTGTACGCTGTGCAGACAAGAGGATGTAACTGTATCGCTTTCCCTTCAATTAATACGGGCTCGAATGCTTGAATTCCTAATCTGTGCAAAGTCGGCGCTCTATTTAGCAAGATAGGGTGCTCGCGAATCACATCTGCCAAAATATCCCATACTTCGGTTGTTTCTCGCTCAACCATTTTTTTTGCGGCTTTAATTGTAGTCGCCAGTTGCTGATCTTCCAGGCGACCGAAAATAAACGGCTTAAACAACTCGAGCGCCATCTTTTTCGGCAACCCGCATTGGTGGAGCTTAAGAGTAGGCCCAACAACGATCACCGATCTGCCAGAATAGTCTACGCGCTTGCCAAGTAAGTTCTGCCGGAAACGCCCCTGTTTCCCTTTGATCATATCAGCCAGAGATTTTAGAGGTCTCTTATTAGACCCGGTGATCGCCCTACCTCTTCTCCCATTATCCAAAAGGGCGTCAACCGATTCCTGGAGCATGCGCTTTTCATTTCTTACGATTATGTCAGGCGCAGCCAAATCCAATAGCCTTTTTAGTCTATTGTTTCTATTTATCACTCTTCGATAAAGATCGTTAAGATCCGATGTCGCAAATCGACCCCCATCCAATGGAACCAGCGGCCTCAAATCCGGAGGAAGAACCGGAAGCACTTCAAGAATCATCCATTCTGGTTTATTGCCGGACTTCCTAAAAGCTTCCATGAGCTTTAGTCGCTTAGAGAATTTCTTAATCTTTGTTTCTGAATTCGTAGCCGGAATTTCCTCTCTTAACTGTGCAATTTCCGCATCCAGATCCAAATTTAACAGGAGCTCCCTTACTGCTTCTGCACCCATACGCGCATCAAATTCGTCTCCATATTCCTCGAGCTTTTGATAATATTCTTCATCACTTAAAAGCTGGCAAGTCTCTAAATCCGTTAGTCCAGGATCGATTACAATAAAGGATTCAAAATATAGAACTCTTTCTATATCCCTCAACGTCATGTCTAACAGAAGACCTATCCGAGATGGCAACGATTTCAAGAACCATATATGAGCCGTAGGAGAAGCCAACTCAATATGCCCCATTCTCTCACGTCGAACCTTTGTCAGAGTAACCTCTACGCCGCATTTTTCACAGACAACACCCCTATGTTTTAAGCGCTTATACTTCCCACATAGGCACTCGTAATCCTTAACGGGCCCAAAAATTCTTGCGCAAAAAAGCCCATCTCTCTCAGGCTTGAACGTGCGGTAGTTTATCGTCTCTGGCTTCTTTACTTCTCCATAAGACCAAGATCTAATCAACTCTGGAGACGCTAGGCCTATTTTTAAAGCATCAAATTCATCTTCAGAGCCTTGTGTCTTTAATAAATTCAACAAATCTTTCATAACACTTTCTCCTTAAACTGATGAATTACTCAGTCTCTAATTCAATGCTAATTCCAAGCGATCGAATTTCTTTCACAAGCACATTAAATGACTCCGGCATACCAGGTTCCATCTGGAAATCGCCATCAACAATATTCTTGTACATCTTCGTTCGACCAGCCACATCATCCGATTTAACAGTCAACATCTCTTGCAAGGTATAAGCAGCTCCATAAGCCTCTAGCGCCCAAACCTCCATTTCGCCAAACCGTTGGCCTCCAAACTGAGCCTTGCCTCCCAATGGCTGCTGCGTCACCAAGCTATAGGAGCCAGTCGATCGTGCGTGCATTTTGTCATCCACCAAATGGTTTAATTTCAACATATACATATACCCCACGGTCACCGACCGATCAAACTGATCTCCAGTCCTACCATCGTACAAGACTATCTGGCCGCTAGTCGGCATATCCGCCAAGGAGAGCATTTCTTTAATTTCTTCTTCTACCGCCCCATTAAAAGCAGGGGTAGCAACAGGAACTCCGCCGCTCAGGTTTTTCGCCAATTCAAGAATCTCTTTATCAGAAAGACTCTTTAAATCAACCTCCGACTCCCCTATGCGGTTGTAGACTTCATCCAAAAAGCCTCTGACTTTAGCAATGTTCGCTTGCTCTTCCAGCATGGAATTAATTTTTCTGCCAATCCCATGCGCCGCCCAACCCAAGTGGGTTTCTAAAACCTGGCCAACATTCATTCTTGAGGGCACTCCCAAAGGATTTAAGACGATGTCGACTGGCTCACCTTTCTCATCATAAGGCATATCCTCGACAGGCATAATGACAGATATAACTCCTTTGTTACCATGGCGTCCCGCCATTTTGTCGCCAGGCTGAATTCTTCTCTTAATTGCCAGATTTACTTTCACAATCTTCAAGACACCCGGAGCAAGGTCATCCCCACTTTCTATTTTTGAACGTTTGTCTTCATATAGGGCATCAAGGTCATTTTTTTTGTGTTGCAATTGGTCTTCAGCACTCTCAAGCAACTCGTTTAATTCATCGTCCTGCGTCCTTATCTTGAACCACTCATCGAGCGGCAAACCCTCAAGATAGTCAGAATCAAGCACGCTCCCCTTGGCTAACCCCGGAGCACTAGCCACCTTTGCCTTCAACAAAGCCTTATTCAGACGTTCCTGGGTTGCGATTTCAACAATTCTGTATTCATCATCCAAGTCATTTCGAATCTGAGCCAACTGGGCTGCCTCAACGGACCTCGCTCTTTCATCTTTTTCTACACCATCTCGCGTGTAAACCTGCACATCGATGACCGTTCCTTTGACACTGGTCGGAACTCTCAATGACGAATCTTTAACATCGGACGCTTTTTCTCCAAAAATTGCTCTCAGAAGCTTTTCTTCAGGAGTTAATTGAGTTTCGCCCTTGGGACTCACTTTTCCTACCAATATATCGCCTGCACTTACCTCAGCCCCAATATAAACAATCCCTGATTCATCAAGTTTTCCTAAAGCCCCATCCCCTACATTTGGAATATCACCAGTGATCTCTTCCGGCCCCATTTTTGTGTCTCTAGCAATACATGTAAGTTCTTGGATATGAATGCTCGTAAACCTATCTTCTTTTACTACCCTCTCAGAAACCAAGATTGAATCTTCATAGTTGTATCCATTCCAGGGCATGAATGCTATTCGCATATTTTGCCCTAGAGCCAATTCACCCATATCAACAGAAGAGCCATCCGCCAATACATCTCCCCTAGCAACTCTGTCGCCAGCCTTAACCAACGGCTTTTGATTGATACAAGTATTCTGATTGGATTTTGTGAATTTCGTTAAGTTATAAATATCGACGCCAGCCTCTTCTCCCTCAATTTCTTTTTCTTCCACTCTAACCACAACTCTGCCAGCATCTACGCGATCTACCACTCCACCCCTTTTTGCTATAACGCAAACTCCTGAATCTCGTGCAACGCTCCTCTCCAATCCGGTTCCCACAAGAGGCTTCTCAGAAACTACAGTTGGCACAGCTTGTTTTTGCATATTAGAGCCCATAAGAGCTCTATTAGCATCATCGTGCTCTAAAAAAGGAATCAAAGCCGCAGCGACTGATACCACCTGCTTTGACGACACATCCATAAAATTCACATTTTCCGCAGCGGTCTTCGAAAATTCACCCTGATGCCTTGCATCTACAAGCGATTCAACGAATTTATTCTTTCTATCTAAAGGAGCACTAGCTTGTGCAATTACATATTCGGCTTCATCAATCGCAGATAAGTACTCTATGTCGTCAGTAACAACGCCTTTCTCAACTTTCCTATAAGGGGACTCCAAAAAACCATAATCATTGGTGCGCGCATAAGACGCCAAACTGTTTATTAAACCTATGTTTGGGCCTTCAGGTGTTTCAATAGGACAAACCCTACCGTAATGCGTCGGATGAACATCCCTTACCTCAAAACCAGCTCGTTCTCGAGTCAAACCACCAGGACCTAACGCAGACACTCTTCTTTTGTGCGTAACGCCAGACAAAGGATTAACAGCATCCATAAATTGAGAGAGCTGGGAGGAACCAAAAAACTCTTTAATCGCTGCAGCAACAGGTTTTGCATTAATCATATCCTGCGGCATCAGGCCTTCCGATTCGGCCAGACTCAATCTTTCTTTTACTGCTCTTTCGACTCTGATTAACCCGACTCTGAATTGGTTTTCCGCCATCTCTCCCACAGACCGGACTCTACGGTTCCCTAAGTGATCTATATCGTCGACAACCCCTCTACCATTTCTTATATCTATAAGGGTCTTAAGCGCATCAACAATATCTTCTTTTTCTAATGTCCCCAGGCCCTCAATACTTTCCCTACCAAGCCTTCTATTAAATTTCATCCTGCCAACTTTTGACAAGTCATAGCGCTCAGTTGAAAAAAACAAATTAGTAAAAAGATTCTCAGCCGCCTCCTTAGTGGGCGGCTCGCCTGGCCGCATCATTCGATATATCTCTACTAGAGCTTCCATTCTATTGGAAGTTGGGTCTATTCTAAGAGTGTCAGAAATGTACCCGCCCCTATCTAGATCATTAGTATAAATCGTCTCAAACATCGTGACATTTTCTTCCAAGAGCTTGTCTAACCCTTCATGAGTGAGGAGCGAATTGGCTTCTAGTATGACCTCCCCGCTTTCTTTGCTCACCACATCTTTAGCGATAATCTTATCAAGCAGATAATCCCTGGGGACTTCCATTTCTTTCAAGCCGCTTTCCGCCAACAATCTGACATGCCTCGCGGTGATCCTTCTTCCTGCCTCAACGATGATCTTGCCTTTATCATCCAACACATCAAAAGTTGCAACCTCCCCTCTCAGTCTCTCAGGGACCAACTGGGCTAGTATTTTTTCTCCTTGAACGGAGAAACTATTGGATTCGAAAAAATTGTTCAAAATCTCTTCTGACGAGTAATCTAAAGCTCTCAGAATGATAGTAGCTGGAAGCTTTCTCCGCCTATCAATCCGCACAAACACACAATCTTTGGGATCGAACTCAAAATCAAGCCAAGAACCTCGATAAGGAATAACCCTGGCGTTATAAAGTAATTTTCCAGAAGAATGGGTTTTGCCACGATCATGGTCAAAGAACACTCCAGGAGAGCGATGCAATTGGGACACAACTACCCTTTCCGTCCCATTAATCACAAATGTTCCATTTTCAGTCATCAAGGGAATTTCGCCCATGTAAACTTCTTGTTCCTTTACATCCTTTACGGCCTTGCTCGATGACTCCTTGTCATAAATTATCAAACGAACTTTTACACGAAGAGGTGCGGCATAGGTAATACTTCGCATAATACATTCTTTTACATCGAAAACCGGCTCACTTAAACGAAAATCTACAAACTCTAAAGCCGCGCTTCCTGAGTAGCTAACGATCGGAAAAACTGAGCGAAATGCCGCTTCCAGCCCGGATTGAGCTCCAGATTCTGGTTGGCTTTTATATAGGAATTTATTGTACGAATTGACTTGGATCGCCAGCAAATAGGGCAGTTCAACTGATTCAGCCAATTTCCCAAAATCTTTTCTAATTCTCTTTTTTTCAGTAAAGCTATAAGCCATCGCGCTACTCCACACTCCAAGTATTAACTCTATTAATACTCGCTAAAAAGTTGCTAAACAATCCAAACCCAATAAAAGCCAGCCGGCTCCTCGCCTACAGCTATTTTAGTTCAACCGTGGCGCCTGCCTCTTCTAGCTGCTTTTTAAACTCTTCAGCTTCATCTTTTGTAACGCCCTCTTTTATTGACGAAGGCGCTTCATCCACAAGGGCTTTCGCTTCTTTTAGTCCGAGACCCGTAATGCCTCGTACCGCTTTGATCACATTGACTTTTTTATCTCCAGCGCCAGCAAGAACAACTTCAAATTCATCTTTTTCTTCTACCACCGCCTCACCACCACCAGCACCTGCAGCAACCGGCGCAGCAGCAACCGCAGCCGCAGCCGATACTCCAAATTTCTCTTCCATTGCACTAACCAGATCGACAACGTCCATAACGCTCATGTCGGAAATAGCGTCCAATATCTCATCTTTAGACAAAGCCATCACTCAACTCCTTTAATAATACTTCCCAATTTTAGCTAATTAAAAGAACACCCCTTATGAGGAGTTGTTCTGTTTTTCATCTCGTACTGCTGCCAGAATCCGCACAACTTTTGACGGAACTTCGTTCAGCGTTCGAGTCAACTTCGTGATCGGCGCGAGCATCACCGACATCAACATAGAACGAGCCTCGTCTATAGTGGGCAGCTTAGCAACCCGGTCTATTTGCTCTGGCCCAAAAGATTCACCTCCGATAGCAATGGCCTTCACCTGTAAGTCTTCAATTTCCTTTGAATACTCTTTTAAAAGCCTTGCCGCAGCCCCAGGGTCTTCCTGGGAGAAGGCAACAAGCGTCGGACCTACCAGCGAGCCCTCTAGACAAGAAAACTCACTGCCCTCTAGGGCTTTTTTGGCAAGAGTGTTTCTAACCACCCTTACATAAACACCACTTTGTCTAGCTTTAACCCTCATTGCAGTCATTTGCGCCACGCTCATACCACGATAATCCGCCAGCACAGCCGATACTGCCTCGCTTGCGACTTCGGCCACCTCTTTCACTATTTCTTTCTTTTGAGCTATCTTTATTGCCACTCAATGTTCCTTACAAAATGCGTTTCTAGCACTTTAGTTGCTCCGGATTTTCTCTCAGTAACGCCAGGGTGGTATTAGAAGGTATTCGATCTTTGTTTGTCTCAACTGCATGCAACCGAGGGACCTCATGCAAAAAAGCGATCCGCGAACACTTCACAACTAACCATCTACGCAAGCACCATTAAGTCTCTATTTCCGACTCTCACGATCTCTGACAGTTTGGGCCTTTCTTTTTAGCCCCAAAAACAGGCCCGACAGTATATACCTTTTTAGCGTTGGTGGAACCCTTGTTTAACATATATCGAGCCCGCACTACTCCAACTTGTTCCTCAGCCTTGGCTACGAGCTTTATTGCACTTCTAAAGATGCCTGATCTATATTAAGTCCAGGGCCCATGGTAGAAGAAAGAGTCAACTTTTTAAGATACACGCCCTTAGCTGCAGCTGGCTTTGCCTTTTTGAGATCAACAAGAAGAGCTTGAATATTCTCTTTAATTTGCTTCGCAGTGAAACCAAGCTGCCCGGATTTGGAATTTTTTACCGCTACTTCAACATCCGTTGTGACGGTCCCAGTTTTTGGATTTGGCATTAAGCCTCTCGGCCCAAGGACTTTACCAAGCTGTCCGATTATCCTCATCGCATCAGGTGTTGCAATCAACACATCGAAATCTATCTTTCCACCTTTTATTTCCTCTCCAAGGTCTTCGAAACCTACGACATCTGCACCGGCCAGCTTGGCCTTTTCTGCATTTTCACCCTGGGCAAACACCGCAACCCTTACATCCTTTCCTGTCCCATGTGGAAGCGTAGTTGCTCCCCTTACAACTTGGTCAGACTTACGAGGATCAACCCCCAAATTCACACTTACGTCCAACGCCTCTTTAAATTTACTACTTGATACCGAACCCAGGATCTCCAAGGCATCCGGAAGAGCGTAGAACTTCTCACTGTCGAATTTTTCAGCTATAAGTTTTTGTTTCTTCGTTAACTTCGCCATTTACAGCCCCTCAACCTCGATTCCAGAACTTCTTGCCGTCCCCGCAATAGTTTTTACCGCCGCTTCCAAATCAGCGGCAGTTAAATCAGGCATTTTAATTTTTGCTATCTCTTCAAGCTGGGACCGATTAACTTTACCAACTTTTTCAGAATTTGGCGTTCCGCTTCCCTTGGCTATGTTTGCCGCTTTGCGCAATAAAACCGCAGCAGGTGGAGTCTTAGTTTCAAAAGTAAAGCTCCTATCCGCGTAAACCGTTATAACAACAGGCACTGGTAGACCTTGCTCTGTGGACTGCGTTTCAGCATTAAAGGCCTTGCAAAAGTCCATTATGTTTACGCCATGCTGTCCTAAAGCAGGCCCCACTGGTGGACTAGGATTCGCTTGGCCCGCAGGCACCTGTAGTTTTATAAACGCCTCAACCTTCTTCGCCACAAATAACTCCTATTTAAAACCTCAAATTACGAATAAAAAAATCTAGTAACCCAAGGCAATAATGATCTAATCCACTAACCTTTTTCCACCTGACCAAAGTCCAATTCCACGGGAGTAGACCTGCCAAAGATAGTTACAGCCACATTCAACTTACTCTTTTCGTAGTTGACTTCTTCTACAACACCATTGAAATCGTTAAATGGGCCATCTATGACCCTGACAATTTCTCCTGCTTCAAATACAATTTTTGGCGCAGCTCGCTGACTACCAATTTCCACACGGTCTAATATGGCCGAAGCTTCTCTCTCGCTTAAAGGAGCGGGCTCATCGGCCTTACCGCCAATAAATCCCATCACACGCGGCGTCTCCTTGACTAGGTGCCATGTATCATCGGTCAATTCCATCTCCACTAGCACATATCCCGGGAAAAATTTCCTCTCGCTTTTACGTTTTTGTCCTGCTCTCATTTCTACGACATCTTCAGTCGGAACCAAAATTTCCCCGAAGTATTCTTTCTGACCAGCCAGCTCCACTCTCTCCTCTAAGGCTCGAGCAACATTTTTTTCAAACCCAGAATAGGCTTGAACAACGTACCATTTTTTTGTCATTAAAAACCTCTTTGAGCTTGCTTTAGCCTATTAAGGAGCTCACCAACCATCCAAGCAAAGAATCTAACCCCCACAATATAAGAGAAAATATAAACACCATAACTAAGACAACTAGCGTTGTTTGGGTGGTTTCATTATTTGTAGGCCATACTACCTTTCTAATTTCACTTCGAGCTTCTTTAATCAAATTCCAAGCAGCACTGCCTTTCTCAGTTCTAACTGCTATCAAAAAAGCAGCCGCTCCCATCACTAACAAACCCAATACCCTCAGAAATAGAGACTGTTCCTGATAATACCAATTAGCATAGACCGACAAAAACACCATTATCCCAACGAGCACCCATTTCAACCAATCTAGAGAGGCGGCAATCCTGATCTCTTTACTTGAACTCAAAAATATTCTCCTTGCACAAACTCCCATTGCGATTCGGCCAAACTAAGATCTGGCAGGCCAGGAGGGAATCGAACCCCCAACCTGCGGTTTTGGAGACCGCTGCTCTGCCAATTGAGCTACTGGCCTATATCTTTTGCTCAGAAGTGTCTTTTACTTCGCTGCTTTACTTTTATTCAATCACCTTGGTGACCACGCCAG
>Ga0310343_10001456_pt1 | contig 12127 bp, 13 predicted proteins | sample HC15DNA2025_MG_FD_203519 | JGI IMG/M metagenome (GOLD analysis project Ga0310343, IMG submission 203519) | Marine microbial communities from station ALOHA, North Pacific Subtropical Gyre - HC15-DNA-20-25_MG | ecosystem: Environmental > Aquatic > Marine > Oceanic | place: Pacific Ocean: North... | reverse complement strand
GATGTTAATCAGCAAGAAGCCGAGGTCAGGTCGCTTATGATGCGGTACAATAAGAAGATTGAACGACTGAATAGACGATATATAAAAAAGATTCAAAAATTGAAATTAAAATATTATTGATATTGTTTAAGAAGGCGCAAATAAAAAACTTTCTTCTTTACAAAAGAAGATGAAACGAAAGTGGGGAAGTGCGCGTTTAGATGCATTCTTAAAAACAGACCATGCAAAAGCATTTACAAAATGCGGAGGTGTTGTTTCAGGTAGAGGGTCGCAGATGGCGATATGTGTGAGAAAGGTAAAGGATATGACACGTGACTTGCGTGATCTTGGGTATTCTAGTAAGGAGATCAATACCATCGTTGAAAAAAGAGTCTTGGACGAATTTGTAGTAAAAAGACGTGATTTGATGCTGAGGCGGGCGGACAAATTACAAAAGCAAGCAGAGCAGCTGCGAAAACTTGCGTTCACCGTAAGGGTCAGAAAATCCAAAACACAAAGCGCACCTTCTAGGTTAAGATTTGGATATTCAGTGAAATAATTTTATGCGTACAAGCAAGAGCACACGATCTGTACTGCGACCGGGTAAGAAGAATAAGCCCAAGAAGAAGGTCCGTTAGATATGCCAGTAAACTAGTCCACATGTTCTTCGGGTTTGTTGTCTGTGTGTGTCTTGAACACTTCTTCTATTGACGAAAGATTCCACTTTACATCAACTGCCGCGACGGCGCTTTTCTTTATTTGAAGATGAGTTACGCTATCTGTTCCGATCGCCCGTTCTAGGTGCTCCTTTAGCGAGTCCGACTTGCAACACACTAATAGGCTTCGACCGGCGTGCATTTTGGCGTGATGGTATTGAAGTTGATTCTTCAATGTGTTGAGTCTTGACGTGTTTTTCACTGCGATGAAGCCCCCGCTCAGTACAACAATCAAGTACTTAATGATAGTCTCACAGTCCGTTTCTGGGACGAGCACCCTAGTATGTACGATTGTAGTCACAGGCAAAGATGCAAGAACTCGAAGAACATTTACGGTTGAACCAGGGTCTACAACCACAACTCCTTCAGAAAGTGCATCCGGCTCAGTGAGCTGTAGTACTTGTGTGGGGTGGCAGACAAGAAGAATCATCGAGTAAATCGATACAACGGCAACAAATATAGTTGACTGAACGTAATACACCAGTGTTGGAAATATCATTTGCATATCAGTGCATGCGATACTCAGATTCCATAGCATCCATGACAGGAGCTGTATCATTTGCTCATTTTAATCATGCTGTTTTTAAGCTTTTAAAGACAGTGGTATCATATTGTATTATTCATGCGCTTCGTCTACATGATCATCTCAACTGATATGATGAGTGCAATTGATAATACGTGTATAACTACACAAATAAACATCTCTGAGCGCACCAGTCTTGTAAGAATTGACATAGATTCTGATTATTTTAGTAAGAACGTGCGTACATTCTCATGGTATGATACATCGAAGATCATTCTAGACGTAACAAGTGCAGATGAGGGTGACGCTTTACTTATGGACATTTATGCAGAACGACTCGCGAGAAATATGTTGGTGAAAATGGTGAAAATGGATGGCGATCTAGGTTCGTTGTCGCATCTTCGCAACAACATGTGATATTGAATTCAGCGCTTTCTTTTTGTTAGCGTCTGACGCTCCTGGTTTAGTATTTTGCATTGCTCGTGCATGTGCTTTTGATAGCCTAGCGAAAGTTCTCTGATTGTTTGGGGTTTCCCGGATGAGCTGATTTGCCGTGGGCTTTGCCAATCGTTCATGCTGTGGGTCACTTCCCTTGGGTCTAACTTCAAAACTAATAGTGTCTCTCGTGTTTTTTGGAAATATAACCAAGTCAGATAATATATTTACATTGTATCCCTTTTCAGAAGCAAGCTTTTTTATTCTATTCTTCCAATCAAGTTCACGTCGCTTGCCGTACAAAACTAGTCGAATAGTGTGTTTAATAATGTTGTTGATGTCCCTCCTGGTTTTGCCATAGGATGGGTGTTTTTTGTTCGCTTTATAATCTAACCATTTGGGTTTCACGTTTGACCAAAGCATAGATGATTCGTCGTACTTTAATGAAGACGGCTTAATCTCTAGGAAATGCGGACGCATTGGTGGTGCTTTCATATGCGATGCAACCACAGTCCATGCATTACCTAGGTTAGGTAGTGGTTGACTACTCACATGATCCAGTTGAGACGGTCTCCTGTGAGCACGTGCTGGGACGTTATTGAGAAGCATTACTTTACTCTTCTTCTTTTTTGTTAGCATTTATATACTTACGCTAGGTTTTCTTTAACGTATCTGCAGAATAGTACCTTTCTTTAGAGGCTAGAGCAAGTGCACAACAGCTCCGGGAAACGCAAACGAACAGAGCTCCCACCGAGATTCGAACTCGGGTCATTGGATTCAAAGTCCAATGTGATTACCAACTACACCATGGGAGCATGTTTGGAGACCCTTCTTGTAAAATGATTTTTACGAGGTTTTCTCCTCATTATGTCCAGGGCGGGGTTCGAACCCGCGAGACTTGCGTCATACGAACTTGAGTCGTACCCCTTAGACCACTCGGGCACCTGGACGTAGGTGACTGTTTAGAGCCCGTCAAGGCTTTTTGCACCGCCCGGGACTTGAACCCGGTTCGTCACCTTGGAAGGGTGACATGCTGCCCATACACCAGCGGTGCATGTGCTCCGTGCGGGGCTCGAACCCGCGGCCGCAGGCTCATAAGACCTGCGCTCTAACCACTGAGCTAACGGAGCCTGGTATGTTTAGGTAGCTGCGCAAAAAAGAACTATATGGTAAGCAGATATTGAAATGAAAAGGAATGCATGGCTGGGTAAACTTACCTGAAGTAATTCCGAGGATGTTGAAGACGATGATGGCGATTTGTGTGAGGTCGGGAACCGATAGCAATCTATTGCTATTGGACTTTCTTTACCCCATGCCTCACGATGTCACCTTGTTTGTCCGAATACCTTTGGTATTCTTCCAAGGATATTTAAGACATCTTTCTAACGTAATAACAACGTACAATCTCTTGAACCCGAAGGCTTCGAGTAACGTTGCTTGATCCCTCCCTTGCCAGAGGGCATATACCTGTAACAACACACGCCCAACACCTTACCGACAAACGCCCACTGTACATGAGTCACCATACGATTCAGAACGATCAAAGACTTTCCTCGACCGTTAAAAGTTATCATCTTACCTTCTTTAAGCCTTCTCCTTTAAGCACCATTGCGTTGGAGCATCTTGATGTAGTTGATAAAGCGCTGTCTGTGCCCCAAAGGCATACCGAAACGATTGGCCATATTATGCAGTTCGACAATGGGGAGAGAGACGATGTCTTCAACGGTGACAATGTGCTCTTGTTCGATTGTGGGTGTCGCATAACCCAGCATCATGTTATCGGGACCCATAGACGAGAAGATAGTTCTTATCTGATCGACCTCTGAGTAAACTTGCGGGAACGTAGTGACCTGGTTGGCGTGCATGAATTCCGGATGGGGCTCGGAGTGTGCACCCGGGGAAGAAGACAGAAGAAGAATAGCCTCGGCGATGGGGTGAGTGTCGATTGGTGGTGCGATTGGTGGTGGCTGTACGACTTGGTGTGGTGCGAGAATGTTTGCAGCATTGACTTCCTCGCCGTCTGTTTCGCCCTGATTCTCTTTATTCTGCTTCTCTGCAAGCTTATTCTGCTTCTCTACCACGGGGGTAGAACGGCGCCGAAGTCGCTCGACATATTCGATATCACACAATCCAGTGTGCCCACGTTTCCTTGGGCAGTATGGGCAGATGTTAGGGTCATCATTGATTTCGTCCCAAATATGTTTTGATCCGTTCTTGAGATTGACATTCTTCTTTCCAGGCATGCGCTGAGTTCGGATTGGGACAGTCGATTCTCGTCGTGATAGTCAAAGGAACTTGAATGACATCCGCCCCCTCTGGGGAACTACGTCTTGAAATAATCCAGGCATAGAATGGTCAGTTCGTTTGGGGTCCTCGATTATTTTGAGTTCAACAGGTTGATCGACTTGAAACCCGCGGGCGAACCAGCCACATCAAGAGACTGGGATCGGAGGCGGCTCAATATGTTATATATCCGTACCGACATCTAATTTAATTTATCCACGTGCCTGTAGTCTGAATACGTGATTCGTGGCCAGCCTGCACAAGCGTTATGAGTCGCGTGGCGATTGATGCACTCAAACAGCTTCAGAAGGAGGCCATGGACAAGCAGAGAGTATCTCTGATTGAACGGGTCGACAGCCACATCCACTCGAACGAAGACACTGCGCTTACAGCTACTACAGAGCCACCGGATGTCAAAGTCTTCACATCGCATAGTGGCAACGTCAAGTTCGATGTGGTGAAGAGTGTGTACGATAACAAAGAGATCATGGAATCTCATGGGTTTTCATGGGATGGCGAGGTCTTTGTGCGTGTGCATGTAGGGATGGGCAGCAGGATCGAAGATCTATGGGCCACCGGCGCCGTGCGGCGTCTTTATCACAGCGAAAGGAAGAACAAGGTGTACATGAGTCTTCGAGGCATCCGCTCGAAGACTAGCTGTCTTGGCAATATGGAGTTGCTGTGCAATGCGAATGGGTTCAGTTACGATTATGCTCAATCTTCGGAGAGAAAACAAATGACATGGTCGAAAACAATGGGCCAGTCAGCATGGGAACGACTGGATGGCAAGCTATCTTCGATTTACGAGCGCAAATCCTCTGAGAAAAAAGCTGCTGATGAGGAAAAGAGAATACAGGAGGAGAAAGATGCACTTCAGGACATTTCGCGTCAGAGAAAGCGTGCAAAACGTGTACAAGAAATGATCGATGGCGAGAAAAACGACCCAACGTTCAAGTTTAGACAAGATATGTATGGCCGTCTTCTGAACTCGATGTTTCAAACGCAGAATTATTTCATTGGCAGTGATGGTGGCATCAATTGGCCTTCTCCTCCTCTGCCATGGGAAAAGGGAATCGTCTCTGAGAAAACGAAGGAGTATGCCAAATTTCCTTCTGCATACGAGAAGTATAAGACTTAGACTCGCGGTGTCATTCCAATGGGTGCGGGTGCCACTGGTGAGGGGGCATAATTCGAATCTCTCGTGAGGATTTTTCTCCACGCATAGACTAGGATGAGAAGTATAATGAAGGTGGCAAACGCTTTAAGGTTCGATTGTGTGATTGTGTCTTGTGGCAAGTGAAAAAACACAACATAAACAATCGATATGAATGAGTATATTGTAGCTAAAGACAGGTTGATATAATCTGGATTGGCACGCAACCAATCGTTGATTTCAGTCGGGACGTCTATTTGAGAATTGACAATATATAGGAGTGCTATAATAAAATATAACACTGCTAAGATAATGTACTCTGGTGCGTAGTAGTCGGAAGGTGTTTCTGTATTTGATACAATGGTGTCCACTGGTGGATCGTCTACAGGAGCATCTGTTGTCGTGTCCGCATCAGGGCTCGTATCTGTACTATCCACATCGATATCCATACTCGTGTCAGGTGGGCTCATGCTCTTATCGGGTGGGCTCATGCCCATATCGGGTGGGCTCATGCTCATATCGGGTGGGCTCATGCTCATATCGGGTGGGCTCATGTCAGGCGGGCTCATGCCCATGTCGGGTGTGCCCATACTCATATCCGGTGAACTCATGTCCATACCACCGGCCAACGACATTATATGGTACATTGAGAATTTTATTTTTCATGGGTTATTGCTGGTCCTAATATTAATGTCGCAAGAGCAGCAAACGATGCCTTCAATGCACTACCATCTTCCATAAAATAATTAGATAATGATATCGCTATACCCAGTAAAACACGGTCTTTTGTTATCGTTATATTTATTTCCTCTCGCAGCGAATAAACAAGTACTGCAGCTACAGCTAGGGGGAAGTGATAATTATCTTCACTCTTTGTGGGGTGTTCCTCTTCATTTTTCTTTCTTGTAGTTAAATAGTAGTACCCACTTGCGAGCATGACAATTATGAGTGTATTATAATTGGAATCTGTTTCTGTCATTATAAAGAAGACATAAAAAAAAGATTGGTGCGTAACATAAAGAATGTAATAATTGTTATGTAATTTTATATGGAAGCGCTGTGGTGGTTGCTTGGGTATGCCGGCAGCGAGACTGTAAAGGATTACATCAGTTCTCCGGATGAAGATACTACATTATTTACTGCCAGTGATTCCGCACCCAAAACTTTCAGAATCAAAGAAATGAGCGATTCGTTTGTCACGACAGGTTCACCTGCGGGAAAAGTAGCACATATGATAATAGACTTTGAGGTGAAAAAACATGGGTATGAACTCGACTTAGAAGCTCCTGATTCGACCTGTAATCAATTCGCGTTTTCGGAGCTTCTCAATCAATTACATGAATCCATACCTGTACAACTATTTAGGGTTGATAAAACTATTAAGGATATCACAAGCTGTATATCCAGTGGACGGCCTGTGGCTGTAGCTCTGCCTGTCACCGAAGATGTATTTGACAGAAGATTTGCCATGCCACGTGATAATAACGTGTTTGGATTCATACCAGTCGTTTTATGGGCATATTCAATGACCGCAGATACATTCATAGCATACGTGCCGTTGGATGCATATGATACACATATTAAAATACCCTTCAAACACGTTCTATGCGAAGACAGTTGTGATTTGTATTGTGTAGTCGTAGAAGATCATTCAGAAGAAGAACCACTGTTCTTAACTTGATTTTTTTCTGCATACATATCATCATGTCATCTGTGACAAGCGTGCCTATAACCGGTCTGAATTCGTTGGGAACGATAAAGACGGCAGGAATTCTGGCACGTACGATTCGACAGATATCGGTCATACATGCTCCAAATCTTAATGGTTCCGATGGTGATCTTGTAATCGATTCGGGCGATACTTCAAGACCGGACAACGGAAAGTTGAAGGTGAAAGGAGGATTGAGTGGTGACACTAAAACCGAAGTATTAGAAACTGGTGTATGGGACAATGCATTGTCTATAGGTATCCTTACAAATACCACGACGACGGCACAAACCATTAGTGATCATGTAGCTCAAGGAACTCTTCTAACTGGATTGAAAATACCGATTCTTGGAGGCAATACCATGGATGCAGATAAAGTATATACACTGAGGAATGTAGGAAATAGTGGCCATGTTGCATGGGGCACTGTAAACGACCTGGGCGGCAACATTACAATCAACGGAGGTCTCAGTGTCAGCAGCGACACATTCCTCGCACAGAATCTTTCGTGTGGAGGAAACTACACGCTTGATGGTGCGGCTACAGTCGGTTCAACTCTCAGTGTTAATGGAGCAGTTGTGTTAGATTCAACCGTTTCCATCGGAGCCAGTTGTGATATAACAAATGCGATCAGGATCGGTGGTGCGTCGCTTCTCGACAGCACACTCAGTGTAAATTCTACCGTATTTTTAGGAGATGCACTTGACGTTACCGGATCCTTCACAGCAGAGAGTGACTCCGTCTTAAAAGGCACGCTCAGTGTTGGTGGCTCTCTGACAGTTGGACAGACGGCAACCGTCACCAGTTCCGTGGTCGTGGGAACCACCCTTTCCGTTGGAGGGGAGGTGACGATAGAAGGGAATTTGAACGTACAGGGCACGACGACGACAATCAACAGTGCAACCCTCACGGTCGAAGACAAAACTATAGAGCTCGGTGTCGTCGCTAGCCCTACCGACGCCACTGCCACGGGGGCGGGTGTTATTATCAAGGGTGCATCTGACAAGGAGATATTGTACACGCGATCAAGCGAAACGTCCAACTCCACACAGCAACTTTCTGCATTCCAGATCTCCGAAGACATAGTTCTAGATAAGAAAACGAAGCCATTCAACGACACGCTCGTCTCTAGACTCACTACCAGTGAGCGGTCGCAAGTGGTGCACCTTGGCGACCTCGCTTCGACCGACGGGCATTGGATGATCGTGGCGGACATCTCCAACGGAAAGCTACAGTTCTGGTATGGACAAGACATCCCGGATGATTCGGCGATGGAGAGCGTCCCAGCGAGTTCCGCGAAGCTCGCCTTCGAAATTCAGAAGCCAGCGTAAACATTTATTATTACAAGGTACGCATTCATAAAATTATACGCATTTCTTTCTTCAAAAAAAATCTGTGTTATGAATATCACAAAATGGGAGGCGGTGGACTGATGCAGCTCGTTGCCTATGGAATGCAAGATGTTTATCTCACCGGTAACTCACAAATAACTTTTTTCAAGAATCTTTACCGCCGTCATACAAATTTCAGCGTTGAAGCGGTACAGCAGACTTTTCAGTCCAATTCCGACAACCTTGGCAACCGTCTCGTCGCGGTGATCAGCCGCAACGGTGACCTGCTCCACCGTCTCTGGCTTGAGGTCGAACTTCCAGGCGTCCCCCCAGGCACCAATCAGGAATACGTCTCGAAGCTCGGCCACGCGCTGATCAAGTCCGCGGAGGTCGAGATCGGCGGTCAGCGCATCGATAAGATCTACGGCCGCTGGATGGAGCTCTGGCACCACCTCTCGTGCCGCGCGGAGAAGAAGGAAGGTTACGAGCTGATGACCGGCAACTCGGCTGAAGGAAATAAGACGCAGACTTTTAAAACTGCAGAAGACGATGATAAGAATGGTGAACGCAAGCTGTACCTCCCGATCAACTTCTGGTTCTCGAAGGGAAGCGCGGGTGCTGCACTACCGTTGATTGCTTTACAATATCACGAGGTCAGAATCACCATCGATATTGCATCTGCGGAGGAGGTCAGCAGGACCATGGATAGCGCTGTCAGCGCTGCCAGCTCCGGTACCAGTCTTAAGATGTCCTCCAACCCGAAGCTGTACAGTGACTTCTTTTATTTGGACACCGATGAACGTAGACGCTTTTCTCAGATGAGCCACGAATATTTGGTCGAGCAGCTTCAGTTCACCGGTAAGGAGACATCTCCCGAGATCAAGACCTCGGGAACTCAACAAATGTCAATCCGTTTGAACTTCAATCATCCCACCAAGGCCATATACTTTACGGCGGAGCCAGCTGGATCCCCTGCGGATGACCAGGCCAATCCCTTCTACAACGGTCATTTCTGCGGAACAAAGGATGACGGAACATCCAACGAATCATCGCTTCCTGTTGATAACTCGCCAATCGAGGAGGTCGGTCTTATGCTGAACGGTCACGACCGTTTCAGTGTTCGCACTGGTGACTATTTCACGTGGGTTCAGCCGTACCAGCACCACACGCGCGTCCCCACTAAGCACTGGGCGGGCATGTACTCCTTCTGCCTTTCGCCCGAAGAGCATCAGCCCAGCGGTGCCCTCAATTTCTCAAGAATTGACAACGCTCAATTAAAGTTGACATTCAAGAAGGCGAAGCCCGCTGGTACGGGTGGCGTTGGTGGATTCGGCGATCACACGCGTGACGTCTACGTCTACGCTCTTTCGTACAACGTTCTTCGTATTCTCAGTGGCATGGGTGGTCTCGCATTTTCTAATTAAATCAACGATGTTTTTGCGCAAATATGATTATTTTTTTTCTATAGTATATGTATCAGAAACATGGGAGGCGGTGGACTAATGCAGCTCGTTGCCTATGGAATGCAAGATGTCTATCTCACTGGTAATTCACAAATAACCTTTTTCAAGAATCTTTATCGCCGTCATACGAATTTCAGCGTTGAAGCAGTGGAACAGACCTTCCAGTCGAACTCGAAGAACCTTGGCAACCGTCTCGTCGCGGTGATCAGCCGCAACGGTGACCTGCTGCACCGTCTCTGGCTTGAGGTCACTCTTCCGGACGCACCCGCATCTGGACACGAGTACGTCTCGAAGCTTGGCCACGCGCTGATCAAGTCCGCGGAGGTCGAGATCGGCGGTCAGCGCATCGATAAGATCTACGGCCGTTGGATGGAGCTCTGGCACCAGCTCTCGTGCCGCGCGGAGAAGAAGGCTGGCTACGAGCTGATGACAGCGAATAACGGACCTACAGCAATTCAGCCCGGTCCAAGTACTATTACCGCAGATGCCGCTAACACGGATTTCAACCCAGCTGGGTTGAAGAGTGGACTGACACTCAAGAGTGGAGCGCATTCGACTGCTCGCAAGCTGTACCTCCCGATCAACTTCTGGTTCTCGAAGGGAAGCGCGGGTGCTGCATTACCGTTGATTGCTTTACAATATCACGAGGTCAGAATCACCATTGAATTAGGTGCTGCTGGCGACATATGCCGTGAGGCCAATGGGCAGACACTGGCGGCCGCGACCGCTAGTGATGTTAAAATGCTCGACAATCCGAAGCTGTACAGTGACTTCTTTTATTTGGACACCGATGAACGTAGACGCTTTTCTCAGATGAGCCACGAATATTTGGTCGAGCAGCTCCAGTTCACCGGTAAGGAGACCTCTCCTTCGATTACCACATCCGAGACCTCCACCACGGCGATGTCGGTTCGCCTGAACTTCAATCATCCTACCAAGGCCATATACTTTACGGCGGAGCCCTCTGGCCAGCAGTCGGAGCCCAATCCCTTCTACAACGGATACGTCAAGTCCGACGGTGCCGTTCCAGACGATAACTCACCGTTTGCTGACGTTGGTCTCATGCTCAACGGTCACGATCGTTTCAGTGTGCGCTCTGGATCGTATTTTACATGGGTGCAGCCGTACCAGCACCACACGCGCGTCCCGACCGACCACTGGACGGGCATGTATTCTTTCTGCCTCAGCCCCGAAGAGCACCAGCCCAGCGGTGCCCTCAATTTCTCAAGAATTGACAACGCTCAATTAAAGTTGACATTCAAGGGTGCATCGTCATCTGAGCAGACGATCACAACGCGTGACGTTTACGTCTACGCCCTTTCGTACAACGTTCTTCGTATTCTCAGTGGCATGGGCGGTCTCGCATTTTCTAATTAAATCAACGATGTTTTGCGCAAATATGATTATTTTTTTTCTACAGCAATTACATTAATACACAATGGGTGGAGGTGGATTGATGCAGCTCGTTGCCTATGGAATGCAAGATGTTTATCTCACCGGTAACTCACAAATAACTTTTTTTAAGAATCTTTACCGCCGTCATACAAATTTCAGCGTTGAAGCGGTGGAACAGACCTTCCAATCTGCCTCCAAGCAGTTCGGAAATCGTCTTGTCGCGGTGATCAGTCGCAACGGAGATCTTTTGCACCGCCTGTGGCTCGAGGTGGAGATGCCGACCGACTTCCCCTTAGATCAGACTTCGAGTGTCGACACCCATTCTGGTGGAGCGAATGCAACTGGGGCTTCATTCGCTGGAGGAACATTGGGCGACACGGATACGTCTATTTCTACCAAGAAATACCGCTATGTTTCGAAGCTTGGAAACACGCTTTTGAAGTCGGCAGAGGTCGAAATTGGGGGTCAACGTATTGATAAGGTGTATGGACGTTGGGAAGAGCTGTGGCAGGGATATTCCAAGCGTCAGGAGAAGAAGGAATGCTTCGACCACATGACCGCGAATTACGGTGACAACCTCTACGGCCTTGGGGCGAACAGCGCGGCGTCTGGGCTTCCTGCTGATCCTACTGCAAATACTATTCCCACTGCCACACAGGTAGGAACTGCTGCTTATGCGTGGGACGACTCTTTCTTTGGAACGGGTGAGAACGGTGAGACGCCGAGAGCACATTATCCAATCCTCCCCGAGCGTACAAGCACAGACAGCGATAATGAAAAATATAAGAGAACTATGGGTGGTAAATTCAAGATGTACCTCCCAATTAACTTCTGGTTTTCTAAGGGGAGTGCGGGTGCCGCTCTACCGTTGATTGCTCTACAATATCACGAGGTTCGAATCACGCTCGAACTTGCGCAGGCGAGCGAGATCCTCATCAAGCACTGCATAATGCCTAGGAGCGCGACTATGACAGGTTTCGAAAATGCTGATTTCTATGAGGCCCCAGTGGAGGGTGAAATCTCGGCCTACGCGGCGGGAGATGGCTTCCAGATGAAGTCCAATCCGAAGCTGTACAGTGACTTCTTTTATTTGGACACCGATGAACGTAGACGCTTTTCTCAAATGAGCCACGAGTATTTG
>Ga0310343_10001455_pt1 | contig 12129 bp, 19 predicted proteins | sample HC15DNA2025_MG_FD_203519 | JGI IMG/M metagenome (GOLD analysis project Ga0310343, IMG submission 203519) | Marine microbial communities from station ALOHA, North Pacific Subtropical Gyre - HC15-DNA-20-25_MG | ecosystem: Environmental > Aquatic > Marine > Oceanic | place: Pacific Ocean: North... | reverse complement strand
GAAAAATGGACAATTATTAAGTGTACCAATATCAGAAGGAGAAAATCCAAAATGTGCATTCTTTGTAAAAGATATTTCAAGACAACTTGAAACAATAGATTATGGAAAGCTGATATAGGAGACAACGATGAAAGCTGGAAAAATATGGGGTCAAACAGAATTGATCCACGCTAATGGTGTATTAGAGTTTCACCGTATAGAATTCAAAGCAGGATTTAAATGTAGTGAACATGAACACCAATTTAAATGGAATGGATTCTTTGTTGAATCGGGAAAGATGCTTGTAAGGGTATGGCAAGATGGTATTCAAGATGGGTTAGTTGATGAAACTATTTTGAATGCAGGAGATTTTACACAGGTCAAACCAGGAAAGGTACACCAATTTGAAGGATTGGAAGATGGTGTTGCTTTTGAACTGTACTGGGCTGAATTTAATCACGATGATATCGTGAGACGCTCTCAAGGAAAGAAGTCCACATAATTATGCAGTTGTATTCTGATCATTACAAAGAATTGTTAAAAGAATTACATGCAAGACAAGATCGTCCTAGAGGTTTTGGCGGCAAAGTTAAACCATTAGGATTATTCGATACCTTTATGAATAAATGGAGACCAAAGACAGCTTTAGACTACGGTTGTGGTAAAGGAGTAATCTTACTTGATAACCAAACAACTTACCCAGATACTACTTGGTATGGATATGACCCAGCTGTTCCTCAATTTGAAAAAATACGTATAGATAAATGTGATTTAGTTTTTTGTAATGATGTTTTAGAACATATTGAACCTGATTACATAACCAATGTGTTACAACACATAAACAAACTTAGTACAAAATATATTTGGTTAAGAATAGATACTAAGCCAGCTAGAAAAATTATGAAAGACGGACGTAATGCACATCTTATACAGCAAGACGAAGACTGGTGGTCCGAGATGTTGCAACATAATGTAGATGGCTTTATAAAATACACAGCACTACACAAGAAAGCAAAACTTAACGGTAAACTTGATATAGCTATAGAAAAATAGGAGTACTTATGAGAATAATAGCAGGTCCATGTCAACATGAAAGTTATGAACAATCTTTAGCGATTGCACGAGAGTGTCAACGTGTTTGTAATAACCATAATGTTGAATTTATTTTTAAAGCAAGTTTTGATAAAGCAAATAGATCTAGCGATAATTCTAAACGTGGAGTAGGTATAGATCAAACGTTACAAGACTTTAGGAAAATTAAATCAACCTTTCCTAGCTTTAAAATGTTGACAGATGTACATGAAAAAGAACATGTAAACATAATACAAACCGTATACTTTGATGTAATAGATGTAATACAAATACCTGCATTTTTATGTAGGCAAACAGATTTATTAAAACATGCTTGTAGGACAGGCAAAATAATTAATATTAAAAAAGGACAGTTTCTTGCACCTTGGGATATGAAAGGCATTTTACAAAAAACAGCAGATGCAAAAACTGTTTGGATTACAGAAAGAGGAACAAGTTTTGGATATAATACTCTCGTGGTCGACTTCACAGGTCTTGACTATATGCTTAATAATTATGGTAGTGAAAATGTTATTTTTGATGTTACACACGCGGTTCAAAAGCCGGGTGGTCTGGGTGGATCATCTGGTGGTAACAGAGAATACGTTCCCGGATTGTCCAGAGCAGGAGCGGCTTTAGGTATTCAAAACTTTTTTATGGAAGTACATGAAGATCCTGATAATGCACCCAGTGACGGGCCTAATATGTTGGCACTCAAATCATTTGACAAAGTGGTGGAAAATATAGTAAAATATAGATATGAAAACAGCAATTCTTATACCAGCTAGATATCAAAGTTCACGATATCCTGGCAAAATGTTAGCAGAGGTAAATGGCAAACCTCTAATTAGGCACGTATTTGATATTTGCAATCAAACAGATCATCATGTAATGGTGCTGACAGATCATGAAGATATTGCAAAGCAGGTTCCTAACTTTGTAATGACAGGAGAAGCAGATAACGGAACAGAACGTTGTTGTGATGCAATACAAGGAATGGGATTTAGTCAATACGTAAATGTTCAAGGTGACATGCCTGATATTACTTCGGCAATGATAGAAAAATGTATTGAACATCTAAGTAAATATTCAGTTACAACTTTGTATACAACTATGCCAAAAGAAAAGCAAAATGACCCTAACACTGTAAAAATGATAAGAGCAAAAGATCAAGCTCTATGGTTTGGTAGAGGTATGACAGGATACGGCGATTGGCATTTAGGTATATATGGCTATACTGCTACTGCACTGAGGATGTACAAAAAACTAGAAATACCAGATGAAGAACACATCGAAAAATTAGAACAACTGCGATGGCTAAAAAATGGTTGGCAAATTGGTTGTTTGAATGTAAACTTTAACGGTGTAGAAATAAACACACCAGAGGACTTAAAAGAATGGCACAACAAAAACTCCCACTAAAAGATATACTAGCCGCAGTAGATATGGGAGCAAAAACTGTATGGGACGAACTTGATGACGAAGAAAGAAAACAAGTCAGCTTTTGGTTGTTAAATAGGTATGTCTCGAGTGTAGCAGGAAATAGGGAGGATCAAGAACTTGCAGTATTTAAAACTAATGAATATTACAACAAAGATTACATGGTTGTATCAAAGCATCAGAAACTTATGTGGCAGTTACTTTGCCAAGCGGGTAACACAGGCAAAATCAAATTCCACAAATGGATCGGATTTAAACGTAAGGCGGGGAAAGAACATGATGATGGAGTAAAACTACTTCAGCAAATATATCCAAATATGAAACTAGACGAAATAGAAAACCTTGTTAAATTATCTACAAAAAAAGAACTCAGAGAACTGGCTGAAGAATATGGTATCAATGTCAAGTTCTAAACCTTATGTATGTGAATACTGTGGTACAGGTTTTTCAAAAGAAAAGACTCTTGCAGTTCACATGTGTGAACAGAAACGTAGACATCTTCAGCGTGGAGAAAAAAGAGTACAACTAGGGTTTTATGCATTTAATCAATTCTATAAATTAAGTGCAAATGCAAAAAAAGATAAAACATATGAAGACTTTTGCAAAAGTCCTTACTACAATGCTTTTGTAAAATTTGGTAGTTTTATTAATAATGTTAAACCACTGTATCCAGAAAAATATGTTGACCATGTTGTTACAAGTGGTGTTAAGTTGGATCACTGGTGCAGAGAAGAATTGTATGAAAAGTATGCATTAGATTTAATAAAAAAAGAAAATGTTACTACTGCGTTAGAAAGAAGTATTATGACAATGATGGATTGGGCTGAAGAAAATAAACCTGCACCTTGGAATCATTATTTTGATCATGTAAGTTTGAATAGGGCAGTATGGAATATCAAAGATGGCAAAGTTAGTCCTTGGTTAATCTTAAATTCTAACAGTGGTAAAAATATGATGAGTAAATTTAATGAAGAACAGTTAGGTATTGTATATCATGTACTTGATCCAGAACATTGGGCAATGCGTTTTAAAAGGCAACAAGATGATGTACAATTAGTAAAAGATGTATGTAAAGAAAGTAATCTATAAAGGAGCCACATGAAACTTATATATTATCCAAATGAATTTTTAGATAAAAAAGTAAAAGATGTAAATATAGATAGTCCAGAATTTGATCCTAAAGAAATCAAAGATAAAATGTTAGACATCATGCTTAATAATGGTGGTATCGGATTGTCAGCAAATCAAGTAGGATTAGATGCACAAGTTTTTATCATGGGTACATCAAAAGAAGACGCAACCATGTGTATTAATCCAGTTGTATTACAACATACAGAAGATACAACATTAGATACAGAAGGCTGTTTAAGTTTTCCTAATTACTTTGTAAAAGTTCGTAGACCAAAAGAAATATTAGCTACATGGTATGATGAAAACTTAGAACAAAAAAAATCTAAGATTGAAGGATATACAACAAAAGTTTTTTTACACGAATGGGATCATTTGCAGGGTGTTACTTTTAAAGATAGGGTATCTAAAATGAAATGGGATATGGCGAAGAAAAAAGCAATAAAATTGAGAAAGAAATATGCCTGATATAGATATAGATTTTGCAGACAGAGATGTAATATTAGATAAAATAGATCATCGTGTAGCAAAGTTAGATACAGGCAAAAAACATAACACTGGTGTGTACGTGACAGAGTGTCCTCACAATCCAGTTGATAACTTGTCGACTATCGATTACAAGTCAGCTGAAGAACGAGGTTACTTTAAATTAGATTTTCTAAATGTGTCTATATACAAAGATGTAAAAGACGAGACACATTTAATGAGCCTAATGAGAAAGGAGCCACTATGGGAACTATTGGAGCACAAGGACTTCGTAGATCAAGTCTTTCATCTAAGCGGTCACGACAAACTCTTGAAACAATTGAGACCTACTTCGGTAGAACAGTTGGCGGCGACACTAGCGATAATAAGACCAGCAAAGAGACATCTAGCCAGCGAAAATTGGACAACAATAATGAAAGAAGTATGGGTAAAACCCAAAGACGGTGAATATTATTTTAAAAAAGCACATGCTGTATCATATGCTATGGCATGTGTAGTTCACATGAATTTAATATGTGAATCTATATCTTCTTAGGTGGTGGCTTTCTTATAAGTTGAACACTTTTCCTTTTTACCCTTTTTACATGTAAATTATTTAAATTCACAGTAGGTCCTAGGACAACTTTTACATCTTTACTGTTCATAGACATTTGACAGTATTTTATTCTATTAACTTCACTTCTACAAAAAATTGTAATAGGAATTAGACGGTTACTCTCCATCCACCAAACTTCTCCTATACGTAGCAAGTATTTTTTATCTTCTACAGAACGCAAATATCCATAATTTAACATAGTAGTTACGTGCTGATCTTGATTGACGATTATCCCCACGTATTCGTTGCCCCCATAGGTTACAACACTTATAAAAGGATACTTTTCCTGAATTTCATTTCTCAGCATTATTAATTAATTCTTTTTCCTATAAATACGATATGCAGTTAATACCTAGATATTTAGTAAATAACATAGTAACTATTGTCGCTAATGACAAAGGATTTACTACGGAGTTAAGACAAGTGTATAGTAGACAAATAAAAATTTATAAAGGCATTGACAATGTAATACAGTTTAGATTGTTAAATGCAGATCAAAAACCAATCAATGTAGCAACCTACACACCAAAGTTTGTTGCGTTTGACGAAGCAGGGCAACAGATAATAGCTCATGACGGCACTGTCAACCAATTAGATGATAGCAGTGCTTCTAGAGGATTGTTTACAGTTACAGTCACAGAAAATGATTTATTGAATGTAAAACAGCAATATCTGCGTTACAACATTTATCTAGTAGATAGTGCTAATAACAAAACAATAACTTATGTAGACAGTCATTTTGATAATAATGCTACAATATTTGTAGACAGCTATGCATTCCCAGGACCAAGCGATACATATTCTGTAAGTGTGTTTACAGAAGATAGTGGCAAAGCAGGACTAGACGATAGTGTATGGTATAGTGAATCTGTATCAGCAGAACCAGCTATAAATGGTAACGAAGCTCTACATACTGCCGCTATGTATTCCGACGGCTATGCAGGTGATGTAACTGTCCAAGCTACATTGGAAAATCAAATTACTGGAACAACAAATTGGGCAGATATAAGCTCAGTAACTCTAGATGGTACAGAAACAGAGCCTACACCTGTAAACTTCAATGGTATTTTTAGTTACCTACGTTTTAAATGTAGTGCAGATCCGGCAAGTAAATTATCCAAAATTTTAGTCAGAAATTAGGTTGACAAAATATAAAAATTAGTATATATAATGAAAGTTCTTGACTTTCGCAAGTAACTATAATATAATACTAGTATGAGCATAGTCAAGGAAACACTGTTACAGTTCGCACCTATAAAAAGGAAACAAACACCTAGTGGATGGATTTCTTTCAATGCTCCATGTTGCCATCATAACGGAACAAGTGCAGACACCAGAGGTAGAGGTGGTCTTATAGGAAACACAGATGGCGGTATAAGTTATCATTGTTTTAATTGTGGTTACAAAGCAAGTTGGCAACCGGGTCGAAACCTATCATATAAAATGAAAAATTTAATGAAATGGTTTAATGCACCCGATGACGTAATCACTAAACTTGCATTAGATGTTATGAAATTAAATGAAGGTGAAACTGATAATTTTTATACAGTTCAGTTGCCTACATTTGTTGATGTTGAACTTCCACAAGATGCAAAACCAATTAAAGATATTGAAAATGATATTCCAACTCATTTACTTGATGTTTTAAAATACATGAAAGAACGTAATCTTTACTTAGATGATTATAATTTTTATTGGTCTCCTAATTTGGGATATAGAGATAGATTAATAATTCCATTTTATCACAATAAAAAAATTGTAGGATTTACTGCAAGAACTTTTTTACCAAACAAAAGACCAAAATATCTAAGTAATCAACAACCTGGATATGTTTTTAACTTTGATGAACAGCGACCAGAAAAGATTTTTGTTATAGTGTGTGAAGGACCTATAGATGCAATACATGTTGAAGGTGTTGCAGTGCTTGGAAGTGAAATCAAAGATCAACAGGTAGCAATGATCAATAGTTTAAATAAGCAAGTGATAGTTGTACCAGACAAGGATAAAGCTGGAAGTAAAATGATCGAAACAGCATTAGAACAAGGTTGGTCAGTATCTATGCCAGACTGGGGCAAAGATATTAACGACATAGGTGACTGTGTAAAACAACATGGGAAACTATATACATTATACAGTATTGTAAATAATAGTGAGTCATCTAAATTAAAAATACAGTTAAGGGAGAAACAATGGCTAAAATAAAAAGAGTTTTCGTAAACATTTGGTATTATATCAGATGGCCATATGATTGGTTAGTATCTGAAATCAAATGGCGTAAAAAGATGAAAGAGATTCGAGAAAAGGATCCATACATATACAAGTAAAAGATAGGAGTAAAATTTGTCAGAATTTACAAAAGGAATAATAGAAAGTATAAAAAATGTAATAGGATATAGTAGTGTAACTTTAGCAATTATATTTTTTATAGGACACGTAATAATAGCAATGACCGTAGTAAGTATGATAACAGGAGCAAGTATTTGGGAGGCAGGATTAGTAGCATTAATAGAACCTGCTGTAAATTCTGTTTGGTTTTATGTTTTGCATTCTATATATAGGTCAGTAACAAAATAATGAAAGAGGAAATACTAGTTTTGCTATTAGGTATTACTGCTTTAGCATTGGTCACAGTTCATGCATACAAAGAATTTACAACACCAACAAAAACAAAAGTAGTAGTAAAGTGGTACAACTATAATTTTTAATATATGATTACATGGGGAATTAGTGCCAACAGCCACGATGCCGCATTGGCAGTGTTCAAAGATTTAGAATTAATTTTTGCTAGTCAATCAGAACGTTTTAGTAAAATAAAAAATGATCCGCATCTAAATAAACAAATTTTAGATCATGCACTTCAGTATGGATACCCAAATGAAATTATTTGGTATGAATCTCCCTTTAAAAAAACACTACGCCAGTGGTGGGCAGGACAAGGCTGGAATAAAAAAGAAAATGACATAAAAAGTTATCTAGCAAATTTTAATGTTCCTGCAATATTTAATGTACCTATAAAATATGAAAGTCATCATAGGTCACATGCCGCTTCAGGATATTTTACAAGTGGATTTGACGATGCAACGATTGTTGTATTAGATAGTATAGGCGAATGGGAAACTTTTACAATTTGGCATGCTAAAGGAACAAAACTTAAAAAAATATTTACACAGAAGTATCCCCATAGTGTAGGGCTTTGGTATTCAGCAATGACACAAAGAATAGGCTTGAAACCAAATGAAGAAGAATATATTTTAATGGGCATGGCCGCATATGGTAACAAACACAGGCTTTATCAAACAATAATGAACGATTTTTTTAATATTAAAGATCATAAAGACAATGTAAAACTAAAAGAAAATTTACACAGAGGATGTAAGGACTGGAGATTAGATTTAAAAACAGAGCAAGACAATTTTGATATAGCGGCTGGTACACAAGCAGTATACGAACACATTCTTGAAAGAATAAGCAAGACAGCAAAATGGTATAGCAGAAGTGGTAATCTAGTTCTATCAGGAGGGTGTGCTTTGAACTGTAGTGCCAACAGACTATTAGAAAAAGATTGGGACCAAATTTATGTGCCACCTTATCCTGGAGATTGTGGTTCAGCTATAGGTGCAGTACTATCTCATTACAATAAACACATTGACGTGCAACCTTATCTTGGATACAATATAGAAAAGCCTTACCCTGTTAAAAAACTAATTAAGGAATTAAAAACTACAGGTATTGTTGGAGTAGCAAACGGTCCTGCTGAATTCGGTCCTCGTGCCTTAGGCAATAGAAGTTTACTTGCAGATCCAAGACGTAGTGATATTAAAGATAAAGTTAATGAAATTAAAAAGAGACAGAAGTTTAGACCTTTTGCTCCTGCTATACTAGCAGAACACGTAGATGATTACTTTGATGGCATTACGGGACCTTATATGCAGTTTACAGCACCATGTTTACACCCAAACAGTATACCTAGTGTCGTACACGAAGATGATACCAGCAGGGTACAAACTGTATCTAAACAGGATAACAAAGGCTTTAGAAAACTGTTAGAGCAATGGTATAAAGAAACAGGCTGTCCTTTGCTGTTAAATACCAGCCTAAATATTAAAGGAATGCCCATAGTAAATGACTTGACAGATGCCAAAAAATTTGCTACAATGTACAATGTTAAGGTGTACTCGTGACAATAGAAGAAGTGAATAAGAGATTACAAAAGAACTATCAACCAATGCTTGAAGCAGTTGGTTCTAGTTTGCCACAAGAGGAAAAATTAAAAGTAGTGTTTGAATATATAGATATATTGAAAGATTTAGTTAAGGTATTAGATGACAAGACAGAACGCTGATTACGGATACGATATACAAAAAGTTTATTTAGAAATGATGCTTACAGATGCAGAAACGTTTGTAAGATGTCAGGCTGTCTTTGATGATGTAGCATTTGATAGACGTTTACAACCCGCCGCTAAATTTATAAATGATTATGTTGTTGAGCATAATGCTATGCCTACATTTGATATTGTAAATGCCGCAACTGATAGCAACTTGAAACATCCAGGAGACTTGGCTGAGAATCACTATGATTGGCTACTAATGGAGTTTGAAACTTTCAGTAAACACAAAGCACTAGAAGCGGCAATACTTAAAAGTGCTGACCTGCTTGAAAAAGGCGAGTATGGTCCAGTAGAAGATCTAGTTAAGAAAGCAGTACAGATAGGATTGCAAAAAGATTTAGGTACGGACTATTGGAAAGATCCAAGAAGTAGACTAGAAGCAATAAAAGATAAAAACGGACAGGTAAGCACAGGTTGGGCGACATTGGATAAGAAACTGTTTGGTGGATTTAACAGAGGTGAACTTAATATATTTGCAGGAGGGTCTGGTGCAGGTAAGAGTTTGTTCTTAGCAAACATGGGAGTGAATTGGTGTTTACAAGGATTAAATGTATTATACTTGACATTTGAACTTTCAGAGAACTTGGTCAGTATGAGATTAGATAGTATGACTACTGACATTCCAAGTAGAGACATTTTTAAAAATATAGAAGATGTTGAAATGAAAGTCAAGATGATTGGTAAGAAGGCAGGAGCATTCCAAGTTAAGTACATGCCAACTGGAAAAACTGCAAATGATTTGCGAAGCTATATCAAAGAGTTTGAAATAAAAACTGGACGTAAAATTGATGTAGTATTGGTAGACTATTTAGATCTTATGATGCCAATAGCAAAACGTATTAGTGCTGAAAACTTGTTTGTAAAAGACAAGTATGTATCAGAAGAACTAAGAGATTTAGCAATGGAACTTAACTGTTTGTTTGTAACAGCATCACAGTTGAACAGAGCCAGTGTTGAAGAAATTGAATTTGATCATTCGCACATCAGTGGTGGCTTGAGTAAGATACAAACAGCAGATAACGTAATAGGTATCTTTACAAGCAGAGCTATGCGTGAACGTGGACGCTATCAGATACAGCTAATGAAAACAAGAAGCAGTAGTGGTGTTGGTGCAAAGATTGATTTAGAGTTTGATGTAGACAGTTTGCGTATTAGAGATCTAGCAGAAGACGATGACTATCAAGAATTTAGCAAACGTAAGTCTACGGTGTTTGATCAAATTAAAAGAAGTTCAGGAGCATTAAATCCAGATGAGCCAAAAGAAGATCCTACACAAGGAGATACTGTAGGTAAAATAAAAGCTCAAACTGACTCAACAAAACTTAAACAATTCTTAAATAACTTAGGAACTGACTAAGTTATGAAGACATTTCAAAAAAAGCTAAATGATTTTTTCAAATGGGTAAAAGGCACTGAACTAGTACAATTAGAAGATATCGACGTAAGTGAAGACCCTGTCAGACCGGAACTTAGTTTAGAATGGCGTAAAGATTTCGGCAGAAGAATATTCGGTTTAAAGTTTGAAGAAAATATAGAAGGTATAGTTTGTGTAGCATTTACTAATGATGTGCCGCAAAGTGTAAGAGAATTAGAACTAATGAGCGAAAATGCAGATATGAAAAAAGATGCATCAGTAGCAGTGGCTTATACTGTTTGGTCACGTAAAAGAGGAGCAGGCAGAGAAATAATTCACAAATTATTAGAACATGTTAAACAAAATAAAGATATCAAAAGAGTTGTTACCCTATCGCCACTAACTCCTATGGCTACACATTTTCACATCCGTAATGGTGCAAAACTGATACAACACAATCCTGATACACAAAATTTTGAATATACTATTCAACCTTAACACAAATAGCTTGTCTACCTGGAGGTAGCTGTCCGTTAGCATCTCCTATACTGTGTGCTAGTTCTTCTTTCCTAACAAAACACTGTTCCATAGTATCAAACTTTACACCTGGACCCATAGCATTCACAGCCATAACATCATTGCCCACTATGATTATATAAACAAGAATCCATTTCATTTTTGCCTCCGTTAATTTCCCCTGATATAAATAATTAGCGTTGGCAACAACGACTAGGCAAGAAAAGAGGCTATTATGGCAACAAAAGATTTAGAAAACATACAGAGGCTATTGGACAGATTTAAAAGGCCTATCCCACCCGGAGACACTTATCAAATCCGTTTAGCTGAAGAATTTGAGCTCATTCTCTCTCAACGGTTCACTGATTACTTCATTCAAATCTGCGATATTATAGACTTGACTACCGACATGACACACATGACACGTGGGTCTGCTGGTTCTAGCCTAGTTTGTTACTTGTTGGGAATAACAGATGTTGATCCTGTCAAGTGGCAAATACCTGTGGCACGGTTCATGAATCCTATGAGGGACGACCTGCCAGATGTCGATATTGATTTTGAACATTGGCGACAAACAGAAGTAATGAATCGCATATTCAAAAAATGGCCAGGCAAAACGGCACGGTTAAGCAATTATGTGACCTACAAGGAAAAGTCAGCCCGCCGAGAAGCCGCAAAGCGACTCGGAGCCACAGGTAACTTGCCACGCAACTTTACATATGAAAAAGTAGGAGTAGATCCTACAGAAGCAAAACGTATAGAGCGTAAGCTAATAGGCAAGAAAAGATGCATATCAAAACACTGTGGAGGAATCGTAATGTTTACAAGGCAACTACCAAAATCACTTATATCACAAGATAACCAAATACTACTAGACAAACACGAAGTTGAAGATCTAGAACACCTAAAAGTCGACATACTAGCTAATAGAGGTTTGTCACAGCTAATGGATATTGATCCATATACTAAATTGGCGGATTACCCGCACACAGACGCACAGACAAGCGCCTTGTTAGCAAGAGGCGATGTATTGGGTGTAACACAAGGAGAATCACCTGCAATGCGTAGATTGTTTAGAGCAATACAACCTACCTGTGTACAAGACTGTGTGTTTGCAACAGCTATGATAAGACCTGTTGCTATGTCGGGTAGACAGAAAGCGGCCATGTT
>Ga0310343_10001452_pt1 | contig 12134 bp, 3 predicted proteins | sample HC15DNA2025_MG_FD_203519 | JGI IMG/M metagenome (GOLD analysis project Ga0310343, IMG submission 203519) | Marine microbial communities from station ALOHA, North Pacific Subtropical Gyre - HC15-DNA-20-25_MG | ecosystem: Environmental > Aquatic > Marine > Oceanic | place: Pacific Ocean: North... | reverse complement strand
CTCCAAGTCCACTGGTCTGCTTTCACCCAATATCCTTGCACCGATCTCTGACTCTATTTCTCTTCGAGATATGCTACATACTCCCTGTCCCAGATTCCTCGCCCTGACTGCGAAAGAGCCCTCTGGCAGGTACGACTGCGCCCACTCCTCCACGTGCATAGCGATCTCACTCGCGGATATACCTCCGTCGTCTATCCGAAGCATCGAGGTTGATACTATGACCTCGTCGACCAGAGACGCGCCGGATATCCTGCCTAGTTCTGAGCCAGACTGTGAGGAGTATACCATTCGTGGGTGCAGTACCTCTATCGGCCCGAGAAGCGACCTTGCCTCCTCTCTGAACAGAGGAGGATGCCAACCGCTTCCCACTAGGGCTAGGTTGCTTGCTCCCATACTTGCACCGGGGGATGCTCTTGGCTTCAACCCTATATGCCCCCACCAACAGCACAGCCGTATAGGCGAGGGGCGGGAGCATGGGTTGCAATCTGAGAGATCTTGTTTCGCCCGAGCCGATCGAGCTGAGCGACCTATCTGGACAGAGGATCGCAATAGACGTGTTCCTGAATTCCTACCAGTTCATCACCTCAATGACTGGCCCGGATGGAAAGCCTCTGTCTTTCGAAGGGAAGCCGGTTGCTCATCTGATGGGGTTCCTAGACAGGGCCACAGTGATGATCTCTGAGGGAATAGATCCGGTTTTCGTCTTCGATGGGAAGCCCCATGAGCTCAAGAGAGCGACTCTCGATGAAAGGAGGGAAAGGAAGGTCGAGGCGTTTTCTCGTTGGGAAGCTGCAGTAGATGCGGGAGACATGGAGGCAGCGAAGAAGCTGGGCCCCCAGACAGCGGAGTACACCCCAGACATGGTTCAGGAGACCAAGGATCTCTTCGATCTGATGGGCGTTTCATGGATGGAAGCCCCGATGGAGGCCGAGGGGGCGGCTGCGGTTATGTGCTCAAGGGGGGATGTCTCAGCAGTGGCTAGCCAGGATTGGGACACACTACTGTATGGTTCTCCGGTGATGGTGAGGAACCTCACTAGCCACGGGACTAGGAGGTTCGGCCGTGTGATGAGAGCAGAGAGGATATCACTCCAGGATACCCTATCAGAACACGGGATCACGCGTGAGCAGTTGGTAGATCTAGGAATAATGGTAGGCACGGACTTCCACCCTGGAATCAAGGGCATTGGACCCAAGACCGGTCTGAAGCTGATGAAGAAGCATGGTACAATGGAAGCAGTTTCCGAGGCCAAGGGGTTCGATCTCCCAGAAGACCTGGAGAGCGTGCGTGGGCTGTTCATGGACCATCCTCTGGGGGATTCGGCCCCGACTGCGACGAGCAGGGCCGTGGAGGAGGGCATTCGAGAGTTCCTCCAGGAAGGGAGGGGCTTCTCAGAGAGGAGGGTCGACCGAGCCATCAACCGCCTAGCTGACGCTGGGCGGCTGAGGTCGTCGAGTCAGCCCTCGCTGTTCGACTTCTGATCAAATGACGTCGAAGTCGTTCTCTTCGGTATCGGGGATGCCGTCGCCGTCATCGTCCTCGTCGGTGTAGTCTGGGATTCCGTCGTTGTCGTGGTCGAACTGTCCGGTGTTGTCCCAGCCGTCGTTCTGCTCGAACCAGTCCGACAGCCCGTCGTTGTCGTCGTCCGTGTCGTAGCTGTCCCAGAATCCGTCGTTGTCGTGATCGTACCTGTATGCGCCGAACTCTCCGTCCAGCTCGTCAACATCGAGGATGTTGTCGTTGTCGTCGTCAGCGTCGTCCTTGTCGTTGATGCAGTCGTTGTCATGGTCCCTCGCTGCGTCGACGTCAAAGATGCCGTCGCCGTTTAGGTCGATTAGCTGCTCCTCGACGCCGTCGTTGTCGCAGTCGAGCTTGTCCTCCCAGTTGTCGATGCCGTCGTTGTCGATGTCGAAGTCGATGCTGTCCTCGATTCCGTCGTTGTCGTGATCGTAGATGTCAGTGACCGGGTTACCGTCTGCGACCTCTTCGCGGTCGTTCACTCCGTCGCCGTCATCGTCATCGTCATCTGCGTCGTCGATTCCGTCGTTGTCGTGATCCTCGGGTCTAGGGTCCTGTGAGTCTGGGATTCCGTCGTTGTCGTCGTCCCAATCCTGGTCGTCTGGGATTCCGTCGCCGTCATTGTCATTCTCACCGTTCTGGTCCTGGTTGTCTAGCTGCTGGCTCTGCTGCTGGTCCGAGGCGGAGCCCTGCTGGCCCTGCTCATCTCCTTGGGTCTGGCCCTGCTGCTGCTGGTTCTGGCCGTTCTGGTTGTTCCCGTTCTCGTCTGAGCTCTCCTGGTCGCCCTGCTGGCCGCTCTGCTCGCCGCCATTGGACTGCTGTCCCTGGCCGTTGTCCTGCTGGTTGCCCTGCTCGCCTGGATCGGTTTCCTGGCCCTGCTGGCCGTCTTGGTCTGACTGTGAGCCCTCGTCCTGGCCCTGGCCCTGCTGGCCCTGGCCTCCTTGGCCCTGGCCTCCTTGGCCCTGACCCTGTCCCTGGCCCTGTCCTTGTCCCTGGCCCTGTCCTTGTCCCTGGCCCTGTCCTTGTCCCTGGCCCTGTCCTTGTCCCTGGCCCTGTCCTTGTCCTTGGCCCTGGCCCTGTCCTTGTCCCTGGCCCTGTCCTTGTCCCTGGCCCTGTCCTTGTCCCTGACCCTGTCCTTGTCCTTGTCCTTGGCCCTGTCCGTCCTCTCCTTCTCCACCGCCTTCGGTGCCACCGTCTCCGGTTCCGTCACCTTGGAAGTCTGGATCGTATGCGTCGGGTATCCCGTCGCCATCCGAGTCCGAGGCAGCCCCGTCGTTGGGGTCATTCGGATAGGGGTCATTCGCGTCGGAGGTACCATCGCCGTCGGTATCTGCGTTGTTCGGGTTGGTTCCTGCCTGATACTCCTCCAGGTTGTCTAGTCCGTCCCCGTCTGGATCTGCACTGCTGTCACTGGCGGAGTTGGGGTTTAGTCCGTAGTTGACCTCCCACCCGTCCGGCATACCGTCGTTGTCGGTATCTGCGTTGTTCATGTCTGTCCCAGCGGCTTGCTCTTCCGCATTGGTCAAACCGTCCCCATCCCAGTCGGCTCCTCCGTCTGAGGGGTCAAGGGGGTCTGAACCATCGGCTGCTACTCCGGTAGAACCGGCCATCAGCACCAATAGCATGGCTGTCAACAAACTTGCTTTCTTCTGATTGTACATTTGTAATTCACTTCCTAGTTTTCCATTTATCCAGAGTAGGTTGGATGGTTGCTTAGAGCGAGTCTAGACACGTGTCCGATAACTGCAATAACGCTGCACTGAGCGCAATTCCAGATGTTTACGAACACTCTTGATCCTGTCCTGACTCCTCCTTTTCTTGTCATCCAATCTCACTGGCTTTCTCAGGGAACCCTCCGTTCCCTCTGGGCTTGGAGAGGCATGTTACGTATTTCAAGGGTTCCTGCGCAGGTTTCACGGGGTAATCTTTGCCAATTCAGCGAGGAACCTAGTCTTCCCCATTATGTGGAGAACCGGGATGATGAGTGAGGAAATCGCCAGGACGCCGAAGAAAAGCCCGGACCAGAGCTCGATCCCCCTGCCTATGGAGAGGAAGAGGATCCACCCCATGAGCACTGAGACCCAAGGAAGGTGCCTCCTCGTGTAGAGGGACAGCCTGGCATTAAGAATCTCGTCCGAGTACAGTTGCGGGGTATCTTCAGGATCCGCCAGACCATGCTCGACCCCGCACCTCGCGCAGACCTGGTACCTAGGCCCGTTCCCGGTAATGAACTGGGACTGAGGGTAGTTCTGCTTGCACAACCTGCATACTGGCATTACGCTCGTAACAACCAGCGGAGGATTGTCCTTCAAGGCTACGGTCTGGGAGCCTGTCTCAGTTGTCATCCAGTGCATCATCTAGGAATGACACGTCGATGTCGTCATCCTCTTCCTCGAGTTCGTCTGCTAGGTCGTTGAGACCCTCTAGGCCGATCTCCTCGGTCTGCGTGCTCAGAAGCTCCCCGACCGAGGCATCGGGCTCCCATGACTCGTCCAGTGGGATTTCTTCGATGGTGGTTTCTTCCACATCTTCGGTTTGGTCCTCTGAGATGCTATCGGTCTGGCTCAGAATCGAGCTCGAAGCAATCTCCTCCTCCTCTGATATGCCGAGGGCCTCCCTGGTCAGCTCCTCCTCCAACTCTACCTCCTGTGTCCCCATCTCCCAGGGTTGTGGTGCTGCTCTCTCCCTGGGTCTAATGATTAGGGCAGCGCCAAGGATGATCATCAGAGCAGAGACCATCAGGATGACTGTGTTCAGATCTCCATCCACCAGCTGGTCGAACCACGACTCGCCCCCTGATCCTGAACCATCTCCGTTTCCTCCGGGGGACATCTCAGAAAGTGGGTATACCCTGATGGAGTCCACGGCTAGTCTGTGAACTTCTCCATCGAATGCGACTACTGCTATCCAGTATGCGGTCGATGGGTTAACCGGGGTCGGGCCTATGGACTCGAAGGACGCGTTCGAGGATGTTATCGATGACTGCACTGGAATGGCGTCCCTGGTGTCTGAGAATTGCATGGTGCTGGCATACATCGTGTACGATTTCACCTGGGGGTCTTCAGAGTCTGTCCAAAGGACCTCGATTCGATTTCCCGATGGGTCCCAGTATGCCATGATCTCTGAGACCTCGGGGAGGTGCATTCCTGGGTCCTGTGAGTTCTCGTCCACTGGGCTAATCATGGATGTCTCAAGATTGTCAGTCCAGGCGTTCCCTGATGTGTCCACGGGCACCACTGCGACCCAGACTGGTATGTCTGGTCGGATGGCTCCACCTCCGGAGACTGTCTCGAGTAGGGTACGCCCCCACTGGGTCCTGTCCAGAGTCAATGCTGGCTCGAGACCCTCGGTGCTGTCGAATGGGGCTCCTGCTACCGCGAATAGGAGGTATTCTCCGATGTCCTGGGCCGTACTGGAGGGGAACGTGACGAAGATCCCGTCGCCGGAGTCGGGCGACCTGTCCTCCAAGTCTGGGGCTTCTAGCCTCTCAGGGGGGAACATATCGCCCCTGTTGTCTATTGGGGTGACTAGAGCCAAGTGATCGCTCAGTCCTGACAGGAAGACGTTGCCAGCGATGTCATGGATGGTGACCGTGACGTAGAGGGGTATGTCAGGAGATATGCGAGACGGAGTCAGTGAGTCTGGTTCGGAGCCATACAGGGCGGTCGTCAGAGTCACATCCAGTCTTGGAGAGTTTCCTATCTGCCTCTGGTCTATCGTCAGGGCGTTGCAGTTGCCTCTGGCCTCGCATGATTCGTATACGTCTGTCAGGTCATCCAGAGGGAAGTCGGATGCCCAAACAGTGTAGTGGCTGAAGTCCTCTGCCATCGTCCTGTCCCAACTGACGTCTATCGCGGTTCCGTCATCCTCGGGATGGTCCCAGGCTTGTAGGCCAGAGACTAAATCGGGCGGGGAGAATTCGGAAGAGTCTAGCTCGGAGTAGCTGGCTGTTTCTACCACTAGGACATCGTCTACGTTCTGATTGCCCCAGTCATCCACTGCTACGACCCCTATCCAGTAGACGATGTCGTTCTCCAGGGTGGTGTTTCCGATTGAGTCTATGATCACCTCATCGGTGGTGCAGTCGGGAATGATCTCGGCTACGGGCCAGCCGTCTACGGAGGTAGGAGCGGTCCATCCAGATGCAGGGAGGATGTAGATGACGTGGTAGGAACAGTCCGCCTCCTGGTTTGGGTTCCAGCTTACCTCGATTCGGCTTCCCTCGTCGTTGGGGGCATCGTTCGCGGATGTCCCGGTAATCGGTGCTGGGGCTATCCCGTCATTGAGGCCTCCAGCAGTCACAACTGGACCCACGACTGTGGCGTTAGAGGGATCGAACTGCCCCGAATCGTCGACGCATACGACTGCGAACCAGTATGGGACGTTTCCATCTAACTCAAGGGTGGTCGAGTTGCCAGCAGCGAATGCGAAGTCCATCGGTTCGGAAAGTGCCAGGGCGTTGGTTATCTCCTGCTGGACTGCCCAGATTCTGGTTAGTTGTGGGTCTAGCTCCTGACAGGCAGACCACTCTGCTGTCACGGTTCCGGGAACCCCTCCTGACACTGGTTGGACGTCCAGCCATTCTGGCGGAGATGGAATCTCATCGGTCGGAGTAGCATTGCCTTCCCATGAAACTGGGTCTCCGAGGCTTCCGTCTGGATACTCGATTGCTATTGCGGCCCTGTACTGCCTCTGGTCTGATAGCGGTACCTCAGAACCATTGCTGTTTCCTGTTTGGAACACAGTGGTAGTCTGAGACCAGTACGGGATTCTCTGGTATGAGGGGAGGTCGTCGAGGTCGTCCTTGGTTGGATTCCAGTCTGGATTGTCAGTGGAGTCCCAAAGATACACCCTGTAGGCGTACCATGCAGAGTCCTGAGCAGGCATCCAGGATGCATGCAGAACTCCACCTCCGTCATTGGGCCTGTCATAGAGGCTGGTCATCACTGTGGGAGCCTCTAGTCTCTCCCAGTCGTAAGTAATCCTGATCTTGAGTTTACCATCGGTAGGTGACTGCATCTGGAGGTGCACTGTGGAGGATAGCGATCCTGGTTGTGTATCGAATATCGCAGTCTGGAATGCCTCCTCTATTCCATGGTCAAGAGAAGCCAGGTCCCAGCTTCCAGTGTAGTTCAGGTTGGTCGATCTAGCCCATACCCACGAACCGCTCTCTGGAGAAGAGAAGGTGAGCGCCCCTGGATAAAGGAGAATCTCCGAGGAGTTGTCCTGATTCTGGTCCAGTGGGATCGTTATGGGGTTATCGGAGGATGCGAATACGGTCTGCATCCCTGGTCTGGTGCTTTCCGTGATATCCATGGTCCTGTCAGCGAAAATAGCCGTTAGCGGGAAGGCCCGCCGCTGATTCTCTCTTGGAATCTCCCTGAGGGTCTCCATCGGCTTGAATATGTGAAGTCCGTCTTCTCCGATTACGGCTAATCCCATCCACAAATCTGCATCCCCAGATACCGCTCCAGCCATTTCTCCAATCTTGACGACTCCGTGGTCGCCGGTAGCCTCTACAATGCTAATCTTGCTGGCTGAGATAGCAGCTAGGTGATTTCCATCCGATGTTAGTTCCATGATTGGCCAAGCCTGGAGATCTATTCCCCCTGGTCCGGCCTCTATTTTCATCGAGGATGCGTTCCAGTGCACTAGCGGCTGGATGGAGGTAGCGATATGCACCCCCCATAGATCGGTCTCCACGGCACTTACGTCATTGCTGGGGATCATGTCGATATTGTACGTCCCGTTCGAGCTGTCGGTTCCTAGGTCCCAAGCAGAGACCCCTGGCCTGGTCAATCCCTGTCCATTGTGGGAGATGAAGAGGGCGGCGTCATGGTGTATGGTCACCATCGAGCCAGTGGATGTGTCGTTCACTTCCCTGGAGACCGAGTCAGCATAGACAATCCCGGAAACAAAGTCTCCGACCAGGCCATCCGCTCTTCCGATCGAGCCAACCATCGCTAGGTTCTGATCCAGGACGATCATGCCTGTCGGTCCTCCGATAAGGACAGAGCCGTTTCCGAGCACGGGGGAAGGAGGAACGAAGAGGTGGTTAGAAATCGGTGTCGGCAGGCCGTCGACAGTTGTGATAGGGTCGTCCCAGTCATACTTTGTCTGGTTCCAAAGGCCTATTCCACCGTGAGTGGAAATCAGGACATGCTCACCGAACTGAACGAAGTCAGTGACTATGTTGCTGGGCAATCCAGCCAACAGACTTCCCTGACCCCACGTGCGAGAGCTCGGATCGAAGGACTGGAAACCAGCAGAGCTGCCGTCCCAACCCATCAAGCCTACGAACATCTGCTCTCCATCCATGAGAAGCCCATCCATCTGATTGTGGAGAGATGGGGGGGTTGGTTGGAATGACCTCTGGGTGAGGTTGAACGAGAAGAGCCCGTTCCCAACGGTGGAGGCCCATATCTCCTCGTCCACTAGCAAGATCTCATTTATTGATTCAGTGAATGCATCGAAACCGTATTGCCAGAAGACTGACCCATTATCCAGAATTTCCCCCTGTAGTACCGTAGAAGCCACGTACGAATACTCGGAAGACCCCACCGTCACCCATACGTGAGTCCCGTTCGAAATCATCTCGTGAACGACTCCAGAGGGGAGGCCGACGAGCTCGTCAAAGCCTCCCTCTATGAGGCCGGTTGCATCCAGTCTGTCCACCCTGTTAATCCCAGAAAGGTCGCCAGACCTACCGATCGCGTAAGAACGCGCAGCAGTGGGTGCTCTGACTATTGAGCATGAATCCATACCCTGTCCGATTACCTGTCCGGAAGTAGCCGATGTGCCCGATGTTAACACACGAGTGATTCCCCCCTCACCATCGAAGTGAGCGACCAACAGTAGGTCCTCGTCGAAGAGCATTCCACCCGGGAAGACCGGGTTCTCCGAAACACCCATTTCCGGGGTTAGAGTATCTAGGAAGTTATTGGATGAATAGTCGAATCGATCTATCCCTACGTTGTCAGTATCGAATCCCACGTACAGAATCTCATTCTGTTCGTCGCAGGCTAGTGCTCTTGCATCCCTGTCTACCATATTCGAGTTGTCCTCTGTAATCGGTGTAATCCACTCCTCTGTCACGCCATCGCCATCATGGTCCGAAAGATCGAAGCGAGCTATCCCCCCACCAACTGCCCACCATTGCCAAGCGGAGAATCCTACCGCAATGTGTACTATGTCTTGGCAGAGCACGATGTCAGCACCGTACCCATCTGGGATATCATTAGTATCCACGTCCCAAACAGTCCAGTTACTGTTGTTACCTGAAAGTCGCATGACATGTCCGTCATTACCATATCCAGAGGCGGCCCAGAGGTCGTTCCCTACCACTTTCATGGAGTAGAAGTCCAACTCAGAGTCTTGAGGGAGGCCGTCTCCGGGAAGCCATGACGAGAGCCAAGTCTGGTTACTTGGGTCCCACCTAAGAATCCCATTCATGCTGGCGAAGAGGTACTCGCCTTGGAATTCGACCATTCCCCTGATCCTTCCGTCGACGTCGTCCCACTGATTGAGCAGAGTCATATTCGGGACAGAGAAACGTCTGAGGATATCCTCCCCATAGGCTACCCAAAGCTCGCAAGAAGCGTTTAGGGGGAAGCAATCCCCTAGGTATTGGGCATTTACCCTGCCTACGTCTCCAATGGTCTGTAAGTCGTCCTCCCAGTCTCCTGAAGTCGTATTCCACCTGAGGATAGTTCCTGGGTCTCCAGAGCCGCCCCAACCCGATGTCTCAACTACGCTTATCCAGACTTCATCCCCTATCTGATTCATGCCGTGGACTACTCCGTTGAAACCAAGGCGAGCACCGGCATCAATGGATGATAGGGAGGTATTGTTGTCTAGGTTAATCCTAGAAACCTCGTCCCTAGTATTCCAGGGATTCGCCCTTTGTGGGGAGTAGTACATCAAGTTGTCAACAATCAGTATCTCAGCCGGTGAGTAGTTCGGTAGAGTAGGTCCGTCCTGGTTATTCCCCCTATCCCACTGAACCAGAACAGTGCCGTTGACCAGGTCGATTAGGGTAAGGCCAAAGTCCCCTCCAGCCCACATTGTACCCTCTTCCCTTCCCTCTATCAGGACTGTAACATCGTCATCGTCTAGTATTCCTTGGGATCCGTCCCAAGAGGATAGCCAGTTTCCAGATGTGAGATTGAAGCGAGCTATCCCGAGGTTCTCAAAGCCGAGGTAAAGAGTGTCGAGGTGCTTGTGGACTCTGGCCCTCTCGGTATCGTCTCCTGCCGTCCAAACCTCAACTACTGTCCCATTTGAGGTGTTGATTACTGCGGCACCCTCGGTTGTTCCGGCATAGAGTAGGTCAGGACCAATCGGATCAACGGCAATTACGAAGCGAGAAGGCATGCCATCCCCTCCCCCTCCTCCGCCGCCATTTCCTCCAGTGGTCCAGCAGTCCTCGAGTGTGAACTGCGATTGGGGGTTGTTTGGGTCAGGCCAGTTCCACATACAGGCCCCCCTGTTAGTTCCAGCATAGACTCCGTTGGCATCGCTGGAAACATCGTAGAACTCGAAGGGATCGTTATTCCAGCCGGGAATGCTGGTGGGAAGCAGTTGCCAATTGGAACCGTCCCACCTTGCCAAGCCTCCGTTTGAGTTGGCACCGGTGTTCTGTACCTCCGAGCCAACCAACAGGCCACCAAAGAAGTCCAAAGCCAGAGTGTTCACATCTTCATCCGGAATTCCATTCGGGTCGTCCGGAGTCCACAGGTCTACTATATCGCTCGTCAGTCTATCGATTAGGAGTATCCCCAGTCCTGGAAGGCCTAGGTAAATCACCTCTCCATCGACTGCAACGGGAGCCGTGTCTAGATTGTCCACACCGAGAGATTGCCAAGAGCCGATTATTTCGGGAGTACTTAGATCGATTCTCATCACTCCAGCATCCTCTGTAGCGATGTATGCGATTCCAAATCTGGTGGCGATGTCCCTGATTCTGTCAGAGTCGAGTCCCTCCGACTCGGAGAATGTCCCGATTACGTTATTCGAATCGGTAGAGTAGAGGGAGATTCCTGCATCTGAGTGTCCGATAACTAGAGTTGCAGTATTGGAGTCGAAAGCCAAACTCGTGATCGATTCCGAATTGGTTCCCTGGATTTTTCCGAAGTGGGACCCATCTACATTACTGAGCCTGTGGACCCCACTACCAGAGGTTCCAATCCAGACCCAACCGTCTTCGTCTTGTTCTATCGAAGTGATTGAAACCTCTCCCGATTCTATCGAAGGGATACTGTCAGAGATGTCCACGGGCTCCTTCCAGAGATTGTCTCTCTTGTCCATCATGTCGATGATTGTTCCAGAGGCAATCCAGAACTCGCCTGCTTCTCCGTCATCTATTATCGCTGTGATCTGTGCATCCTCGATTGAAGGGCTACTGACTAGTGGGAAGGATCCGTCTGAGACATCTCCTAGGATTCTACCCATCGTTCCCGAGGAGTCGCCTATTATTGCCAAAGATTCTGAGGGGGAACGGGATTGTCCTCCTGGCCAAGGACTGATGCTGTTTCCGGATCCTGAGAGACCCAAATCGGATAGGGATATTTCGCTGCTGAAGAGCAAGACATCGGTATCGTACGTCTGGACCTGCTGCTCGCCTAGAATGTACAGCCATCCCGGGGCGATTGCCAGACCGATTGTAATGTCAGAAGATAGCCAATTAGATGAAGTCCAGGACGGAACCCACGACTCAGACGAGATGTCGAACCTGTCTATGCCAGAGTCAGAAGTCGCTATGTAAAGGATGTCATCGGAAACGGCGATATCGGCGATCGAATTCCCGGAGAGTAGATTGGAATCGTCCCAAACCACGTTTCTCTCGATTACTATTGACGTTGGATCGCCCGATGAGACGTTGTACTCTATCACCCTGATTCCATGGTCCTCTGTTGCCAAGAACAGGTTCCTGCCATCAATGTACAATTCCAATGGAGTTTCTTCCTGGAAGGTAGAGCAGAAGTCTAGAGACTTCCAGAGAGATCCCTTTGCGGGCATCAAGTAGTGGATAGAGCACTCGGATGCTCCCCACAATACTCCGAATATGTCCGTTGCCAACGCAAGAATTGGGTCCGTCATTGATGAGTTGATTTCCTCGGGGAAATCTGAAACATAATCTGAGTCGGATAGGCCCATGGCAGTTACGTTCCCACCTTCATCACCAATGTAGAGCATGTCCCTGTTCGGATCCGTGGCGATAGATCTCCCGAATATATCTGGAATTATATCGATGATGCGCTTGTTTGCGTTGTCATCCAACACCAGCAGATCGTCGTCGACCAGAATGTATAGCCTTCCATCGAATGGGTTGTATGCACTACCATGGATTGAGACCTCTATGGGGCTGAATGATAGCTTTGGATCAACGGGGCGAAGGGCCTGAATAACCAAGTCTGTGATTTCAATTCCGGTTGGAATCTGCCAGGATGCGTCACTGATTGTGTTTGGCTTTAGGGATGAGTCGAGAATACCGTCCACAAGGCTTGGCGAGTTGTCTGAGAAGGCGTTCTGCCTCCCTAGATCACCGCGTCCGCTCCAGTCCAAAACACTGGTCTGAGTGTCCATAACTGCAATCTGAGGTTGATTCACCCAATATC
>Ga0310343_10001449_pt1 | contig 12140 bp, 14 predicted proteins | sample HC15DNA2025_MG_FD_203519 | JGI IMG/M metagenome (GOLD analysis project Ga0310343, IMG submission 203519) | Marine microbial communities from station ALOHA, North Pacific Subtropical Gyre - HC15-DNA-20-25_MG | ecosystem: Environmental > Aquatic > Marine > Oceanic | place: Pacific Ocean: North... | reverse complement strand
GTAGGGACGATGCACTACAAGCGCTGAGGAGGAAGAATCGCATAACTTGCGTCGGGCCCAGAAACGATAGCGTTCGAGAAGAAATTTATCTAGAGGCGATGATGCTGGGGATCCCTCTTTTCCACGGGGTCGAATGGTTGCCTTGATGGATGCCTCGGTTCTTGAGCGAAGGGTTCTTCTGCTCGAACGGAACCCCAAAGTAGGGCCTTTTCGTTCCATCGAGATACGGGAATTGAAATAGGCCAGACCATAGAGGACCCGGGCCCCAATCACGGCCCCTGGGTCGGTGGAATCGAGGGAGTGGAACCATACGCCACGCCGGCCCTTGCGGTCCCGGGCGTAGGTCCTCAAGTTGACCTCGAGAAAATCATTCCAAGGAATCCAGGGGATGGGGGAAAACCGGAGTTCCGAAAGACGGAAACCAACCACACTGGCCCAAGCACGGCCCTCGAACAGGTCAAGTTCGAGGTCGTCGGGAAGGGTTTTCGACAGTTCCTCGGCATCAACGGGCCAGTGAAAGAGAAGCAAGTCCTCCCAGCGCTGCGTCATGAAGTTCCTGAGGAATGGATGAACCATGAAAATTCAATTGGATGGGAAGATTCCGGAAAGTTTCTCCCTTCGGTAGTTGAAAATCCGTTCCAAGGTACGCCGGACAAAAAGGCAATGGGCCAAACCGCCGAGTGGGCCCAGAGGCATTTCGTACCGGATTTCGTCGGTCATGCGCGTTCCCTGATCGACCTCCTCAAGACGGTGGGAATGAATCCAGGTCTTGTAGGGGCCGACCCGCTGCTCGTCTACGAAGGAAAAGCCTTCCTCCACATACTTGATTTCAGTCAACCATGGGGTATGGCCAAGGAAGGGAATCTTAATCCGGTATTCCAGGAAAAGTCCTGCATAGGCCTTTGGGGGCGGATCACCGACCAACTCGAAGGTCATGTCGGGGGGCGTGATCTCCCCCAGATTCTGGGGGACGGAAATAAAAGCCCAGAGGTCATGGCGCGGGACGGGAAGAGTTTGAACTTGGATCAATTTATGCACATAAGAAACCTATCCCGATCCATGCAAAAGTCCAACCTCCCCTTGACGAATCCGTTACGAACTCCTAACAAGGGACCATGAAATTCACCGCCTCCGTCCTCTTCCTCACTTCCCTCTTTCCTGCATTCCTTTCGGGACAGGATTTCGTTTCCGACGTGGCCGCCATCCGGATTTCCCATTCCTGGGTACCCGACCGCAAGATCGAAGGCCTCTCGACCGAGGTCGGCCTCAGTGAATGGAGCGTCATGAGTCCCATCTTTTACCACAAAAGCGAAACTTGGTCCTTCGGAGCGGGGCTCCGGTACGAGTCTACCAGTTTGGATTTTTCCGATTCCGCAACCCTCGACGAGGATCGTCTACAATCCATCGATCTCCCCCTCTTCCTAGGCATGGAGCAATCCGAGAAAATCCAGTGGGTCCTCATGCTCAACCCGAGCCTCTCGGGGGATTTTGAACAAGTCGATGGCGATACCCTCAACTACCTTCTTCTGGGAGGGGCCCGCTACAGGAAAAGCGAAACGTTCGAGTGGTTCTTCGGTGCCGTCTACTCGACCGGTTTCGACGATGACCTCTTCCTTCCCGCCATTGGTTTCAAATGGGAGCCATCCGAGAAATCCGACTTGTTCTTCGCCGGCCCCATCCTCCGCTACCGATATTCCTTCACCGATTCCCTCGACCTCGTCCTTGCTGGAAACTTATCCGGCAACCGCTGGAACACCGAGGCGGGCTATGGGGAGCGCGATTTACGTCTGCGCTCCTATCGGCTTTCCCTAGGCCTGCAATGGAACCTGTTCGAGAAACATGCCGTCTTTGCCGCGGTTGGGACGGAATTCGCCCGGGAGGTGGAGATCAAGAACTCAGCAGGGGCGACCCTCATGGAAAGGGATCTCAAGACCGCCCCAAGCTTCGAGCTTGGCTACCGGTTCAGGTTTTGACCCACTGAACTGAGAATGCTTTGCGCGACCTTCCAACCCGAGAGGAAGGCGTTCTCGATTCTTTCCCCCCCGAACCCATCGCCGGCAAGGGAAACACCGTCTTCCAGTGAATGAAAATGGGTGTCTCCAAAGGTGACGAGTGGCTTCGCGAAACCCCATCGATGGGAACTCCATTGGGTGATCCGAGACTTCAGGTTTTCCTCCGCAACCTTGATCATGAGCGGTATCCTCTCCTCGTCGGGGGCATCCCAAAACTTTTCCGAGTAGCAACTTGAAGCGTGTATCGTACAGGCGGGTTGTCCGGATATACCCTTGGTCATGTTGTCGGATATCCAGTCTACCTCGGGTACGGGATGCGTGAGAGTTCCCGGATTATCCAAGGCCGAACTACCTTCCAGCAAGCCGAGAAGCGCGAGGCAGCGGGTGTAGCGGACTGCCCGTAGCTTCTGCATGGTTTGAGGGTCGAGAGAAAAACCGCTTCTTTGGAAAAGTTCAAGGACCTGCGGGACGGGAAAGGTGACGACGACGTGGTCCGCCCTTAAGTTTCGACCCAAGCCGGCTCTTTCACGGATGAGCCACTGGTCTTTGCGCTCGATGCTCTCGACGAAAAATTGTTTTTCAACGGCAAGGGACTCAGCCAGACTCTTGACTGGGGAGTTCATTCCGAGCGTTCCCCGGTAACGGGTACCTACTGCCAAGTCTTCCCGACCGGGTATGCGGTCGTACCAGGCCTTCACGACGTCGGCTTGCTTCCATTTCAGAAGATAATCGTTCATCCTCTCGTCACGAACGGTTAGGAATTGAGCCCCATGATCAATGCGGGCTCCTCCCATTCGCCGCGTGGACATTCTTCCTCCCACTCCTCGGCCCTTTTCGACCAAAACCACGGAGTGTCCATACAAGGACAGTCTATGGGCACAGGCCGCTCCGGTCATTCCTCCTCCAAGTATGGCGATTTTCATGATCAAACAGGTGAGCGTAATTTACGAGAAATTGAAATCTTTGTGGACGTTGATAAGTTCAATGACTTAAGAATTGTTAACTTTATAGGATAGAACGCTAGGATTTCAAGATGACCCCGCCAGACAACAAGCTTGATTACGACTTGATCGTGGAGTCCCTGAAAGGCCATTTGCCCAGCCTTCCTGTGGTCATGAACGAGCTCATGATGGTCATTTCCGACCACGATGCCGCCCTTTACGCCCTCCGCGACCTGCTCAAGATGGACCAGACCATCTACGCCCAGTTGCTCAAGATCGCCAACACCCACCGGTACCGCGAAGGAAGGGAAGGAAAGGTCGTCTCGATCGATGATGCGGTCCAGGTCCTGGGCCTTGAAAAAGTCAAGCAGGTGGCCATGAATACAACCATCCTCGATCTCTACGGTAAGGTAAGTTTCCCCAAGGGATTCAGCCTGGAGGCTCTCTGGATGCACAGCGTGGGGGTAGCTATCGCCAGTTCCATCCTAGCCGGGAAAGTCGACTCGGACCTCTCCGACCAAGCCTATACGTGCGGGTTGTTGCACGACATCGGCAAGGTGGCCAAGTGCAAGTTCGACCAGATTCTCTACTCCGAGGAAATGAAATCCGTCCAGGATAGAAAGGTCGACGTCCTTCAGTGGGAAATCTCGGCCAAGTCCATCAGGCACGACCTGCTCGGGAGCTACCTGGCCCGGGCCTGGGGAATTTCCACCCTTGTGGAAACGGTCACGAGGTGGCATCACGAAGAGGACCGCTCCAAGCGGATCGGCATCGAAGATGCCAAGACCCAGCTTCTCGTGGATATCGTCTTCCTTGCCAACGTCACCATCCACAAGCTTGGCTTCGGGCATAGCGGACACAGGATCGTCCGCCCTCCCTCAAGGCTCATCATGAGGCGGCTCGGGCTTGATGAGGAGGCCCTTGATGAGTTCGCGGAAAAGGTCGGCGAAAGGTTGGAGGAGGAGGCCGAAAACTTGGCCCTTTTTACCAAGGCCTAGTCCTCCCCCGGAGTTTTTTTTGAGGGCCGTCCGTTTCCATCGCCATGACCCAGTCCACTCCAGCCTCCCGTCCGCAGATTCTCGATTTGCCGGATTCGGACCTGAGCTATTTCCCAAACCTGCTGGACCCAGGATCGGCGGATAGGCTCTATGCATCCCTCCTCGAAGAGATCGAATGGAAACAGAACAAAATTAGCTTCTATGGCAAGGAGAGCCTCGTACCGCGTCTCGAGGCCTGGCATGGAGACGAAGGGAAGTCCTACGCCTACTCGGGCATCCTGATGCATCCGAAACCCTGGACGCCGACCCTACTGGAGATCAGGAAATTCATCGAGCCGCTGGCCCGAACCCGTTTCAATTCCGTACTCCTTAACCATTACCGAGACGGCAAGGACCGGGTGGCCTGGCATAGCGACGACGAGAAGGAGCTCGGACCCGAACCGGTCATTGGATCGGTAAGCCTGGGAGCAAGAAGGAGGTTCAAGCTCAGGCACAGGGAATACCCCAGCAGGGACCTGCAGTCCGAGATCATCCTCGAGCACGGCAGTTTCCTCCTTATGAAGGGACCCACCCAACGCTTCTGGAAGCACGAGGTTCCACGCACGGCGCGTCCGGTCGGAGGAAGAATCAACCTCACCTTCCGGGTTATCCTCGAAGGGGATGGAGAAAAGTAAATGCCGGCTTTGCTTCACGCTCCCTTGCGTAATCGGGAAAAACCCGTAACTTTGGGTAATCCTTGCAACCCTTGTCGTCGTACCATTCATTGAGTCCAATGAGAATCGCATTCACATTCCTCCCGGCCCTGCTGCTCGCCAATTCCCTCTCGGCCTACGAAGCCATGTATGAAAAAACACCCGTCGGCGAAATCAAGGTCATTACTCTGCCCGGCAGGATAGCCCTCGAGTCGAAGACGGAAGGACCCTACTTCCGCTCCGACAACGGTCTGTTCCGCAAGCTTTTCCGCTACATTAGCTCCAACGACATTGCCATGACCGTCCCCGTCGAGGCGGACATCGAGCCCGGTCGGATGCGCTTTTTCGTCGGAGGCAAGGACAGGGCCAAGGAGATAAGTTCCACCAGCGACGTGGAAGTCAGGGAAATCAAGCCCCAACAGGTAATATCCATCGGGGTGCGGGGCAGTTACTCGATGGAGCGATTCCAGCGCAACAAGCGCAAATTGACCGAATGGTTGGCCAAGAACGGTAAGTACGAACCCGCCGGAGAGGCCTATGCCGTCTACTGGGACGGACCCTTTGTGATCGGCTTTTTCAAGAGATCGGAGGTACACCTTCCGATCAAGCCCAAGGAAACCAAACCAAAGGGGAAGCAGCCTTCACCCGAAACCCAACCACAACCATGAAAGCATTCCTTCTCGCATTTATGACAACGCTATCATCCGCACACGCCGGCTCGGTATACGAGCACAAACTCAAGGACATCGACGGCAAGGACACATCCCTCGCCCAGCACAAGGGAAAGGTAATCCTAATGGTCAACGTCGCGTCCCGGTGTGGCTTCACCGGCCAATACAAGGGACTGGAGGAGCTTCACAAGAAGTTCAAGGACAAGGGGCTCGTGGTGTGCGGGTTTCCCTGCAACCAGTTCGGCAAACAGGAACCGGGTTCGGAAAAAGAGATCAAGGAGTTCTGCTCGACCAAGTATGGGGTAACTTTTCCCATGTATTCAAAGATCGACGTGAACGGTCCCAACCGGCACCCGGTCTACGAGGAGGTCATTGGCGAAAAAGGTCCCCTTAAAGGGAATATCCGTTGGAATTTCGGCAAGATCCTCATCGGCAGGGACGGCAAGCCGATCGAGAGGTACGGCAGCACGACTTCTCCCGGTTCCAAGAAACTGATCAAAGCCATCGAGAAGGCTCTGGAAGGCTGAGGAGCCTCCGTATTCCAATGATAAGGCTTGCTCTCCCGGCCGGTCTGGCCTTGCTCACAGGCTGCTTCAGTATGGAGTGGCGGGGGAGTATGATCCCCCATTTTGAGGTCGATGGGGACGATGCGAGGGAGCCCAAACCGGTCGCCCTCAACCGAGGAGCATTGAGGCCAACGGAACCGGGTTGGCCACAATTCCGAGGACCGGCCCGCGACGGGGTGACTCCCGCTCAGGGAGTCGAACCGGACTGGTCCAGCGCCCCGCGGGCAAGATGGCGGGTTCCTGTAGGCGAAGGGCATTCCTCAGTCATCCTGTCCGGCCAATCCGTGTTCACCATGGAACAGGATGGTGAGGAGGAACTGGTGACCGCCCGCTCCCTCGACGACGGCGAAATCCTCTGGAAACATGGCGTGCGGACCCGATGGGGTGACTTCATGAGCGGAGTCGGCCCGCGTTCGACCCCTACCCTTCACGCAGGCAGGCTCTACGCCCTGTTTACGGACGGCTCCCTCGTTTGCCTGGAAGTGGATTCGGGAAAGCTCCTCTGGAAAACGAAGATCATCCAAGAGGGCTATGAATTTCCGGAGTGGGGCCTTTCCTGCTCGCCCTTGGTCTGGAAGGATTTGGTGATCGTGACCCCGGGGGGTGAAAAAGGAGCGGCCCGGGCCTACCATTCGGATTCCGGGAAACCGGCCTGGGTCTCCGACTTTCATGGAGAAGGGGTCTACCTGTCGCCCTGCATCCTTAACTTGCTTGGTAGGGATCAGTTGGTCACGGCGGTCTCAGGAAGAATCGCCTTTCTCAAGCCCCTTTCCGGAAAGACGGACTGGGAGGCGCCCTGGAAAATTTTTCTCAACAACGCCCAGATTTCGCAGCCCCTTGCTCTTCCGGGAAATGCCTTGCTCCTTTCCGCAGGGTACGGAAAAGGCTCCGAGGGCCTGACCGTTTCAGCCGGAAAAGAAGAACCTTACCTCGTAAAGACGGCCTGGAGGTCGAAGAACCTCAAGAGTAAGTTCTCCAGTCCCGTACTGAAGGACGGTTTCGTCTACGGCTTCAATGAAAATTCCCTAACCTGCCTCGACGCATCCGATGGCGAGCTCAAATGGCGCGGGCGCAAATACGGCTACGGACGCGTCCTTCTGGCCGGGGACAAGCTGGTCATTCTCGGGAACACCGGAATTTTAAGCGTAGTCGAGGCCAACCCCGAAAAATTCATGGAGACGTATTCCGGACAACTTCTCAGTGATGACCGATGCTGGAACGGACCGGCCTTGGCGGGAGGATACCTGGTTGCCCGCAATGGCTTGGAAATCGCCTGTTTCGACTGGGCCAAAAAGCAGTAGAGGGACACCATTCCCGAGCTGCGAAAACATGGGTTTGAACGAACAGGACAAAGCTGAGAAAGCGTTCGTCGTGCTTATGGCCGCCTTTGTGGTCGTGCTCGTGCTGACCAACGTGATCGGAGTCAAGCTCTTCCTCGCCTTCCCAACACTTTTGCCGAATGGTTTCTTCGGCGAACCGATCACCCTCACCACCGGGATAATCACCTACCCGGTGACCTTCCTGCTCACCGACGTGGTCTGCGAAGTCTACGGTCGAAAGCGGGCGAACCTAATGGTCCTTACGGGCTTCGGCATGAGCCTGCTTTCGCTCATCCTCATCCAGATCGCCTCCATCGTGCCCGGTTCCCAGGTCTGGCCCTCGGGCAACCCGAACTTCGAAACCGTGGCGGAAATGCAGACCGCCTTCGATTCCGTCTTTTCCCTGCCCGGGATCCTCATCTTCGGCTCCATGACGGCCTACCTCGTGGCTCAATTGATCGACGTCAGGCTTTTTCATTTCATCAAGCGGATGACCAAGGACCGTCACCTCTGGCTTCGAAACAACGGGTCGACGATGATCTCCCAGCTTCTCGACACCGTCATCGTGAACAGTATCTTTCTGGGCTATGGTCTCGGACTCGACTGGACCGTGGTGGGGAAGATCATTTTCGCCTCCTACGTCTTCAAGCTTATCCTCGCGGCCATCGATACGCCCTTCATCTACCTCGGCGTTTTCCTTCTCCGCCGCTACCTTGCCAGGGAGGCAAACCCACGCTAGCCCAAGGTCATGTACCAGGAGGGAGGGTTTGGAAAGCGATGGAAGGGAAACCGACCATTCCCGTTGCGCGAAGATCCGGCCCTGCTTCTCCCCATGGCCTGCTTGGTATGCCTGCTTTTGGGTTGGCTCGCCTTCTTCCTGCTCGGGCTCAAGGCGGGACTGGGGTGGTACGGTTGGCCATTGGGCTGCTTCATCCTCCCTCTCGGGCTTCTGGCTCTCCGTCGCCTTGCCCTCTGACCTCGGGTAACTCGGACCAGCTCGTGGTGTAACGAGGAGTCCGGTTGCGGCGCCTCATGCCCCAGGAACGACGGACACCCTGGGCGGCGAGAAAGCAAGCCGAGTCCCCGTAGCGGACGGCAACCTCCTCCATGGCCTCTACGAAGGCTTTCCTGCCCCCGTCTCCATGCTCCTCGAAGAGCAAACTTTGGCGGGAACGCCCACAGATGAGCCCAAGCAGAACCACGCCCGCCTTCTTGTAGAAATAGCCCTTGCGGTAGATCGAGCGGAGCAGAGTCTTGGCGTTCGAGACGATGCGAATCGGATCGTCGGTCGGCTCGTCGAACGAAAGGGCGACCGAGTTGGAATACTGAGGTTGGTCCTCGCGAAACCGGTTGGTGCTTAGGAAAACCTGTATCCCGCAAGCAAGCGATCCTTCCGAGCGGGCCTTGCGGGTCGCCCGGACGGAATAGTTTGACACCGCCTCTTCCAGTTCCCGGAGGCTCTTGACGGGTTTCCCGAAAGAGCGGGAACAACAGGTGTTCCTGCGCGGCTGCGGAACCTCTTCCATTTGCAGGCAGGAAACCCCCGTCAGCTCGCGCCGGGTCCGCTCCAGGGTAACTCCCCCTATGGCCCGGACCGAGGACGGGGAAGCTCGGGTAAAGGACCAGGCGTCCCCCAGGCCGACCCGGCGCAGGCGAATACCGAGGCGGCGCCCCACCCCCCAGATCTCCTCGATCGGTATCCGTTCAAGCACGGATCGGTTGCCCTCATCGATCTGCAAGCATCCCGTCCCCTCCTTCTTGGCCAGGCGATTGGCTAGCTTGGCCAGTGTCTTGGTCCGGCCCAGCCCAACCGAAATGGGTATGCCCGTCCACTTGCGGACCGTCCCGCGCATTCGTTTCCCAAGGGAAAGGGGATCGGAAACGCCCCTTAAGTCGAGAAAGGACTCGTCGATGGAGTAGACCTCCATTCCGGGGGCGAAGCGAGAGAGAGCGGAGACGACCCGGCGGGACATGTCGCCGTAAAGCTCGTAGTTGGAGGAAAACACGGCCACCCCGTTGCGTTCGCACTTCCGCTTGACCTGGTGATAGGGGGCACCCATCGGAATGCCCATGGCCTTGGCTTCGTTGGAACGGGCAACGGCGCAACCATCGTTGTTGGAGAGCACGATGACCGGACGGCCCTCCAGAGAGGGAAGAAAAACCCGCTCGCAGGAGACGTAGAAATTGTTGCAGTCGGCAAGGGCAATCACAAGGGGTGGATCACGTTCGTGACCACTCCCCAAAGATGCGTCTCGTCTTCCTCTTGAAGGGCGATGGGGGGGTAGTCTGGGTTTTCGGGCAGAAGCCAGGACTTGCCCTTGGAGCGACGCAGGCGCTTGACCGTAAGCTCGCCGTTGACCGACACGATGACCACTTTCCCGTCCGTGGCCTCCACGCTCCGGTCGACCACCAGAAGGTCGCCGTCGTGGATGCCGGCGTCGATCATTGAATCCCCGCGGGCCCGCACGAAAAAGGTAGCTGCCGGTTCGCGCACGAGATGGGAATTGAGATCGAGGACTCCCTCCAAGTAATCGTCGGCGGGAGACGGGAAACCGGCCGACACGCCGCTGGCATAGAGGGGCAAGGCGTATTCCCTTTCCCCCACGAACCGAAGCACCCGCTCGACTTGGCTCTCGGGTATGCGCACGGGTCGGGTCGGCTCGCCGTAGCGGTTGCTTCCCTTGGGCCGACCCGCCCCATCACGTTTTCCTCCATGGTTTGTCATGACCCATTGAATATTGTAACGGAATTCAAAAAAGGCAAGTCAAGGGAAGTAAAAACTTGATCTGTTCGACCAAAGCATACGATCTATTTGCGTGGAATCAAAAAACAAGGCAAGCCCCATCAACCACTTAATCATAGGCGCATCGAGAGGGATCGGCAGAGCCCTCGTCGATATCTCCGTACGGTCGGCCCAACGGGTTTACGCCCTCTCGAGAGAAGAGCCCGCAAACCCCATAGAGGAATGTCACTGGATTAAGGGCGACGCATCCCGGCCCGAGGATTACGTGAAATCCCTGCCTGAGGTCATTCACGCCCTCACCTTCTGCCCAGGCAAGGTCGTCCTCGGACCCATCAAGCGCCTCAAGCCGGAACAGATGCTCGAAGCCTACCGGACGAGCGTATTGGATGCCTTTGTTGCAATCCAAGGCCTGCTTCCCAAGATTGAGGGATCGATCGCCCTGCTCTCGTCGGTAGCCGCCCGAACGGGCCTGCCCAACCACTGCGCCATCTCCGCGGCCAAGTCCGCCCTCGAGGGCTTTGCCATCGCACTTGCGGCCGACTTGGCTCCCAAGACGAGGGTCAACGTAGTGGCTCCGACCCTTACCCCCACCGAAATGGGAATGGCCATGGTAGGAGGTGAAAAGATGATCCCCATGATCGAGCAGAGGCATCCGCTCAAGAAAATTCCCGCAGTAGATGAGGTTGCCTCCACCTTGGCTTTCCTCCATTCGGAGGCCGCCGCCTGCATAACGGGCCAAGTCCTAAGGGTTGATTCCGGTCTTTCCCAGCTTCGCCTCAACTCGTGATTGCAAACGGCGGTCACATTGGGCAAAAACCCTGTCTGGTCTGGTTCCGAAAGGACTTGCGGTTGCGCGACCACCCGGCCCTTCACGCCGCCCTGCTCGCCAAACGCCCCGTTCTGCCGGTATTCGTATGGGATTGCGAGGAAGGAGGAAGGTGGGCCCCTGGGGCGGCCTCCCGATGGTGGCTTCACCAGTCCCTGAGAAGTTTGGAAAATGATATCGGTCGCTTGGGGGGAAGCCTTATACTCGCCAAGGGAAAGGCCGCCGACCTGATTCCCCAAATCGCCTTGGAACATGGTTCGGACAAGGTGCTGTACGGCAGAGCCTACGATCCTCCCGGATTGGCCACGCAAGAGGCTGTGGAGGAAGCCCTCGACCACCACGGCGTCTCTACCGAATCCTTCAACGCTTCCCTCCTGCAGGAACCTTGGGAGTCCAAGAACGGCTCCGGCAAGCCTTTCCAAGTTTTTACTCCCTTCTGGCGCAAGTCCCGACGAGTCATATACCGCGAGCCTGCATCCTACGATCCTCGCAAGCTTTCCTTCTTACCATCGCCTCCCTCAAGTCTCGCTCTCGATGAACTCGATTTGCTACCCGCTCATTCCTGGTACCAAAAACTGGAAAACCATTGGGTTGTAACTGAAGATGCAGCCCAAGATCAGTTAGCCCGTACGGTGAACGAGGTAACGCACTCCTATGCGCACCGCCGGAACATTCCCTCGGTCGAAGGGACTTCCAGGCTCTCCCCCTATCTGGCATGGGGCCAAATCAGCCCCCGACAAGTCAGCCAAGCAGTTCTCCAAGGCGATTCACGAGACGGCATGCGGGGGGAAAACAAGTTTCTAACGGAGATCGGATGGCGCGAGTTTTCCTACCATTTGCTCTATCATTTCCCCCATATCCCCGACGAACCACTACGATCCAAATATGCCTCCTTTCCATGGCTGGAAGATCCCGATTCCTTGAAGCGTTGGCGTTTCGGCAATACGGGGTATCCGATGGTGGACGCCGGAATGCGACAACTCTATGAAACGGGATGGATGCACAACCGGGTGCGCATGGTGGTAGCTTCCTTCCTCGTCAAGCACCTCCTCCTCTCTTGGTCGCAAGGCGCGCGATGGTTTTGGGATACTTTGGTCGATGCAGACTTGGCCAGTAACACCCAAGGCTGGCAATGGGCCGCAGGATGCGGAGCGGATGCAGCCCCCTATTTCAGGATTTTCAACCCCATCACCCAAGGAGAAAAATTCGATGCCAAGGGCACATATGCCAAACACTGGATCCCGGCCCTTGAGAACTTGCCCTCCAAATGGGTTTTCCGCCCTTGGGAGACACCGGCCGAAGTTTTGTCCAAGAGCGGCATCCAACTTGATGACAATTACCCCGGGCCCTGCGTCGATCATTCCCATGCCAG
>Ga0310343_10001448_pt1 | contig 12144 bp, 9 predicted proteins | sample HC15DNA2025_MG_FD_203519 | JGI IMG/M metagenome (GOLD analysis project Ga0310343, IMG submission 203519) | Marine microbial communities from station ALOHA, North Pacific Subtropical Gyre - HC15-DNA-20-25_MG | ecosystem: Environmental > Aquatic > Marine > Oceanic | place: Pacific Ocean: North... | reverse complement strand
TTCTTCTTCTTTGAAAAGCAGCTCTCTCAATCCATAGCTACGAAACACTCCTGTTGCCACCCGCATATCTCGTTCGCAAAGCTCGCCTAAACTTTCCAGAGACACGGCTAAAAGCAACTCATCTTTGTTCTTCGCACATTCGCGCACGGTATCCTCGAACGCCTCAATCTCTTTCTTTCGTGTATTTTCTTCTTTATCTTTATCTTTATCTTTTCCTTCTCCTTCCACCACGGAGTGGTCAGAGTTCAACGCGGCGATTGCATTCAACGCTCTACTCCTCGCCACGGACGAGTGCTTGTGTTTTGCCATCATCATCATCTCCAACACAATATCCCTCACATTCGCTCTCCTTCTCTCGCCGCCGTTACCTTCTTCCCTTGCCGCCGCCAGCGCCGCCTTTGCCAAGGCCGCATGCACTTTCTCGTCCGAAGTTTCCAGCATCACTTTCAACACGTCCGGTATAAGCCGACTGAATATTTCGCCGCTCTCTTTCTTTCTCATAGCATCGTTACCATTGCCAGCCGTATTCGAAATGCAATACGACATGATTTCCATCAACGCCGAAGCGCACGCGCGTCGCACACTCGTATTTTCTTCTACTAATCCTTTCGAAATTTCATTCAAAACTTCCTCTCGAGTGCATCCTCTTTCTTCGTCTGATGAAAAGAGCAGTATCTCACAAACTCGTTCGCATTTGCTCAACTTTTCAATCAATTCGCACAGTAATTGTAGATTTTTTTTGCTGTCGTCGTCCTCGTCGTCCTCGTCCTCGTCTTCTCTTTCTTCTCTTTCTTCTCTTTCTTCTCGTGAAAACAGTTGTTGTATCGCATCAAAAAGGCATCTGAATGAGAATTTTCGTATGATTTGCACGCAGATGTCGTCCGAAGGTTGATACTCGACTGCATGGACGTCTCTCGCTACGATCACGAGAGAGTCCGGGAGAGGGTGCGTGTCGTCCATTTTGGAAGGGTTTGTGATTAGTAGTAGAGAACTCTCTTCAGAAAGTTTTTGTGTCGTATTTCTCGTAAATTTGGAAAAGTCGTAAACGAAAGAACAGTCTAAATCTGTTTTTGGAGTGCAACTGGTGCAATGCAGTGAATCGGGCATATTCGTACGAGTATAACAATAGATTTTGGTGGTAAAGGTAAAAGTGGTACCGTACCATGGTAGTAATATTGACAAAAGAGGAGCTTTACATAACCATCCCTCCGTCGACATGAATAGTTTGCCCAGTAATGTACGCCGCAGCCGGATCCAACGCCAAAAACCTCACCATCCCCGCGATATCTTCCGGCTGACCGTATTTCCCTGCGGGGATAGTCGTCAAAATCTTCGCCTCGATTTCTGGCCCTAACTCTGCGGTCATATCGCTCGCGATAAACCCAGGCGCAATGGCGTTGCACTGAATGTTTCTTCCCGCGTATTCTCTCGCAACAGTTTTTGTCAACCCAATCACCCCGGCTTTAGCCGCGGAGTAGTTCGCCTGTCCGGCGTTCCCGGTCACGCCAACCACAGAAGTGATGTTAATAATTCTCCCTTTCACCGGCTTCTTCTTTCCCATGATTTTACATGCCGCTTGCGTGCACAAAAACACTCCGGTTAAGTTCAAGTCGATCACCTCTTGCCACTGGGCTAATTTCATGCGCATCATCAGCGTATCTCGGGTAATACCAGCGTTGTTCACCAACACGTTGACTTCACCAAACGCGTCCACGGCAGCTTTAAACAACGCATCTACTTCGTCTTGCTTCGCCACGTTCGCTTGCACCGCGATGGCATCCCCACCGGACGCTTTGATAGTTTTGCAGACTTCCTCGGCCGGTCCAGAGCTCGCCGCGTAGTTGACGACGACTCGGCAGCCTTGCGCACCTAGCTGGGTTGCAATGGCCGCGCCGATGCCGCGAGAGGCACCAGTAACGACGCATACCGGTCCATCGGCCGCTTGTACGGTGACAGAACTCTTTCTGCTCGTGCTCGACATCGATTGAAATCGAAATGGAATCGATTGACTCACTTTTTTCCCCATCCCATTGGAGCGCTTAGAGGCTAAGGACGAACGCGCGTTGGAGACGACGTTGCGAGCGAGATGGGCAGAGGACGATGCGCGAACAGAAAAGGCCATTTTTACCGCGTTTATTATTGAAAGACTGTAAAACGGCGCGACGTTTTGTGTGGAGAACGGAGAGAACAGTTTCAAATTCTTATTTTGGATAAGGAGCGCGAGAGATATAAATTAATTGTTGATTCTTCTTGTGTTTGGTAAAACTTTCTTCTTCTCAAAATTTTCATGGTACAGCTAAATAATAAACGGAAGAAGGAAACCCTCCTCTCTCCCTCTCCCTCCTCTTTCTTTCACAACATTGCCCAGCATCTCTCTCTCTCTGTTTCTTTCTTATGCACATCCGCAAACCTCCTCAATTTTATTCATCTCTCTCTCTCTCTCTCTCTCTCTCTCTCTCTCTCTCTCTCTCTCTCTTTCTTTCTCTCTCTCGCGCAATACAAAACTCTCCCTCCCGTGACTAAAACGCTAAAATATTTGGTTTAAACTTTCTTTTTGTTATTTTAATACGCTTGCTCGTCGTCATCATCGTCGTCGTACTCCTCCTCTTCCACCGACGCGTCTTGGTATTGCTGATACTCACTGACCAAATCGTTCATGTTCGATTCGGCTTCGGTAAATTCCATCTCGTCCATGCCTTCGCCCGTGTACCAGTGCAAAAATGCTTTGCGCCTAAACATGGACGAAAAGTCCTCGCCAACTCTCTTGAACATTTCCTGAACCGCAGTCGTGTTGCCAATAAAGGTGGCGGACATTTTTAAACCTTTCGGTGGGATGTCACAAATGGACGATTTGACATTGTTCGGTATCCATTCGACAAAATAGGACGAGTTTTTGTTTTTGACGTTGAAAAGCTGTTCGTCGACTTCTTTTGTCGACATGCGGCCTCGGAATAATGCAGAGGCAGTAAGGTATCTCCCGTGTCTCGGATCCGCGGCGCACATCATGTTCTTCGCGTCCCACATTTGCGCCGCGAGCTCCGGAACGGACAACGATCGGTATTGTTGGGATCCTCTCGACGTGAGCGGCGCAAAACCAACCATAAAAAAGTGCAATCTCGGGAACGGTACCAAGTTCACTGCTAACTTTCTCAAATCTGCGTTCAATTGACCTGGGAATCTCAAGCAGCACGTGATGCCACTCATGACCGCAGAGATCAAGTGGTTCAAATCGCCAAACGTCGGGTTGGTCAATTTTAACGTTCTGAAGCAAATGTCGTACAACGCCTCGTTGTCCAAAACCATGCACTCATCGGCGTTTTCAACCAACTGGTGAATAGACAACGTCGCGTTGTACGGCTCCACAACCGTATCGGAAACCTTCGGCGACGGCACGACCGAAAACGTCAACATCATTCTGTCCGGGTATTCTTCACGAATTTTTGAAATCAATAGCGTCCCCATACCCGAACCCGTGCCGCCACCCAAAGAGTGGCACACCTGGAAACCTTGCAAACAATCGCAACTTTCCGCTTCTTTCCTCACGACGTCCAAAACAGAATCAATCAACTCTGCGCCTTCCGTGTAGTGGCCTTTCGCCCAGTTATTCCCAGCGCCGGTTTGGCCGAAGATGAAGTTATCCGGGCGAAAGATTTGGCCATACGGGCCAGATCTGACTGAGTCCATTGTCCCGGGTTCCAAATCGAGCAACACGGCTCTCGGAACGTATCGACCTACAAATATCACATTGCCGTGTTAGTTTATGCGTCATCATTACTCGTATGTGCACCAAACGCCTTGCGCGCGAATTTTCAAAATCAGTCTTAAAAAGGGGGAACAACAAACAGAAGAGAAAAAAAAAGAGAGTGATGTAAAAACAAAAATCAATTACCTCCCGTAGCTTCGTTGTAATACACATTGACTCGTTCGAGCTGCAAATCCGAATCGCCGGCGTAGGTTCCGGTGGAATCGATACCGTGTTCGTCGCAGATGACCTGTTGGAATGAGGAGAAAGAATAACAGCATGCGCGATGAGCATTCGCAACAAAAATTGTCCTTTAAAATGAGGGAGACCACGAGTAGAAAGATTTCCCGAAAGCGCGTTGAAGAGAGCGAAAGCGGTGCACGCGTGGCAAAAAGAATCCTCACCTCCCAGAACTTCGCCCCGATTTGGTTACCGCACTGGCCGGCTTGTATGTGGACGATTTCACTGTCATGACGATCCGAAAGAAAGAGAGAATAATGCAATACCAATCGTCAGAAATGGAACAAGGCAACGAGGACACCCAACGGAAAAAAATGTGAGAGCGCACGAACGAATTCGACACCACAGCGCGCGACGACGACGACGCGAACGACCGCGACGCGAATGCCAGACCCATTCGCACGACGCGTGTACTTTTCAGACGGATGGAAACACGCACCGCATGGTGTAGCGCTCGAGAGAAAGAACGTGGTCGTCTGCTTCTTAAGCGGTAAATTTGTGTTGCGAGGCGAGACAGTTTTGAAAATTTTCTTCTGTTTTGTCCCTCTTTCTTTCCAAAAAGGTCGACCAAAATGTATGTATGCATACGAAAGTCCCAAAAAAAAAAGCAGCCACGAACAATACTAATAGTATTTGCTTCCTCTCTCGTACGTCGCGTGGACTCATTCTTTCTCAAATCACGCGGACGGCGTCGCCCAATTTTTGTTGCTCGTGCTAATGCTAGTGCTAGTGCTAGTCGCGGTGCTCTTCTTCGCGTTCTGCGCTTTACTCCCAAACTCTACGCTCATCTTCATGTGGAACGCGCCGAGAAAATTTACGAGGCCGACGGCGAAAAGCGCGATGCTTGCATGCCGCGAAAACAAGGCTAAAAGGAGCAAACTCGCACCCACGAAATATCGTCCACCGATTGTGGCTTTATAAAACCCAGCTTCGCCATTTTTGGCCACCGCGCGGTAGTACAAACCAAACGCGACGGCGGCGGTGGCGACGACGCGAAGCCAGACCTCCGTCGACACACTTTCGCCGAGAGGCACGACCATATGGAAGAGACTTCGGGGAAAGATGAATAAGCACACGCCAACGGCTAAAATGTACGTCCCTGTTACCATTGCCGCGCGTTTACAGCGTTTGAGCTGTTCCGCGGATAAACCGTTCTTTTCCTTCTGTTCGTAATATCGTTCCATGTCGTCTGCGGCGCCGTTCCTCTTCTCTCCGGCTCGCTTCCCGTAAAATTTTGAAAACGTAATCTCCCCCGTCGAACTGCTCTTCTCCGCAACCATCGGTATCCCAGTCACCACTCTCCTGTCCTTTACCTCTACTCCGGTATCTAACAAATGTTCCGGAGGCGCCATTTGTGTGTGGTCGATTTCCAAGACTTCCGGTCGCATGTCCAACGCGAATATTTTCCCCATTCCACCTCGCAACGACTGAGACCTCTCATTATTCGTTCTCACGATCGCTTCCCCTCTCAAAGAGCCAAACACGACGATATCCCCGTCCTCCGTCGTCACCGACGCGTCCTTTTCGACGTTCCCGACGACGATGACGTCGCCGGAGTGTTCCAAGTGCGTCCCTTTCGCGAGCGTGCAGTTGTAATACAACGGAGCTGCTTTCGATGGCGCGGCGATCGGCGCTTCGCGTCTCGCGTCCGCACTGAGGGGCGCAGAACACCACCTCCCCCGTCGGTGGTGGTGGTGGTGGTGGTCGTCTTTTGCGTCGCGATGATGATGATGATGATGATGGTTTTGCTGGTGACGACGACGACGACGACGATGATAACGATGATGGATACTAATGCGTTGCAGAGCGAGGCTTGAGCGCAATGTCATTCTGTTTTGAAGATGTCTTCTCTTTTTGAAGTCTTTTCATCTTTCAGGAGACATTTCTGAAATAAGCATAAAAAATCGACAATTAAATGAATCCAAACAACTTTCTCTCGCGCTAAGAAGAAGCCGTGTTTAGACGATAGGGACGCAAACTCGCCTCTCGATAAAGATCGAGATACAATACTGCCGGGTCCTGAAGAGCGATCCTCAAGACCTGGCCAATAGCAGACGTACAAAACTAGTAAACTAGTATTTGTTTTTAATTTCATTTTTACCACATTTTTTTAACACACAATCCAAAAACACACTACGAGTCGTACTTGAAAAAAAAGAAGACCAACACACAAACAACACGTTGTTTTTGAGACGCTTCACCACATCATCAATCATCATCTCTCGAGAGTATCATCTATCGCGATTCGCGAGTATTGATCGATTGATATTTGGTCCCCAAACGCTCGCTCTTCTTCGTCTTCGCCACCACGTGCATGCGCCACACCGTTCCTGGCGTTTGGAGGAGGAGGAGGAGGAGAACGCGGGTGTGGTGCGTGCTCGTCGTCGTCGGTTTCGTCGTCGTCGCGTCGTCGTCGTGCGCGATTGGATTTCTTCGACCAAAAATTCGTCCAAAAGAACGATCCGACGCGGACGGAGAGGAACGACGACGAAGGAGAGAAGAGCATCGCTGGGAGAGTGTCGCGACCATGAAGGAGAAGTGCGGGAAAATTCTCGACCGCGTGCGCTCGGGAGAGCTCGACGTGGAATCTACGACGACGCTCGATGTCTCCGACTGCGGGCTTGAAACCTTTCCGGAGGAGATTTTGCGCCTCAAAAATCTAGAATTTTTAAACCTCGGGAAGAACGATTTAACGGATCTCCCGGCATCGTTCGCGAGCGAGTTACCCAAGTTGAAGATTTTGTTTTGTTTGGGGAACAAGTTTACCAAAGTTCCGGAAGTTTTGGGGGAAATGAAGAACCTTTTCATGTTATCGTTCAAGGCGAATAAAGTTCGCGAAGTGCCGGAGAAATCGTTGTCGCCATCTTTAGGATGGTTGATTTTAAGCGATAACGAGATTGAAGTATTACCGGAGAGTTTGGGTGACTGTTTGCCGATGAGGAAGCTGATGTTAGCCGGGAATAAGATCAAACAGTTGCCGACTTTTATGAGTAGATTAGAAAATTTGGAGTTGCTGAGAGCGAGCGATAATCGGATTGAAGTTTTCCCAGAATTTTTGTACCAGTTGCCGAAGTTGGCGTGGTTGGCGTTCGCGGCAAACCCGTGTACAGAGAAAGCGGCTATGAATGCAATGGAGAGAGGTAAGCGAGCGGTGAAAAGAGTGGTGAATTTTGAAGATTTAGGGGTGGATGAAGAGAAGCCATTAGGAAGCGGAGCGAGCGGGACCGTGTACAGGGGGGAAATGGACGGATTCAACGTCGCAATTAAAATATATGGTAATGGTAAAACCAGCGATGGTAGGCCGCAAGATGAAATGGCCGCTGCTAGTTTAGCGACGACTAGTCATATTACAGAAGTAGAACAAGAACAACAAGAAGAAGAAGGCAGCGATGGCGGCGGCGTCATCGAAACATTAGCAAAATTCACCACGAAAGACGGAAAAAACGGTCTCGTGATGGAATACTTAGACCCGACAGATTGGAAAAACCTTGGAAATCCTCCAAGTTTCGATAGCGTCACTCGAGACGTGTTTGATAAGCAAAAGGGCAAATTTACAGCGCGAGAAATTCTTGCCGTCGCCATCAATGTCGCGAAAGGTATCAATCAACTCCACAAAAACGGCGTATGCCATGGCGATATTTACGCGCACAACATTCTCATCGATCGCGACCAGGACCACCCGTCAGCTAAATTAGGAGATTTCGGTGCCGCGATGTTTTTTGACGACAACGAAAACCCTCGATTTTCGCAAATGGTTCGCGAAAATGAAGCCAGAGCGTTCGGTTGTTTACTCGACGATATGTTAATGAACTATGATGGCACGCGAGGAGGTTCAGACTCTGTTGTGATGCGCGAAAACAGCCGCGCGGGCCAAACGGATTACACTGGCGACAAAATTGTTTTTGATATATTGGATAGAAGTGGTAGAATTAGAGGACAACGCACGGCAATACACGGAACTTTGTTGAGTAAAGGCAAAACCGAAGAAGAACTCCAAGAGCTAGAAAGAAAAAGAAAAGAAATGTTCAAGAAAGCAAGCGAACTCCGACGCGAAGCAGCGAAAGAAATCGTCCACATAAAACTCCCCGAAGACGGCTACGAAAAAACCATCTCGTCTCTGCGTCAACTCGCGGACGAACTCATGCATCCAACTCGCTCGGTTCGACCGAAGAATTTCGACTTGGTCGTCGAACGCGTTCGAGAAAGCGAAAAATTCTTCTACGGCGACGAGTACTTGAAACGGATCGAAAAAATCAAAACGAGCCAACGAAGAAGGTACGATGTCGATCCAACGTCAGAATAGGTAAGATTCAGCGTGGTCCAAAGGAAAGAGAAGTGGAGATCAACAGAGAACACGTTTGGTGCTGAAATGAGAACAAGGAGTGCAAATATGACGACGCAACACGACGAGACAAAGCGATGTTCGTAGTACGTGTAGATAAGTATGTAGATTTTTGTATTTTTCTCTACGACTAATAATGAAAAGAGGAGTTAGTTAGACCACCACGTCACTTTGAATTTTTTCCGTTTTACGCGCGCACCATGTTCCGCTCGACCGTCCAACGCGTTCTTTCGTCTTCGTATCGGCAGACCCCTGCTGGCAAGAAACTCACCAATGAAATCGCCACGAATAAATCGTACGCCTCTCTCATCCCAATGGTCATCGAATCCTCTCCACGAGGCGAACGCGCTTTTGACATTTTCAGTCGATTACTGAAAGAACGCGTGGTGTTTCTCAACGGCCCAATCCACGACGAGATGTCCTCGTTGATCGTCGCGCAGTTATTATTCTTAGAGGCTGAATCGGTAACAGAACCGATTCATTTTTACCTCAACTCGCCTGGTGGAAGCGTGACTGCTGGACTTGGGATTTACGATACGATGAATTACGTGCAAGCACCAATACACACTTTGGCGTTTGGCCAATGCTCGTCGATGGGGAGTTTACTCTTATCCGCGGGGAGTCATAGAAAAGCGTTGCCAAACAGTCGGATAATGATTCATCAACCGAGTGGAGGGGTACAGGGGACGCAGTCGGACATTGCGATCCAAGCGTCCGAGATTTTGAAGTTGAGAGAGAAGGTCACGGATATTTACGCCAAACACACGAAACAGAAGAAGGACGTGATTGCGAAGGCGTTGGAGAGGGATACGTTTATGAGCGCGGAGGAGGCGAAATCGTTTGGGATTGTGGATGAGATTATCGTGAAGAGAGAGTGAAGATTGCGTATGTGATTGTGTTAGTATAATAGCCGATGTCATTTATATAGGGTACCATTGTAAATGTAATAATTTATCGTTTGTGCGCATACGTAGTATCGGGAACAGGGAATATGCTTTCGTAGTCGATCGCGTTGTACTCGTTCATATTCTCTTCCTCCTTCTGAATGACACCGACGGAGAACAGATGCACGTTTCCCAAGTTATCGCCGACGGCTAATATCGGTGACGCGTTCTTGTTTGAATAACCGACCGCGGTGAGATGGAGGTTATTTTTCTTCTCTTTTGGTTGCTGAATACCTACATCTTCAAACTTCTCTTCAAACCATGGGGAAGTTACTGTCAACGACACATCATTTCGAGCGACGTTCTTACAATTGCTACTTGATTGCACCACTGTTCGTTCGCAGTTCCATATACGTAACTTGTCATCGTCATACACCGCAGCGATTTTTCTGCCGTCGTTCGTGTCCCACGCGATATCGTTGACTGGTGGCGGCCATACGGAAGAAGTTGCCGAACTACTACTACGCGTCTCTTTACCGTTTTCGTCTCGCGAAGGTGCTGGAACAAATGCAAATATTTGCGATGCATCAGTTTCTTTGAAGATTGATGAAGTATTTTGTGGCAAGGTATCGTTAATGTTGCTCGTATGTGTCTCTCGATCTCTCGTCTCGGAGGTTACATCGCGTTTCATATCCACCCGGAAAACACGGACTGTGCCATCAGCAGAAGCAGTCGCGAAGACGCCAGGAACAAATGGATGCTTCTTGATTTGATATATCGGCGCGTTCAATGATGATATCGAATGCGCTTTTATCTTCTTAATAATTTTAAACATATCATTGTGCCCATCACTTTCATTGATTGCATTTATTGGCGAGTGTTTTGCGCAAACGAAGACGTCGCCGCGTACGGTTCCAATCATAAAGTGAGATTGATCGATAACATCTAAGCATGTCGCTTGAATCTCTCGTGGATCGTCACAAGCGAGGCCTTTATTGAGTATAGTTTTACCATCTGATTCCATAAACTGTTTTTTGTAGCGATGTTGACCGTCGTTTAAGATACGCGAAGTGCCGAATGATTCGCTAGGAATTATTGCGCGTGCATCCATTTTAAGAACCGCTCCATCTGTAGAACAACTCATGGTGGAGAACTCGCATTGACTTCCCTCGTCCATACTATCGTTTATAAAATCAACTGTCCAAACTGGTTCTTTGTGTGAATGCTTTGGTCTCGATTCGTAAAGAAGTCGCTGATGAGAGGCGCCCACCCCCTTGTTGCCTCGAAATGCGATATCAAAGCACCGGATGCTACCATCGAAACATCCACAGAGAATACGCTTGCCTTTGTTTTTTATCTGATATTCTGGGTCATCGTAACGAGCTCTTTGGAATGCTATTGAAGTAACAGCAGTTTCGAGCGTGAATGATACCTCTGTTTTTGTGGAATCTCGAAGAGTCCAGATGTGTATAGCGCCGCTTTTCTCCAACCCCCTATTATTGAAGTGTTCGACGTTGTGTTTCTTCTCGCGATCCTTATCGTCATAGTCATCACCGCGCTGAACAAATTCTGCCGCATCGACAGACCCGTGACAACTAGCAATAACGCCATCAAGTCGAGGATGAAACCGAATCGCATTGACTCTCTTCTCTTTTCCGGATTCGGAGGATGACGCAGACGGGTATTTGTACGTGCGCAATCGCGTCAATTTCTCCGAACCAGCGAAGAGAACTTCATTCTTATCGGTGTCTTTTACTATGATGCCTTTGTAACGTAACGTTTGCTCTAGCGTTAAGCTTGCTCGAATCTGACGATCTACGATTGTTTCAGCGTGTTCCAAGAACGCGCGGTCAATGCGTTTTCTCGCCCGCTTCGATCTTTCCCTTCCTCTTTGTTTCTCCTCTACTTTCCAGCAAGTCTCGCTTTCCTTGGTTTTTGGTGAATCCGTAGACGTCTCGCGAGCAATACACGGTGGTGTATATGTTTGCGTTGAGCGGTGCGCATGTGTTTCAGGATCAAACGGAACCCGTTTCTTCTTTATTCTATTCTTTTTCCTCGTCGTCGTCGTCGTCGTCGTCGTCGCAATCTCGATGGGCGCTAACGTGATTCGCCTCGATTGTCTCGCATTGTGCCTTTCCCAGAGCTTGGAAAAGTCAACGTTTAAAATAGCATCGATATCATTATCATTCTTCATCCTTCTCTCTTCTTCGTTTTTGCTCGTATTGCTTTCCTCGTCGCTTTCGTCGCCTTCCTCCTCCTCCTCCTCCTCTTCTTCTTCTTCTTCTTCTTCCTCCTCACCAAACGCGTTTTTCGTCGTCCATCGACACGCCTCCATCAGGGACCTCGGCGTCACGTCCTTCCCGTTCTCGTCTCGTATTACTCTCTCGTCCTCCACCACGCCTTTCAACAGCGCGAGCCCCGTCGCCTTCTTGTCGCTCGCGTTCGTATTTCTGGTCAAACTCTTCCTCACGCGCCCGCTCCCTCCCCACGCAAGAGAGGACACGAAGGAATACGCGGAGTTCGAGGACCGCCGCGAGGACGACGACGCGCGTCTTTTCGTCGTCGTCGTCATCGTCGTCGCCATGACGTCTTCTATGCCGTCTTCGTCGACGATACAAAACGAGACAAAGTAAGTGAGTAAAGGATCGTCGTCGTCGTCGTCGTCGTCGAGTAGGAGGAAAAGAGAGAGAGTGTTGACCTTCTTTTTTCTGCGTCGTATTTTTCCCCAACACCGGTTTTTGGTCGTATTTTTTGCTTTCATTTTCTCTCAATTTTTTTTCAAAAAATACACGACTTTGACGACGACGAGTCCTATCTCCTCTTTCAAAAAAAACGGGTCAAAACAACAACAACAACAACAACCACAACAACAACAACACACGAAAAAAAGCGCACCCCCAAAAAAAAATATCGTCGTCGCATTCGTCGCGAGAGGG
>Ga0310343_10001447_pt1 | contig 12148 bp, 1 predicted proteins | sample HC15DNA2025_MG_FD_203519 | JGI IMG/M metagenome (GOLD analysis project Ga0310343, IMG submission 203519) | Marine microbial communities from station ALOHA, North Pacific Subtropical Gyre - HC15-DNA-20-25_MG | ecosystem: Environmental > Aquatic > Marine > Oceanic | place: Pacific Ocean: North... | reverse complement strand
GTTCGGCGGCTCGCAAGGCAACAGCGGAGCCTACATGAGCGGGTCGATGCCAAGTTCCCTGTCGGGCAGCAACGGCATGACCTTCATCGTGGCTGGGCAAGCGAACGCTTCCGGGCAGGGTCGCTTTCTTCAGTTCGGTTCGAGCGCCGGTACCGCGGGACAGATTCTCGGCTTGAGTCAAAGCGGAAGTTTTGACTTCGGCAACGGGTCGAACGGGTTTACCGCCAATATGACCTCGTCTGCAATCGGTGTGTTCAGAAGAGCCGCAGGCGCTTCCTACGCGGAAAGCGAGTTCATCATCAATGGCGTTGCTCAGGTCGGAAGCCCGGTCTCCGGCAGCACCGTTCCCAACCTTCCGTCCTCGTCGAACGAACTTCTCTTTGGTACCGGTCGTTCGGGCAATGGCAACCTGAGTAATCCGTTTGCGGGTCAAATCAAGGAAGTCATGCTCTTCTCCAGCGCCTTGGACGATTTCTCCGTCCGCCGGGCCGAGGGCTATCTGGCCTGGAAATGGGGAGCTCAGAGCCTGTTGCCGAATGGTCACCCCTTCAAGACCTCGCGTCCGCTCTTTGGTGGAACGCAGACCATCACCTTGGCCGCGACCAACCTGCCCACCGACCCGGCCGACGGCAAGAAGTTCATCTCGATCTTCGATGATCCATTCGTCCTGGAAGGATCCTACGCAACATCCGGTTTACCGTTGGTCTACACCACCAGCAGTTCCTCCATCCTTGAGGTGCAAAGCGGGAAGCTCAACCCCTTATCCGCGGGCGAAGTTACCGTGTCGGTGAATCAGCCTGGCAACAACCGCTACTCCGCCGCCACTCAAAAGCAAATGGTCGTGAAGATCCTGGCCAAGCGTTCGCAGGCCATCACCTTCGGAAGCATTGGCGAGCAAAGGTTCGATCGTCTGCTCGACCTCAACGCCACCTCTTCCGCCGGTTTGCCGGTGACCTTCGAGGTGAGCGGCGGGGGCAATATCGCCAATATCGTGAACAGCACCAAGGTCAAGTTTAGCGGCTTGGGTTCGGTTACCGTGAAGGCTACTCAGGCGGGTAACAACGAATATGTTGCCGCAGCACCCGTAACCCAGACCTTCCTGGTCAAGAAGCCGATGCTCCTGATCTTCGACCCGGTTGGAGACATGGGTCGCGGCCAGACCTTCCCGGTCCGGGCCAAGGCTTTCGACTTGGTTACCCGCAAACCCCTGCCGATCATGCCGACCTTCTCGGTGACCGCGGGTTCCGCTACGGTCAATGGTCACAGCATTACCTGCGGAAATTCCCTCGGTCAAGTTACCATCAAGGCAAGCGCCACGAGTTCCACCTATCAGACGACCGAACAGTCCCAGACCTTCAATGTGACGAACAAGGACGGGCAGTGGATCGTCTTCAAGCAGGGTGAGAAAGGCGGGCTGCGAGACCTTCCGCTCTCCCGCAAACCGATCCCTCTGGGTAGGTTCGCCACCACCTCGAGCGGACTGCCGGTCACCTACTCCATTCACAGTCAGAGCAAGACTGCCCTCAAGCTGATCGGCAATGGCCCCAAGGCCAGGCTGGGCTTTGCGAAGTCCTCCGAAGGATTCACCGGTTTCGGCAGTGACGACGAGATCACCATTCTGGTCAAGGCGGTTTCTGCGGGGAATGGCTCCTACAATGCCGCCGCCCCCATCGTCCGCGAAATCAAGATCAAAAAGCCCAGTCGGACCGCTTTCTTCGACGAAAGGCGTTACGACGAGCGTTTCGATACCATGCGCACGAAGTTTGCCCAACGGATCTTCAACAAGCGCTCGGCCAACGGCTTGGACGACCTTAATGGCGATGGATCGATCACCATCGAAGATGCCAAGCTGCTCTTCGATTCGGATCATTTCGATTCCGACGGCGATGGCGTAAGCAACTTGCTTGAGCGGGCCTTCGGTGGCGATTCCCTGACCAATGACCGCAGAAGCGTCCTTCCTCGCGTCATCAACAAGAAGGACGGTAAGCAGAGGCTTAGCTTCCTTAAGTACCAAGACGCCTACAATGAGGAAGGAATCGAGTACATCGTTGAGAGAAGTACCGACCTGCGGACTTGGACCAAATGGACTTCCGGTACCGACGGAGCCACATCGGGCATCACCCAGCTTGACATCAACGGTGGTGCCGCCGGTAAGGGCAAGGAGTACGTCGGAGGTATGGAGCGAGTCGTCTTCGAGACCCACCAGACGGCTGCAGCAGCCGGTGGTAAGCAGTACCTCCGGGTAAGGATCAAGACCAAGTAGGATCGACGCGTCGGATTACCTATCCTCGTCCGTTCCCTGGGGAGCCCGGCCTTAACAAGCCGGATGCCCCACAAGGGTGTGCCTATTTATTAAGTATGTTTCGGGGCGGTGGGCTTGGTCGCGACTCAATTCTTGTGATCCTCTAGGAGGGACGGTTCCGTATAATTTACAGAAAATTGGTACTAAATCGGGGATTTTTGCTAAGTGCTTAGGGAGTTTCTTCGTTAAAGGCTTATTCCTTTTTGGGGACACCTGCCATGTCAGTGCATTATAGTTATAAATAATTAACCTATATGATCTTTTTTGCCCGAATCTACGCCTAAATTTTCTTTGTTTTTTCCTTGAAGAAAACGGTGTGTCACCGTTGAATATCTTGAACCCTTCGCTTATATTGTAGAATTAATGTCCCTTCGCTCTCGCCGGCTTATCATTTCGGTCCTATGGATCATGCTGACTGGCGTCTCCCAAGGGGTGGTTCGAGAGTCCGATTTGCTGGTCCGCTGGACCTTCGACGAGACGAATGGAACGATCGCCTCGGATGCATCCGGTAACGGCATAGATGCCCGCTTGAATTCAGCCGGCTTGTGGGGGACGGGAAAATCAAGAGGTGGCCTTGACCTTACTTCCGGCACTGGTTACGCAGATGCGGGGCCTCACCCCAACCTGCAGGCCAGGATAGGCTTTTCCTATGCCCTCTGGTTCAAACCCAATGGCCTTCCTGCGGACTGGACCCAACTGCTGGCGAAGAGGGAGGGTTCCTATTCCCCCTTCTTCGTCCAGGTCGACACCGGCGGTACCTATTTCAGAACCTATTTCAGGTTCATGACCTCCTACGTGGACAACGGCGCCTTTCTGGTCACGCCCGGGGAATGGCATTATTTGGTCACCACCTACGACGGGGCTAAGTTCAAGACCTACCTCAATGGCGTTCTTTCCGGTTCCATCGACCAGACCAATCCGGTGACGGTCGACAATGGGGAACTCGGGATAGGCGCCTCGCCGGACGGGAGCAACGTTTTCAACGGCTGGATCGACGACGTCAGGCTCTACAACGGGACGCTTACCCCAGACGACGTGGACTACTCCTACAACGATGGCTTCGGGGACTTCGGGCCGATCGTGGACGTAAACGTATCGAGGGCCAGCAACGTTACCCCCATACCGGTCTCCATCACCTTTCGGGATGCGGCCGGAAATCCGGTCGACGTAACGGGTTTCGACTTGAACGACCTGACGATTCTCGGTGGAACCGCCAGCAACAAGGTGGACGTCAACGGTTCGACCTACACTTTCGACCTCAATGCGGACCGTGATCCGCAAAGGATTTTCCTGACCGTCAACGCAGGCGCCGTGCAGGATGGTCTGCTCGACTTCAACCAGAAGAAGACGGTTGTGGTCACCTACAACGACAGGGTCACCCGATCCGCCGATTTGGTCGGCTGGTGGACTTTCGACGCCCTGAATGGGGATGGCCTGGTGGCCGATCAATCGGGCGGGGACGCGTTCGCCACACCCCAAGGAGGAGCCGCTCTGGACACGGCCCAGCATAAGTTCGGTACCGGGGCTCTCAGCCTGGACGGGGTGGACGACTGGGCCGACGTCTCTTCCCTCATGCCTCCAATGAGGATAACGAGGTTCGACGATCTGGAGGGATGGTGGCCCCTTGACGGCAATACCTCCGATATGTCGGGGAACTCGAGGGATGGCACCATCGGCGGACAGAACCAGTGGACCGGAGGCCGCTTTGGTCAGGCCTTCGTGCTGACGGGTAACGACCACATCCGCATCAATGGCTACAAGGGCATCTCCGGAACCTCGGCCCGTACGCTTTCCCTTTGGTTCAAGACCCAGAGCATTGGCTGGAGGACCCTTGCCTACTGGGGCAGCAATTCCCGCGGCCAGAGGTGGTGGGTTCGCCTCTACAACGGTAACGACTTTAGGGTCGATATGAACGGGGCGACCAGAAACACCACCCAGTACAAGCTCAACGACGGTCTCTGGCACAACGTGGTGACCGTTCTTCCCGAGGGTGGAAACGACCGATCCTCTCCCATTCTCTACATAGATGGTCAAAAGACGACCGTGAACGGCCAATGGGGCGGGCAAAACCAGCTCAGCACGGGAAGCAACGACGACATGTACATCGGCAGGCGGTGGAACAATGGCCAGAGATTCGTCGGGAGCATCGACGACGTCAGGCTCTATTCGGTGGCCTTCACCGACTTCGAGGTCGAGATGCTCTACGGCGAGGCCAAGGGCTCGCCCCTCGACGTAGGGACTGACAACTACACCATCTCCGTGTGGGCTCGGCCTACCGTTCTTGCCCCGGAAGTGGAGTACGATTTCGCAACCGCCTGGTACGAGGGTGGAGGCGGCGAATACATGCAGGTACGGTTGGCGCAGGGTACGGTCCCTCAGGCCAGTTACAACACCATGACCATCTTCAACCCGGGGGACCCCTCCCAGGCGGCCATCCTCCCCGGGGGCGTGACGGAGAGGATTTTCGACGGTTCCTTCAACAACAACCAGCTCGATCCGATCGATTCCGGTTCCGGTTTCATGACGAGGGGCGATTACGTCTACGAGGACACGGCCTTTGCCATTCCCATCGATTTCAACGGTGGAGCCGTGGATGGACGCACGGGCGGGCTGACCGGTACCGATACCTTGGGCGGACTCTGGTTCGGCAAGCTGAAGATCGGCAAGACGGGTTTCCTCAGGTCGGGCACGGTGACTTTCGGAACCCGGAGCGACGATGGTAGCGTGTTCTGGATCGACTTGGACCGGGACGGTACCTTTTCCAAGACCGGGGCCAAGGGGAGCGAGTTGATCGTCGACAACAAAGGCAACCACGGCCAGCGCAACCGAGTGGGCTCGGTCGGCCTTGGTTTCAATGCCCCTTTGCTTACGCGCGAGGGTCTGGCCGAGGACAAGGGACTGACGGTCGGCGTCGAGGGCTATACCTCCGCTTCCCATGCCACGGAAACCGGAGCGATGAAGGCGTCGGCCACCCAAGCTATGGAGGCCGGCAAGTGGCACCACTTGGCTTCCGTGGTAGATCGTGACCAAGGGAGCCTGCGTCATTACCTCAACGGCATGCTCGTCGGGGAGGAATTCTTCGCACCAGGAACCCTTGGGGAGCCCACCCTCGGAGATTGGTTTCTTGGTGGAATGCCTTCGCTCGACCGCTACCACGGGCTGCTCGATGATGCCCGCATTTACTCGGTCGCACTCGACGACTCGGAAATCGCCAGGATCTACAATGGCGGTGAGGGAGACATGGGCCTGGTCGGCGTCTACGGCGCTCCTGCCATCAGCAATGCCGCTTCCATTCCCGTTACCTTGCGTTTCGAGCGCTTCGAGGAACCGGTGGCGGTTGTCGGGCTTGAGGCCTCCGATCTGCAGGCCGCCGTAGTCAATGGCACGGTCACCGGTTTCAGTTCTCCCGATGGAAACCTTACCTTTACCTTCAATCTGGTACCTGACGCCAACGTCAGCTCGGTCGATCTGAACCTCCCCAAGGGGGCCGGGAGCTTCGGTGGGGACCCCACCCTAGCCGCCTCCATGCAGGTGAAGATGGTCCCTCCCATACAAGCCAAGGACGACCTCGTGAACTGGTGGTGGCTGGACGATGCCCGCGGGACGGCGGTCCTCGACAGCATATACGACCAACCCGGCGAACTGAAGGGAATGACGTCTTGGTCGCCCGATGCCAAGTTCGGCACTTCCCTCGTTTTTCAGCAACCCGGCGACCATGCCGACCTGGGACCACCCTCGACCAACTGGAATGACGACAGCTTCAGCCTGTCCTTCTGGTTCAAGCGCGACGAGGAGGGCTTTTCCTGGTCCGGTCACGAGGTTTCCAACGTTATGGTCGCCCTCAACGGCAGCAATGGATCGACCCTGGAACTCGGCACCAAGGGCTCGGCCATCGAGCTGTACTTGACCACGCTCGGTCGATCGGAGCGCACCATTCTCGGGTCCGGAATCTCCGACGACGTGTGGCACTATTTGACCCTTACCTATGACGCCAATGCCACCGATGGCGTTGAGCTGGAGGTGTTCATGGACGGGGAGTCGCTGGGTTCGACCAACCGTTTCGGGGGAGCCATGCAGGTTCAGCCCGACGACCGCTGGTATTTCGGATTGGCCTCCCCTTCAAACCCGACCGCGGGCCGGTTTATCGGGAACCTCGACGACGTACGTTTCTTCGGCCGGGCACTGAGCCTCGGGGAGCACCGGATCATTTGCAACGACGGCCGTGGGGACCTAGCCTTGACGGTGGACGTGACGGTTCCCAGCCAAACCCACCAAAATCCCGTCCACGTCGATCTGAATTTCCGCAAGTACGGGCAAGCGTGGCCCGTCGAGCTCAATGCAACCCGATACACCGCCCCGAACACCGATTTTATAACCTCTACCAGCGGGACGGGAACCTTTCATCGTCTCGAGCTCAACGTGACTGCGGATCCTGCCATTTTTCAGATCAACCTGCTGGAAGGTCTGGGAAGGGATTCGGAGGGTGCCTTGAGCGCTCCCGTGACGGTTTCCCTCGGCTTTGGCCGGCCCATAACCCGTCTTGACGCCCTGCAGGCCTGGTGGACCTTCGATGAGGGGACCGGTACGGTAGTGAACGATTACCTTGGTCGATTCTCGGGCAACTTCGAGAGCGACGGAAGCGCCGACGTAACCTTCGATACGGGCAAGTTCGGAACCGCTCTGCGTTTTCCGCAGAATGCCTGGGTCGAGACCAACGCCATGAGTTCGGCATTGCGGATCGATGGGAACAAGCCACGTACGATCTCCTTTTGGATGTACGTCGAAAATGGTCAGAAGAACCAGGCCGGGGTTTATGGGATCGGCCGTCGGGCCTGCCCCAACGGGACTCACCAGCTTTGGGCAATCCGTTCCTTCTGGGATGGCAACTATCGGCGTTTTCGTTCCCAGCACTGGTGTTGGGATCCGGACGTTTACGTCAATGAGGGTGTCCGGGACAAGTGGACTCACGTGGCTCACATTTATACCGGAACCAACGTCCAGGTCTGCGTGAACGGGACTATGCGCAGGGACTGGGTCAGGGAGGGCATCGATACGGGCGTAACCTTCCCCCTGCAATTCGGTCGCTTCACCGAGGAGGACAACAACATGAACAGGACCTTCAAGGGCTTGATCGATGATTTCCGGGTCTACTCGGTTCCTTTTCCGATTTCCGACGTCCAGCTTCTCTACGGAAACGGGTACGGTGACTTGAGCGTCCTTCCGACCTTCGCCCTTCCCCGCGTAGTGGACGCCGAGCCGGTCAACGGGGAGGTTAGGTTCAATCGAGGTGGCCAGGAAGTAGAGGTTTATGGCTTCGATGCCTCCGATTTCTCCTTTACCAACGGCTCGGTCGTGGGCGGGCCGACCCGCGTAAGCCCGGGCGTCTATACTTTCCAGCTGACCTTGGACAATTTCAATCAGGATGCGGTGCTCTCCTTGCCGCAGGGCGTTCTGACTGATGATCCCCGCTACGCTCAGCCCAACGAGTCCGCCCAGACTACGACCCGAAAGATGTTCCGGGCCGTTACCCGTGGCGATGAGCTTTTGGCCTGGTGGCCCTTTGATACCGACTCTTTGGGTGGAACCACCGTGACCAGCCAGACGCCCGGGGCCGACTCCGCCACCCTTTTCGACGCGGAGGTCTCGCCCTACGGCCGGTTCGGAAGAGGTGTGCGATTCGACAAGGAGCAGACCGACGCCCGAATGAGGCATGATGGAAATGGGGTGGACGTGGCATCCAACAGCTGGACCATGGCGGCTTGGTTCAAGAACTTGATTCCTCCTGCATCCAGCGGCAGAAGCACGCTTTTCCGAGGACAGGACAGACAAAGCAACCGGGACTGGGACCGCTACGTCCTGATCCGTGGAAGTAACCGTTTTCTTCATTCCTATGATGGGGCGGATGGAAACTGGAACAACCGCTATCGTTCTTCCGATTACGAGATGGATCCGGTGGCCCTGCAGGGCTGGCATCATATCGTTGCGGTTTCGCTCGGCAACCGGACCCGTTTCTACCTCGATGGCGTTTACGTCGGCGATGCGGACCGCCAGGAACAAAGCGACGTCTACTACATTGGCAATTCCAGCGACAACGAGCTGTTCGCGGAGTACCTGGACGACGTTCGGATTTATGGGGTAAGCCTCAATGACGTCGAGATCAAGGCCGTTTACGGCGGAGGCTTCGGGGACCAATTTACCTCGGTAAGAGTGGAGGACAACTCGACCTCCGACTCCGTCCCGAGGGCTTTCCGGGTAACCTTCGGCAGGAATGACGCAAATCAGTCGGTCACGGGGGTTCTGCCCGCGGACTGGAACCTGTCCTCGGGAACGATTGCGGGACTTTCTCCCAATGGAACCGGCAACTACCAGATGACCGTCAACCCCGATGCGTCCTCCCGTTTTGCTTTTCTCGACCTTGCCCCGGGGAGCTTGCAGGATGACTCCGGCAGGGACGTCGAGGGCTTCAGGTACGATTTCGCGTCGCACGAGCGGGTTTACCGGGACTCCGATCTTCTGAGCCGCTGGAGCTTCGAGGAAAGCAACGGCACCAAGATACGGGATTTGGCCAAGGGCCGCAACGACGGTTTTCTCACGGGCAATGCCCAACTTGGGCCCGGAAGGTTCGGGCAGGGACTGGTTCTCGATGGCACCGGGGATTATCTCAAAATCCCGAACTTCAGAGGCTTCTTCGCGGAAGGCAACCTCACCATGTCCGCCTGGGTGCGGCTGGACGGCCTGGGATTCAGCAGCAACGCCGACGACTCGGCCGTTTTCTCGACCGACGGCAACGGGCAGGACACCGCTCTGCTATGGTACAACGTCAATGCCGCGGGTACCTCCAACCGCACCTATACCTTCAACCTTGGTTCCACCGGAACCGCTTTGAACCGCCTGGATGGTCCGGACGGCGTGGCCAGGCAGGCCAAGTGGCAGCACTTGGTTGCCGTGATGAAGGGAGTGGAGCGTTTTCTCTACGTCGATGGAGAACTGGTTGCTCAGATGCCTCTCTCCGGGCTTGGCTCGCTCCACATGGAGGGCAATGACGCGAGGATCGGTAGCTGGAGCTCGTCGGGGGACTATGATTTTGCGGGTGTGATCGACGAGGTCAGGTTCTACCGTGAATCCTTTACTCAGGCGGACGTCTCCGTCCTTTACGGCCAAGGCTTCGGTGACTTGGGCGTAATCCCCATCCTCTCGGTCGAGTCGATGAACTCGGCGGCGTCCATGCAGGGCAGGCTGGACTTCTACCGCTTCGGATTGCCCGTGGGGGTTACCGGACTGACCCTTGCGGATCTCAACGTGACGGGTGGCAGCGCATCCAACCTTACGCCCGATGGTTTGGGCTTTGTCTTCGACCTTGCCGCCCTAACCCATCCTTCCCGCGTAACCGTCCAGGTCGACCAAGGGGCCGCCCAGTCGGGTTCCATTCCCACTTCGGAGATCAGTTATTCCTTCTTCCAGCATCCGCCCCTGACTGCCTCGTCGAGCCTTTCGGCCTGGTATCTCTTCGAGGAGAAGGACGGGGCCGGGATAGCGGATTTTTCCGGGAACGACAACACCTTCGCCATCAGCCCGGCCGACGGGGGAAGCCTCATTGCCGGGAAGTTCGGTCGGTCTCTCTCCATCGGGTCGGGCGAGTCGGCCAGCGCAGATGGGGGCCGGTTGGCTCTCACCAGCTCTCTGTCCTTGTCCGTCTGGACGAAGATTCGAGAGGATGACTTCGGGCTGATCGTGGGCAACGGGCAGTTCCGGCTCGAGTATCACGACGACAATACGATCCGGGCCTTCGTCCGTATCGGCAACAACTGGAATGAAATTCGCTCCCGCTCCATCCTCGGCCGATGGGCCCATTATGCGGCGACCTACGATGGTTCCGAGCTTGCCCTCTACGTCGATGGGCGAAAGGTTGCCTATCTTCCCGCCTCGGGAACGCTTTTTGCCAGCAACGACGCCCTCCAGTTGGGCGTTGGAACCCAAATGGAGGTGGATGACTTGAGGGTTTATTCAACGGCTTTGTCCGATGCGGAAATTATTCGCCTTCATGGCTCGGGTTCGGGAGACCTCGGGCTGCGGCCTTTGGTCGTCGGTTCAACCCCCTTCGTCAGTGATCCTTCGCCTAGCCTCACGGCCACTTTCATGGAGGACAACCAGACCACTTACGTCGGTGGCCTGCTTTCGGGTGAGCTCAATGCCAGCGGAGCCAGCGTGCAGTCCTTTGCCGACAATGCCTCGGTCGACTATACTTTCCAGCTGAACCCCTCGACCCACCCGTCCGTGGTACGCGTCGAAGTTCCCTTTGATGCCGTGGCCAAGGACGGCAACCGGAGCCAGGCAGGGGCCTACGAATTTCACCATCGGATCGTGACCTCCGTGGAGGACGACCTCCTTGCCTGGTACACGATGGATGATTTCAGCGGAACCAAGGTGCTGGATGCCTCCGGCCGGGAGAGACACGCCAAGTACGTCGGACTCGACGCCACCACCGTGGGCGGAGGAAGCGTGACCTCATCTGGTTCCCACGGAACACTGAATGCCGCCAAGGCTTTCGATAACGTCGATAATGCAGGCTCCGGACGATGGCTGGCCCGCCAGAACCAGTTTCCCAACGTTTTCGTCCGCTATGATTTCGGAGCGCCAACGACCATTGCAAGCTACCGCATCGTTGCCCAGCAGCTACAAGTCGCAAACCGCTCCCCCAAGGCCTGGACGCTGCAGGGCTCGAACGACGACGCATCCTGGACGGTCCTCGACAGCGTAACAGATCAAACCGGATGGACGGAGTGGGAGGGCCGGACCTTCGACGTCTCGGTTCCGCAGAGTTTCCGCTACTACAAGGTCGTTTTCTCCGAGGCGACGGGTTCGAACTGGTGGCTCGGTATCGCGGAGATCGATCTATATTCGAGTTATTCCTCAAGCTCCGGGAAATTTGGTAATGCAGTGGATTTCAAGGATGGGGACTACGTTCAGCTTCCCTTCCGCATGGACCAGAGCGGGAGCGGGAACGGGATGACTTTCTCGGCCTGGATCAACCCGGACCAGGTCAACGACAAGACCATTTTCTCTACCGACGACGGAGGTTGGGACTGGACCATGGAACTCCGTCTCGGTTCTCTTTCGACCTGGGAAGGCAACAATCAGGTCAATTCCCTTTTCCAGGTTTTCCCGGACAACTGGTATCATGTGGTGGCCGTCTTCAATCCGGTGCAGGCCCGTACGACCCTCTACCTCAACGGGGAATCCACCACCCTCGACTCGCTCGGACTGGATGCCAGCTCGGAGCTGATCCGGGTAGCCCAAGGATACTGGGGACGCACCTTCGATGGCCGAATCGACGACGTCCGCATCTGGGGACGCCCCCTTTCCATCAGTGAGGTTGCCGGGCTCTGGGGGAACGGGATGGGAGATTTGGGACCACAGGCCCGGTTCGACTTCCAGAGCCCCGCCTTCGGTCAAACCGTGGAAGGTACCCTCTCCTTCAATCAGTCCATATCCGACTTCAATGCCTCACAGGATCTTGTCTTGTCGGGAATGACCCTGCAGAGCTCGACCCCTGTGCCGGGGTCGGACAACTCGAGGTATCACCTCGTGTTCACTCCCACTTCCTACGTTCCGGGTTCCCTTTCCATGACCCTCTCCTCAAGCGCCGTCACCGATCCGTTCGGAATGGTCAATTCCCAAGTGTCCTCGACCATCGACTTCAGGCCTCACAGGGTTCGGGAAGGTGACCTCTCCATGTGGTGGAAACTGGATGAGGGCGCCGGGACCGATGCGCTCGATTCCGCCGGCGCAGACTCGAACGGTACCGGATCCCCCAGTTGGTCGGCTTCCTCCAAATTCGGCCCGGCG
>Ga0310343_10001444_pt1 | contig 12153 bp, 11 predicted proteins | sample HC15DNA2025_MG_FD_203519 | JGI IMG/M metagenome (GOLD analysis project Ga0310343, IMG submission 203519) | Marine microbial communities from station ALOHA, North Pacific Subtropical Gyre - HC15-DNA-20-25_MG | ecosystem: Environmental > Aquatic > Marine > Oceanic | place: Pacific Ocean: North... | reverse complement strand
GGAAATATATTGTTGCTCGAGGCGGCCCTGACATGGACGCCGGTGGTCCGGATTTGGTGCAGTATTTTAGGGGCTCGACAGAAAGCAGTTCGGTGCCCCAGCTTTTGACCGCAAAACCGCTGTCGGATGCAAATGCCAACTTTTTTAGTGAAAGGAACACCGCTGCGAATTTCACAACTAAATCGAACAATGCGTTTTCTTATCAGTACAACACACAAGAGTATGGTCCTTCTGAGGAAAATGATCCGAACAGTGATCCCGCCTTCGATCCAAATGGAGTTTTGCCTTCACCGAACTCAGCTAAAATAATCTCGAAAGGCGAGCGCTCCGATCAGGCTTCTGACCCGAACGTAAACGGTATTAGTGTAGGGTGCAGTTTTCAGGTGCCTTTGGATCACTCGGATCCGATCATGCAAGAATGTCCCGAACATAAATTCACCTATTTGACCGCAGCCTTGGTGGCGGACGTGACAGACGAGGTTGATCCTGAAAAGGGGGTAAAAGTTAATATTTGGCCGACTCAGATAATGTCCACATCAATAGATATTATGGCTGCGATCACATTGGCGCCAGGTACGCCGTTTGATGACCAGTTTGGAGCTAATTACCCTGGTTTTACTGGGCCGCAGATACTGAGAATGCGGTACGCAGACAATGATGGCGATGGCTATCGTGATGATCCTGTAGAGGGATGGATTGACGACTCCGACGGCGAGCTAACCCTTTCTGCTGACGTTAGTCTATATTTGGATGCGCCTTATGTGACTGCTTATGGTCTGACATTTGATGCAGGCCATAACCTTAATAGCTACAAAATTGAAATGGAACTTACCGGCAGCGTGTCGTTTATGGAAGATGGGCGTATGCTGGTCGAACAGTATAATTTAAATCCTGTGGATATCGGGGTGGAATTTACCGCTAGTGATGGAAGTTACTTCGGTTATGGGGATTTGGTGATACCCCAAAATGGTAATTTTCTGCAGTTCGTGTCACAACCGATTAAATAATAAATTTCAAACTCAAGCCCCGCTCAAGGTTTCTTGCCTTGAGCGGTTTTTCGTTGAAACTAAGGTAAGGCCGACCAAAGCCTCCTGAACAAACCCCTTTTGTCTGTGACCTCACTCGAGCATTAATGCCTACCTCAAAGATAAAGAGACGGGGTGTCTAGAACACTGTAGATTCTTTCTGCTCTGGAAATAGACCGTCGAGGATATTGTTAGAGAGCCGCGAAGACTCCGCATGCAATGATGTATTTCCTACGTTTCCAATGATTATAAGTTGATAATTGCTTACCTGCATGTGCATGCTGAGCTTTAGTCCCGGTCGCTAATGATCAGGCCGACGTAGTCGGAAAACGCCACGGGTTAGAGAAAAGATAGAGGTTTAGGGTACAAGCTATCAGCCCGCGAATACGGTCTGGAAAGTAACTTTGATTATTAAAAGAGTGGTGGGCCGATGGCCTTTCATGTGTAGCCTTGTGCGATACTTGATAAGAGTCTTGCTATGTTGCCCAGGAAAGCGTCGTCGTGCGGAAGAGTTTGGTCAGAAGAATAAGCATGGATTAATTACTCTGACACGAGAGTTTTTGTGTTATAGATAAAAGAAAGTGTTGTCGAATTTCTCCTCACAAGAAATTCCGCTTCCCCAGTATCCTGGAAAGATTTCAAAGCGGCCTGATCAGAAATGGCGTCACCAATAGGATATCCATTGGCGGACACTATGATGTCGCCAGGCTCCAGATTGTACTTGTCCATAATTTTTTTTGAGTCTTCTGTGACTCGATATCCATTTGGGGCCTCTTGGGATACCGGCTCTAAATTTAAAACTGATAAGACTCTTGATCGAATGTCGTCTTCCTCTTTGCTTTGATCTGATTCCATAGCTTTGCTTTCCGAATATGTATCTACTAAATCCTGAGATTGCTTTAGTTCCATTTTAATAATCTTGCCTTTGTACTTTACTAGAGCAAAATTATGTGCGATCGCCACCAACGTGGCCGACCCAGGTAAACTGTTGCCTATCTGATACAGGCTCTCATCACCGCCAGCAACGCTTATTATTGCGTGACTGTCCTTGTTAAGGTTATTAAAGAATAAACCTGTTACTTCAAACGGTAAATCGTAATCCGGATCTTCACTGCTTTGGGTAGCGTGTTGTGCTGGATCCGCGGCACCAAAAATCTGCCACGCCTTTACATCCAGGTCGCTACTAGAGATTGATCGTGACGATTGAGGGGAGGGGGTCGAAGGTTTTTCGGCTTTGCTTAGAGGTTGAGATTTATATATTTCGTATGTTTCCGTAAGTAGCCAGGCCAATGGCGCGATTAAACCGGCCGCTATCAAATATATTAATATTTTATTTATATGTTTTTTCACCTTTGTTACGCCGAATTTTCGTTTATAAGGGAGGCCAGGGAGTAGAACCCCTGACCTCCTCAGCTTTCTTACCAAGCGTTTACGTCAGTGCCGGTTGAATCCAACTGGCCGTTAACGGTACAAGCGCCAATGCTACCGCTGAACACGAAGAACGACGGGTCGCTGAGGCTTCCGGAAGGTTCATTATTCTGGAAGGTAACGTCATCAAGCGTGCCGCTACACAGAGTGCCGAAGAAGCTGTGCGAAACACTGATGTTGCCGATGTCGCCCAAGGCTGCGTTACCGCTAGCGGCCGGGTAAATGTCGTCACTGCTCGCACCGTCAATCCCGGCGTTGCCGTCGTCCGGGTCGTAAGCATTCCAGTCGAACCCAGAAAGGTTCAGGTTCGCGCAGGTACCGCTGCCAGTGATATCACCGTTGGTTACCCGGATATATGTCCGGTTGTTTGCGGTGTCCACGTCCACATAGCCGGTTAGTTCCAGCCCGCAGGTCGCGTTGATAAAGCCGCCGTAGCTGAGAGTTGATGTACCTGCAAAGGTGAACGGACCCTGCTCACCGCTTCCAGTTACATCAGTACCCCCGACTTGGAGGCACTCCCACTGAGAGTCGGTATCGGTGGTGCAATCGGCTTGAGCGGAACCTGCGAAGCTGAAAGCACCCACAGCGAGCACGCTGGCGAGTAGAGCTTTTTTCATTTCCATAGACATGAGAGTCTCCTCATTCTTCCGTTAATTGGACGTTTTGCGACGGCGATCTTTACTTCTTCCATGGTCGCCGCCGTGTCGGTGGGTGAGTTTTTGTTTTGCTCCCCGAACCGACACGATTCACGTTAGAGGAGGTGGGAAGGCGGGAGAATAGCAAATTTTGAAAAGGGGTCTTTCAAAAAATGAAAACATGAAATTCAACAGATGATAAAGTAGAGCAGGAACAGTGACTTGGGGCCGACTCCTTGCGTACAACCATAAACAATAAAAATTCTGTGTCCCCGACGAACGGTAGCAAATCGCCGACGAGCGGTAGGTATTTCGTGAAGGTCAAAAAAACGTGACCGGAATTTTGTCCGCTATTTAAAATCCGATTTTGTTTTTCTTGTAAGCTTTTGGCTATTTAATCTGTAAGTTTTTCGCCAGTCTTTAGTAGTTGTTACTTATGGTAGCATTTTAACCAATCTGTAGTGTTTCTCTTGACGTTTGGTGTTCAGGGTCAACCGTTTCGTTCCTTGATTATCGAAAAGTTTTGCATTCTCGGGGGCTTTCTTTACGTTCTCTTCTGGTCACGAAGTGCTGTTGTACAGGCGGCGGGTGCCGTTCAGGTGATTCCGTGAATGGTGGTTCGCGGTTCGGCGCCTACAGGTGTGTACAAGACGGCGGGGTGCTTCGCGCTCTGGACAGGCATCGCGGCGCCTTCTCTTTGCGTTGCCGAGGCTCCCGTCTGGGCGTAGTTTCAGAGATGGCGGTCACCGTCGCGAAAGGAATAAGACTAATAAATAAGGAGATACACCATGAAAATCGAACGACTGAAAACCTATCTGTTAGCCGTGTCTGCAGGCTGCTTGCTGACTCTTCCTTGGTCGGCTTCAGCCTTTACGGTTTATGAAGAGATCACTCCAATCGGGTCGAGCGTGCCTTCCACGCCTGTCGTGTTTGAGGGGGTGGTGACGGCGATGGGTGTGCCGTGTGACCTTGAGTTGGATGCGGAGCTGCTAGTGTATGGCAGCACCGTTGAGATCAATGTTGTGTCAGGCCGTGTGAGCGGTAGTACGACCTGCAGTACCTACATCAGCTTATATGGCTTCCCTTGGTACTCCACGACGCCGACCAGCTCGTTTCCGACCTGGTTCTACGATCCGGCGGACGTGCCCATGACATTTCACAATGTCGGGATATCGGTATGTGGGGCTACGGACAGTGTGTCGCTGGAGTACAATAACTGGAACACGCCCCAGGCGGTCCCTGCCTACCGTCTATCGACGATCGAGTTCTTCAACGCCGCATTGGGCTCTTGTCTGTTAAACGGCGTCCTGCAGATGCAGGGCACCGACTACAACCTAGTCAATAACTGATCCTGTCGCGGCGGTGGCCCCCACAGGCCGCCGTTGTCACTTCCAGTCACTCCATTATTTTGATTGCGGCTTGGCTTGCCTTCTCGGCGGCCCTGGTCCCCTTGGACCAGACTGTGGAATCCGTGGTGCAACTGGTGCGCGGCCACGGTGGGCTTTCATTTTTGCGTGAGCCGCAGTTTTGGCATCAAAACCATGCAAACTCCGTATTTAGCACGTTTTGGCCGTCAAATCGGGGCATGCTCTTTCGCTGTAATGCGCCTCTTTGGCATTTGGACCGATATCCCGACTCGTCCGGACGCAATTGGTGTGCCCCGGTGGCTCCCAGTGATCCTTTCCCTGAACCGACGTTCGTCGTTTTTTGCGGCACCCGCACAATTGATCTTAAATACTACGCAAACCTGCCTTTCCGCTCGTTTTTGACCTTTAATTCACTGGTTTTTCCGCTGTTTGCGTAGGATAGACAGCCCGAGACGGTCCGGCACGGATGCCCGGGGGAACGACAACATTTGGCAACCCCGGGTCTTTTGCGACAATCGCATTTAATCTTGGAAATCACGCAAATCCCGCTTTTTTCCCCGCTTATGACACTGAATAAGCCGTTTCAGGGACCGTTTTCCGCCGTTTAGCGCCTTACTTGAACGGCCGGCTTCGATGTTTACGGGCGCCTTTGGTGACTCTTTGGCATCTCACCTCGACCTCACTTTGGCCTGCGGAGCAGCTCATGGACTGAGCCGGTCAGCCTGGCGTTTAGGGTTCCGGGCATCACCAGCCAGGCTAGTCGGTCCCGATGGATAAGATGGCGCGGTTCGCTTTTTCTTGCGCGTCGGCCGGGTTAAGGTTGTTGACTCATCGATTCGACAATAAGAACTGATCATGCAGCCTCGCCCCGCCTCAACGTTGGCGCTGCTCCGGGACACCGGGCAGGGCCTTGAAGTCTTGATGCTCCAGCGCACCCTGAAGGCCGTGTTCATGCCCGGCTTCTATGTGTTCCCTGGCGGCGCCGTCGACGACGGCGATCGCGACCTGGCCCGCAGCGGGCACCTTTATGGGCACGATGACGCGTCCGCCAGCGCCTTGCTGGGCCTGTCCGAGGGTGGCGGGCTGGGCTATCTGGTCGCCGCCGTGCGGGAGTGCTTCGAGGAGTCCGGCATACTGCTGGCCCGCGACGGCGCGGGGCAGTGGCTCGATGGCGGCCATCCGGTGATGGACGGCCGCTGGGCGGTGGGCAGCGGGGAGGCGGATCTCGGCGATCTTTGCCGCTCCCACGGCTTGGCGTTGTCGCTGGACGGCATTGTCTATCTGGATCACTGGGTGACGCCGCCGGGGCCGCCGCGCCGGTTTGATACCCGCTTCTTCGCCGCCGTGGCGCCACCCGGCCAGGAGCCCGCCCACGACGGCGAGGAGACCATCGACCATATCTGGATCCGTCCGCAGGACGCGTTGGAGGACCGCCGCCAGGGCCGCCGCGAGTTCGCCACGCCCACGGTGAGCGTGCTGCGCAAGCTGTCGGAGTTCGCGTCCGTGGACGAGGTGCTGGCCTACGCCCGCGACCGCCGGCCCCAGGCGTTCCCCACCCAGCCGTGGCCGGCGCGCAAGGGCGACCAGGTGGTCTACATCGAGCCGGGCCGCCCCGCCTACGACGAAGTGTGCAAGCTCGACCCGGACGCCACCGGTAGCGCTCAGGCGCGCCTGGAAGCGGGCCTGTGGGTGGCGCTCAGCCACCGCGTATCGCGGCTGACGCTGGCCGCCGGAACCGACGACGGCGGCCCGGGCTTTAACAGCTACCTGGTGCGCGCCGGCGAGCAGGCCCTGGTGGTGGACCCGGTGATCGAAGGCCGGGACGACCTGCACGCGCTGCTGGAAGCCTGCGACGGCGTGCTGTCCACCATCGTGCTCACCCGGCCCCGGGAACAGGAAGCGGCGGCCCGCGCCCTGCAGCGCGCCACCGGCGCCCGCATCCTGGGCGTGGCCGGCCCGGCGGATCGGCGCCTGGCCCACGGCGAGCCGCATCACCTGGGCGGGCTCACCCTCAAGCTGCTGCACACGCCCGGCCAGGCGGACGACCGCCAATGTCTGCTGATCCAGGAGGAGGGCATGCTGTTCTCCGGCACCACGGTGCTGGAGCGCTCCATCGCCAAGGGCTACCTGCCCGCCGCCGACGTGGACACCTACGTGGCCGGCCTGGCCCGGCTGCTGGAAGAAGACCTGCACTGGATCGCCCCAGGTCGCGGCTTCCTGATGGGCCAGCCCCAGAAGGTCCTCGATCACCTGATGACCCAGTGCCTCAGCAAGGTCCAGCGCTGACCCGGTCACGGCGGCATAAAGGGGACGGACCTGGTGCAAGCCGGACCCTTTTCAATTAGAGTCTGAGTCAAGAGAACAATAAATGTCATAACGACCCTGGGGGCCGGCAATGGACGCCGATTTTTCCACGCACGCTCTGCACTACCAAACCACCGCGCTGCGCAATACACGGTTGGCGCAGGACGCCTCGCTGATGCCATGGGCCGTGAACCCGGAGGGCCTGAAAACCACCGCGGTGGCACAGCTGCATCGCATCGCCGGTTTCAGCCCCGGCGGCGGGTTCAGCGAAGACGGCTGGGAGTACCAGTTTCTCTATAACACCCTCTATACGCTGGAAGCGCCCTACGAAGACGCTCAGGATCTGTATTGCCTGGTGCTCACCTGGGACGCCACCGTGGTGGTGCGCTACCGGGCGGCGGCCGAGCAATCACAGGACAGCTTGCTGGAGGCCGCCTTCGGCTCCGGTGCCCGGGCTTTCCGGTTCCGTTGGCGGACCGCCGGGGACGCGCTGTTTGACCAGGCGGGTTACGGCGCCGCTTTCGGCGACCGTGCCCTGGAAGACGCCCTCATCATGCCGCCGCCCGCGACGGAGCCCGTATACCAGCAGGACGAGCCTCTGCACCCCGGTGTTACGCCGGCCCAGGAGGTGCTCCGCCGCAACGGGCCGCGGGCCGACCCCGCCGGCCGTACCCATTGATCCGAGATGGCAACCAATAAGCTTCTTCACCTGTTGCTCGCCGCCGCAGTCTGGCTTCCGGTTTCGGCGGCGTACGGCGCGCCGGTGACGTTTTCGTCTCAAACACTCTGCGTGGAAGGCGTGTCGGCACCGCTTCAGGTGGAAGTGGCCGAAACCCGGGCTCAGCGCAACCGGGGCCTGATGCAGCGTGAGCGCCTGGCGGAGAACGCCGGCATGCTGTTTCTGTTCGACGGGCCCATGCCGAAGGGCGTCGGGTTTTATATGTACCGCACCTTGATCCCCCTGGACGTGGCGTTCGCCGAGGCCGACGGCCGCATCGTGTCGATCATGACGATGACGCCGTGCCCCCATGAGGACCCGCGCCGCTGCAAGATCTACCGGCCCGGGCAGCCGTTCGTGTCCGCGCTGGAGATGAACGCCGGGTTCTTCGAGCGCCACGGCGTGAAAAAAGGGGACAGACTTTTTGATCCGGTGGAGGGCCGCTGCGATCTCGCACCCGACGACGAGCCGATCACTGACAAGGATTGACGTTTCCGGCTTATTTCCTCCCCGTTTCACCCCGGCACACTGAGGCTTTACCGACCCAAGGAAGCGGAACGGAGAGCGAGATCGATATGTCGGAGGAGCGTACCCCCTACGCGCCGGGCACCGGCTCGGCGGCGGACGCCTGGGTGGACCGCCTGCTGGAACGGGGGCGCGGCCCGGAGCTGGCGCCGATGCCCTTGAACACCCCGCTGGACGGCACCCACGTCACCGCGGCGGTGCGGCTCACCGGCCGCGACCGCTTTCATCTCGCCCGCGTGCTGGGCGTGGACCTGCCCACCCTGGAGCACTGGGAGCGCGGCCTGGGCGCGCCGGACGGCGCCGCCCACGCGCTGCTTCTCATCGCCCTGCGTTTCCCCGAGGTGATCCGCGCCTTCTCCACGGATTGACCGGCCGGGGGTTACTGCCGGGCGTTGAGCATGGCGATGGCCGCCAGCGCTTCCGGGTCGTGCTCCTTGAGCCGGTTGGCGATGCCGTGCTGGAAGAAGTAGCGGAAATCCGGCTCCTTCTGCGCGGGCACCAGGCAGCGGTCGCCGGGCAGCACCGGGGTCTGGGTGACCGCCGCCTCGTCGGCGACCATGGCCTGGGCGGAGCCGTCGCCGTACAGGCGCCAGCTCACCACTTCCATCAGGCTCAGGGTTTCGAACTCGTCCTCGGAAAACACCGCGTGGGTGCCGATGGTGTCGGGGATCTCCTGCACCAGGCCCCGGGCGGGGTTGTCGAAGTTCGGTTTGCCGAAGAACGACACCGCGGCATCCAGTTCCTGCACCTTGTGCGGCGGGGCCTCACAGAACAGGTAGTCGCTTTCCGGCAGCCGGTAGCCTTCCCAGCGCCCGTTGAGCGGGTCCGCCAGCTCATGGGCACTCGCCAGTTTTCTCAGCCACGGCACCATCGCCAGGGTGTCGCCGTTTTCCAGGCGTGCCCAGGCCAGGATCTTGACCGAGAAAAGGGTGTCGGGATGCTGGTCGTTGGCATAGAGCAGTTCCATGCCGTCGTATTCAGGGGAGAGTCTGAGTATCGGCGGCGAATCGGCTCGCCGTCGTGGGGTGAATGGCAACACGTTGTTGGGACGCGTCGTGTTGCCAAGGGGGTCACGCCGGTTTGCCATAAACACCTCCGCGCAGCCTGTGTTTTCACACTAGACGGTGGCGGCGGGGCGCGCAAGCGCTGTTTTGCGGTAATTAAAGCGACGAACCGATCAGCCGATAAAACGATCGGGCGCCAAGCGCACACAAACCCTACAATCCGGAAAAGCCGTCATGTCCCGTTCGTCTCGTTTCAGTATCCGATCCAATCTACAGAACAAGATGTTGTTGTTGGCCCTGGGGCCGGTGCTGCTGATCACGTTGATCCTGGAACTGCTGGCCACCCTGGAAAGCCGCCGGGAAACTCGCCAGAGTCTCACCGAGCAACGATCCGCGCTGATCGAAGCGCGCCAGCAAGGCATCAAGAATCTGGTGGACGCCGCCAAGGCGTCGGTGAGCCATCTGGTCGACGCACCGCCGGAAGAGCAGGCCGAAGCCCAGGCCCGGGCCCGGGAGATCCTCGGCAACGTCACCTTCGGCGGCGGCAATTACCTGTTCGTGTACGACTTCCAGGGCAACGTGGCGGCCTCGCGCACCGACAGCGTGGGCGGCAACAGCTGGGACCTGCAGGACGAAGACGGCCAGTACGTGATTCGCGATCTGATCGCGGTGGCCCGCGACGGCGGTGGCTATTACCAGTACCGCTGGACCAACCCGGCCACCGAGGCGGTGGAGGCGAAATACTCCTACGCCACCGCGATTCCGGAGTGGAACTGGATGATCGGCGCCGGCGTGTACGCCACCGAGGTGAACGAGAGCATGGCACTGGCGGAAGCGGAGGCGGCGGCGTCGCTCAAGCGCGCCATGATCACCACCGTGCTCACCGGCCTGGGGCTGATGGTGCTGGTGGGCGCCGGCGCCGCCTGGATGGTGCGCCGCACCGTGCGACCGATCCGCGATACCGCCACGGCCATGGAGGATATCGCCCGGGGCAAGGGCGACCTGACGCGCCGGTTGGCGGTGACCACCGACGATGAAGTCGGTGAACTGGCCAAACAGTTCAACGGCTTCGTGGCGCGCATGCAGGAGACCCTGCTGGAGGTGCGCGGCAGCACCCGCCATGTGAACCGTGCCGCCGATCAAATCGCGCTCAGCAGCGAGGAGCTCGCCACCCGCACCGAGCAGGCCGCCGCCAACCTGCAGGAGACGTCCGCGTCCATGGAGGAGATCACCGCCACCGTCAATCACAGCGCCGAGTCCGCCCGCCAGGCCAACACCCTGGTGGCGGGTACCGGCAAGGTGGCCGGCGACGGCCTGGCGGTGATGGGTCAGGTGGAAACCACCATGGGCGAGATCAACGATTCCGCCACCCGCGTGAATGAGATCGTCACCCTGATCGACGGCATCGCCTTCCAGACCAATATTCTCGCGCTCAACGCCTCGGTGGAGGCGGCCCGCGCCGGCGAGCACGGGCGGGGCTTCGCGGTGGTGGCCGAGGAAGTGCGTAACCTGGCCGGCCGCGCCGGTGAAGCGGCGCGCGAGATCCGCGCCTTGATCGACACCTCGGTGTCACGCACCCGGGAGGGTTCGGAACTGGTCCGCCAGGCCGGCGAGACCATGCGCGGTATCGTCGACAGCGTGGCCCGGGTCACCGAGGTGATCGAGGAAATCAGCAGCGGCGCCGCCGAGCAGAGCAGCGGCATCGGCCAGGTGAACACCGCCGTGGCGGAGATGGACTCCGTCACCCAGCAAAACGCCGCCATGGTCCATCAGACCTCCGGCAACGCCGCCGAGATGCGCGGCCACGCCGGCCGCCTCAGCACCCTGATCGATTCCTTCGTGCTCGGCGACGCCACCTGAAAAGCGCTACAGCGCGGTGGCGATCAGAGCCAGCACCGGCAGAACCGGCGCCAGCCGCACCATCAAACGCGGCCGGTAGGGCAGCAAAAACACCAGCGGCAGGCCCGCCAGGGTGACCAGGCCCAGCGCCATGGAGAGCGCCAGGCCGGTGGGCCATAGCCGCAGGCAGCTGGCCACCATCAACGCCATTAACACCCAGCCGGCGACGCGGAAGGCGCGCAGCCGTGTCGCCGGCGGTTTGGCACCCAGCGCCGCTTCATGGTGACGTTTCATCGCCAGCGCCAGGGCGGTGAGGCCGGCGTAGGCCAGCGTCAGCGGCAGAGTCACGGCGATCACCGTCATGCGCTGTCCTCCACGGCGTGCGCCGGCGCGGTACGCGCCGTGCGACGGCTGGTGGGCTTGCCGACCGGCAGCGGCGGTTTGCTGGCCACCCGCCACAGGACGTAGCCCCAGACGCCGGCCAGTATCAGGCAGACCAGATCAAAGCCGGCCAGGGCGCCGTGGCGCCAGCCGGCGGCGCTGAACAGATGGCTGTCCGTGGTGGTCATATTCAGTAGCGGCAGCGCCGCCCACATCGTCGTATTGACCGCCAGCTGCTCGATCCAGCCGCGCCGGTCCGGGCGCAGCAGGGCGTGGCCCAGGGCCAGCAGCCAGGTGAGGAAAAACACCCGTATTTCCCAGCTCTCCCGGGCGGCCAGCTCCACCGGCAGCAGCCGGTTCGCGGCGAAGTAGGCGGCCAGCGCCCCCAGCAGGCCGGTGAGGGAGGCGATGTTGAGCCCGTTCACCAGCCGCAGCGCGGCGCCCGGCGCCTTGCCGCGCAGCTGCTGGGTGCGCTTGGACACCCACAGCAGCATGCCGGTGGCGACCATGGCGGTGCCGCCCACGCCGAACAGGAAGAACAGCCAGCGCACCGTGGGGTCGGCGAAGCGTGCCAGGTGCAGGTTGACCAGCAGGTTGTAGACCCGGAAGGCGCCGGGCACCGCCTCATCGCCCGGTCGCGTTTCCAGCAACTCGCCGGTGCCGCCGTTGAACACCAGGGTGGGGTTGCCGCCCCGGCGCTGGTCGGTGATGTGGGGGGCTTTCGCCGTGGATACGCGGATCACCGCGTTGCCCCGGTTGGGCCAGTCCACGCTGATGCGGCGCACCGGCTGGTCGAAGGTGTCCCGGGCGCGCGCCACCAGCGGCGCGATGTCCACCATCGGCATCGCCGCGCCGCCCTCGGCGGCGGGCTCCTCGCGCGGAAACACGTCCTGGAAGAAGCCGCGCCAGCCGTCTTCGTAGGCCGCG
>Ga0310343_10001443_pt1 | contig 12154 bp, 10 predicted proteins | sample HC15DNA2025_MG_FD_203519 | JGI IMG/M metagenome (GOLD analysis project Ga0310343, IMG submission 203519) | Marine microbial communities from station ALOHA, North Pacific Subtropical Gyre - HC15-DNA-20-25_MG | ecosystem: Environmental > Aquatic > Marine > Oceanic | place: Pacific Ocean: North... | reverse complement strand
GCGGATTCATGGGTGGCATGCACGCCCAGATATACAACATCCTCGAAGGTGTGGATCTAGTTGCCGCAGTGGATAAACGAGTGGAGGAGTCCCGAGAGAAATTGGATCGGCTGGGATGCCGGGCGAAGGTGTATGCCACCTTGGATGAGGCTATGGCGCAGGCTCAATGCGATTTCGTCGACGTCTGCCTGCCGACTCATTTGCATGAGGCGTTTTCGATTAAAGCCTTGGATGCGGGCAAAGCTCTCTTTTGCGAGAAGCCTTTGGCTCTAACGGTAGAGAAGGCTGATGAGATTATCGAAGCGGCCAAACGGAATGACGCCATTGCTCAAGTGGGGCATTGTTTGCGATTCTGGCCGGAGTACCAAAAACTCATGGAGTACCATTCCAGTGAGGAAGGAGGCAAACTGCTAAGTTTGAGTTTCGTGAGGCGGGGAGCTCGACCGAATTTCGGAGTCGACGATTGGTTTAATGATGAGCGCCTCTCCGGTAGTGCGGCATTGGATCTGCACATCCACGATACGGATATCATGTTGGCTATGCTAGGCCAACCGAAAGTGATTCATAGCAAGGTAACCCGCGACTACAGTGGCCCTTCTCACATATATAGTCTTTTTGAATACGATTCTCTCATCGTTAGTTCTGAAGGCGGCTTTAATTATCCGGCGAAGTGGGGATTTCAAATGGCGTTTCAAGCGATTTTTGAAAAAGCGGTGCTCGACTTTGATTCGACTAATGGAAAGGGGCTCATGATCTGCCAAGGCGACGAAGAACCATCGCAAATGGAGGTGCCCAAGCCCGACACTGGCAGCTCGCAAAGCGGGGAGGGTAATGTAAGTGACTTGGGTGGCTATTTTAACGAGCTACAATACTTCACTAAATGCTTGAAAACGGGCAAAAAACCGGAAATCGCTACTTTGGAGGAAGCCCGAGAGGCTGTTGCAATGGCTTTGAAGGAAGTGGCTATCGCGGAAGGGAAGCTTCGTCGATATGAGCTATAAATTTGTTGTAATTATATTTTAACGTCATGAAAAAATCGATTAGCGTATGGTCGTTCTACGGCGAATGGTCATTGAAAGAGAAGATGGTGCTTGCCAAAGATGCGGGGTTCGAAGGCATCGAGCTAGATGTCAGTGGAGATGGTCCTATCAATCTTGATAGCGATGAAGCGGCTATCGACGAGGTAGGCAGGATGGCTGCAGATACGGGATTAACCTTGAGCGGCTTGGCTACGGGGATGTATTGGGAATTCAACCCGGCTAGCGAGAATGCGGAGACGCGTAGCAATGCCAACCGAGTGATTGAAACTCAAATTCGAGCGGCATCCCGCTTGGGTATCGACGCCATATTGGTTGTTCCCGGATCGGTTGGAGCGGATTTCATCCCCGGGTGCGAGGAGATTCCTTACAATCTCGTTTGGGATCGGGCTACAGAGTTTGTGCAAGGGGCTCTTCCTTTGGCAAAGGAATCGGGAGTGAGCATTTGTATCGAGAATGTTTGGAACAAATTTATGCTCAGCCCCATGGAGTTGGCCCGATTTATAGATCAGTTCGATGACGAGCGGGTTGGCAGCTATTTTGATGTGGGCAACGTCTTGGCGACTGGCTACCCGGAGCATTGGATTCACCTTCTGGCTAAGCGTATACAAAGAGTGCATGTAAAGGACTATCGCCGAGCGGTCGGTACCGTAGACGGGTTTGTGGATCTTCTTTCGGGAGACGTTAATTGGCCGGCAGTGATGCAAGCATTAAATGGGATCGGCTATGATGGCTGGGTTGCTGCGGAAATGATTCCGCCTGTACCATTTTATAAATACGCCCCCGAGACTTTGATCGAAAATACCTCCCTGGCTATGGATCGATTGTTCGCCTTGGCCTAGCCTGAATTCTACCCGCACCTCCTATGCAGCTATCGAATCTAGATTGGATTATCATTGGCGTCTATTTTTTCGGGGTTGTTTTAATCGGTGTCGCCGTGGCCAAGATTTCCGGTGAGAATGCCTGGAACTTCTTCCTCGGTGGCCGGGAGATGCCCTGGTGGCTGCTTGGCGTGTCCATGGTCGCAACTACATTTTCGACAGACACGCCCAATCTAGTAACCGATATCGTCAGGCAGAATGGCGTGGCGGGAAATTGGGTCTGGTGGGCTTTTCTCATCACGGGTATGGTTACGGTATTCCTATACGCAAAGCTTTGGCGGCGTACGGATGTGATCACCGACATTGCTTTCTACGAAGTGCGCTATACTGGCAAGAGCGCGGCCTTTTTGCGTGGATTCCGGGCCTTGTATCTAGGCTTGTTCTTCAACATCATGATCATGGCCTCAGTAACTCTAGCGGCGATCAAGATTGGTGGAGTGATGCTGGGGCTAAGTCCCTTGCAGTGCATCCTTCTCGCCTCGGTAGTGACCGTAATTTTCTCTACCTTGGGAGGTTTTCGCGGGGTGGTATTCACTGACTTTATGCTGTTTATCGTGGCCATGATAGGTTCGATAGCCGCTGCCTATTTCGCTCTGGGGCATACCGAAATCGGCTCTTTGAAAGCGTTGCTCGAGCACCCGAATTTGGAGGGCAAGACTGGTTTTCTTCCCTCAGTGGAAACCAATGCGGACAGCAGGCTGACGGATGCAAATCTCGATCTATGGATGACCTTGATAGTTATGCCGCTTGTTATGCAATGGTGGAGCGTTTGGTATCCGGGCGCGGAGCCAGGGGGAGGCGGCTATATCGCTCAACGTATGCTGGCGGCGGAGAACGAGCGCCATGCGACCGGAGCGATATTGTTTTTCAATTTCGCCCATTACGGTCTACGGCCTTGGCCTTGGATCATTGTGGCCCTGGCATCGCTCGTGGTGTTTCCTACGCTCGAGAGTATACGAGTGGCTTTCCCGGAAGTGGATCCCAGCGTGATTGGCCATGATATGGCGTATCCAGCAATGCTGACATTCTTGCCAAGCGGTTGGTTGGGGCTGGTCCTTGCCTCTTTGGCCGCTGCTTACATGTCGACCATTTCTACCCATCTAAATTGGGGATCGTCTTACGTGGCCAACGATTTCTACAAGCGATTCGTCAAACCGAAAGCCAGTGGAAAGGAATTGGTTCTCGTGGGACGGATTTCGACTGCGGTGATGATGGTGTTAGCAGGGATCTTGGCCCTTAATCTGAAGAGTGCTTTGGATACGTTCCAAATTCTGCTGCAGGTTGGAGCGGGAACAGGGCTACTCTTCATGCTCCGCTGGTATTGGTGGCGCATCAATGCATTCAGCGAGTTAGCGGCCATGATCGCCTCGTTTTTAATCGCTGTTCTGTTCAAAGTTGTCGATCCCGGCTGGGCTTGGTGGGTGGAACTGATAACGGGCGTCAGCTTGACGACAGTGACTTGGATCGTTGTCACCCTGGTGACGCCACCTAGCGATATGAAGAGTCTTTTGGTATTCTACAAACGGGTTCAACCTGGAGGTAAAGGCTGGGGTCCTGTCCGCGAGCTTTCAAGGGAATTTCTGCCGCAACCAGAGCCAATGTGGCCGCAAATCGGTCAGGCCTTATTAGGAATCATATGCATCTACGGGTTCCTTTTCGGAATCGGCAAGCTGGTTTACGGCGATTATCTGTTTGGAGTTATCTTGCTCGTCGTGGCTATAGGTATTGCAATGAAATTGGTCACTTCAAAGTCTCTATTAGATCGAAGTTAAAGGGAGAGGAAAACTATGAGTACTATTTTGGGAGAGTCGCGACGGCGCTTCATAGCAATGGCGAGTGCATTAGCTGCGGGCCTCGCCGCGGGTTGCAGTCGCCAAACTAAGGAGACGCCTAGTCGCTTAACTGGAGCTAAGTACATGGGAGACTTCAATGCTCCTCGATTGGATACGGTTCGTTGTGCCTTCATTGGGGTGGGCGCTCGAGGGGTTGGTCATGCGAGGCAGATCGCGAAGATCGAAGGTACTGAAGTGATTGCCATATGCGATTTGTTCGAGGACCTAGCCTTGAGGTCGCAGAAGCATTGCCAAGAGGTCGGCAAAGGCCAGCGACACAGGGATATCAAGCTGTATTATGAAAATGGAGACAGCTGGAAACGCATGCTGGAGGAAGTTCGACCCGACGCAGTATTCATTTGCACACCGTGGCGCTTGCACGCTCCCATGGCGATCGAGGTTATGAGGCAAGGAGGCCATGCTTTCGTGGAAGTGCCTTTGGGAGTGACGAATGAAGAGCTTTGGGACATCGTAGATACATCGGAATCTACAGGCCGGCACTGTATGATGATGGAGAATGTGAACTATGGTCGCGAGGAACTGCTCTATCTTAATATGTGCCGTCAGGGCGTGATCGGCGAACTGCTCCATGGCGAGGCGTCTTACATCCACGAGCTTAGGGGTCAGATGAATCAAGTAGACCGAGGGACTGGTTCTTGGCGGACATTTCACTACGCGGGTCGAGATGGAAACCTTTATCCGACGCACGGCCTTGGGCCCGTAGCCCAGTACATGAATCTGGCTCGAGGCGATGATAATTTCCAGCGACTAGTATCCTATTCGTCGCTAGGGAGAGGGCGAAACCTTTACGCGGAAAAGAATTTTCCCGCAGATCACAAGTGGAACAGGCTCGATTTCAAGGGTGGCGATATCAATACCTCGATTATTAAGACCACTTTGGGTAGGACGGTGATGGTTCAGTGGAACGAGACCAGCCCGCGCCCGTATTCCCGCCACAACATGATTCAAGGGACCAAGGGAACCTTAGCCGGATTCCCGACCCGAGTAGCGATCGAAGGGGGCGTAGAAGGAGCTGCAGATGATCATCATCGCTGGACGGAAGGCGAAAAGCTAGAGGCGATTTACGAGAAGTATGAGCACCCCCTGTATACGCGCTTGGGAGGGTTGGCCCGGAAAATGGGTGGGCATGGAGGCATGGATTTCATTATGCGGTACCGAATCATCGAATGCCTCAGAAAGGGTCAGCCTTTGGATCAGAACCTATACGAAGGGGCCTTCTGGAGTGCGGTGGCGCCTTTGAGCGAAGCCTCGGTTAAGGCGGATGGAATGCCGCAGGAGTTCCCGGATTTTACCCGTGGCGAATGGAGGAATACCGAGTCGCTAGGTATCGTTGGATAGTAGATTAGCTCAGAGCTTAAGTCTGGGCATCTAAAGATGAGAGTTACGCGGACTATCTGGAAGTAGAACAGGCTTACTGTCGTGCCGGTCACAGTCCCGCAGTGGCCGGAACGGCGACTGGCCGGTGTTTAAACAGACTGGAAGCCTGTCCTACTCTTTATTGCTGCAAATCGATTGGCCGAAAGACGAAGCGAGATTCCGGTCCAAGCCAGATAGAGAAATAGATCCGCTGGAATTAATCACTGGAGGTTTCGGTGACCAATTGCCCATTCTTTAGAAGAGCGGGTGACTGACTTTCCGGCTTGTAGTGCATTTACAGCGATCTTTAGGTCTGACGTATTCGTAAGCACCATTGACCACTTCGATTCGCTCTTCGATTTTTTCAATTCGGATTACGAATAAGTGTATTTCAGGATCTTTACAGCGGCTCCAATGAGCTCCTCTCACTTCAATGTTCGAGCGTACACAAATTCGAGGTCTTTATATCGGTCTAATAATTCGGGCTTTCGCCAACGCCCAAATGGCTGGATACCCTAAGTCCAACTCATACCAGCGTGTGGCGAAGTTCAGTTTGCGCGGATACTTATGGTGGTTATTTTGGAATGTCTCACCGACGAAGAGAATGTCCCAAATAAAGGTATTTTTTGAATGATCCGCAGTTTCGTAGTTGCGATATCCATACTTATGTCCACACCAATTGACAAATGCTCCGTGAAGAGGTCCCATAAGAAAATGGGCAGGAAGCAGGAGGAAGAACCAGGCGTTAGGGGCGAAGATCCAATAGATGCCCACGTAGGCAGCACAGAAGGCTAGTCTTACCGAATGGCTGTTTCCGAGCCCGTCGATCAGGTCCCAAGTAGGCATCCTTTTTATGTGCGGTGATGTAGACTCTCGTTTACCGGTTTTGAAGTCCATGTAGACGCGACCGGTGTTTACCATCATGGAGATCACGTCTTTCCAAAAGTGTGGTGAATGGGGATCCTTCTCTGTATCGCTATGATTATGGTGCTCTATATGCAATTGAGCGTACGACTTCGGATGGAGGAATGACGAGCCTTGGGCCAGGAATGTAAAAAAATAGAAGAAACGCTCCCAAAACGGGTTCATCGTGAACATACGGTGGGCCATGTAGCGATGCAAAAAAAAGCTTTGTGCAAATACGCTAGTGTACCAGTGAATGATGAAAAAGCTGACGATTACCAGCATGAGTCGTAATTTCCTGAATTAGTGAATACGCCAAATTTACCCGATTCGCTTTCCGAGTAAGTAGTGGGAGACGCCCCACTCAGTGCCGTGTTTATAGCCGAACAATTCGGAGCATGCCAAGAAGAATAGCCTCCAGCGCCACATCCATCGCTTGCTTTCGCTTGGGCCATAGACCGCATCGAAAAGATGTTTGATTTTGCTCTCGTTGGCGTTCATGTTCATTAGCCAGGCTTCGGATGTCTTTTGGTAGTGAGTGCCATCAAGATACCATGAGTCAAGCTTGGTCAAGTGATCGTTGAAACTGGGAAGTAAGTCGTGCGAGGGCATGATCCCGCCGGTAAAGAATTCTCGGGCCATCCACTCTTTGGGATTGCTGGCGTCGTAGCCGTAGGCGAATCGGCGATGCGAAAAGACGTGCACGAACATCTTAGCGTCATCGTGCATCCACGAACTGATCCGTTTGAAAAGCGACTCATAGTTGCGAGCGTGCTCCAGCATTTCTACGGATACGATACGGTCGAACAGCATTCCCGGCTCGAACTGATTGATATCGCAGGTAACGACTTCCAGGTTTTCGATCCCTCGCTTTTCGGCTTGCTCCCGAATAAAGGCTCCTTGGCTGTAGGAATTGGATACGGCTGTAAATCGGGAGTCCGGATATCTCTTTGAAGCCCAAAGTGAAAAGGATCCCCATCCGCAGCCAAGATCCAGAACGTTCTGCTTGTCAGTCAACTGGGCCCGGCTTTCGATTTGCTTAAGAGCTGCCTCCTCGGCAGCGGCCAAATCTTGGCAATCTCGCGGCCAGAAGGAGCAGCTATACTTGAGATTTGGACCGAGGGTCAATTTGTAGAATTGGGCCGGGACTTCGTAGTGCTGTTCATTGGCTTTATCGGTATCCTCGGCAATGCGGCTTGAACGTAGCTTCTCCAGGAAAGCGGATCGTTCCTCCTGAGTCCTCGATGCCTCGATCGATAGTTTCTTTCCAACGCGCTGGCGGATTCCGAAACGAAGCAGCCAGTAAGGGAGGTATCCATTTTCTGCAAGTTCTACGGCGTCCATAATATTGTTTGGCTAGTGAATTACGGTTAGTGTTCCTGACTGGTAACGGGTTCCCGGGTCATAGGTGATTGAGTCTGAAATCTCGGTGATGCTAATTCGTATTGGTAGGCCGTCTCGTCGGCCCGGCCGAAGATAAGCTGGCAGACGTTTACGTGCCGCTCGGCGAAACCAGCTTCGCAGTAGGCTAGATAGTATTCCCACTTCCTTTGAAATGTCTTGTCGAAACCCATCGATTCGATCTCGTTCCAGCGTTCCATAAATCTCAGCCGCCATTCTTTTAGCGTACGAGCATAGTGGAGACCGAAACTTTCCATGTGGTAAAGATCCAGGCTACCGGAAGTTTCGGCGTATTCGATCAGTGCTCGCGTAGAAGGTAGGTGCGATCCGGGAAAAATATGCTTCTGTATCCAGTCGACGCGACGGCGGTAGTCGTCGTATAGCGGATTCGGGCAAGTTATTACTTGGATGCCTGCTAGCCCGTTGGGCGCAAGCAATGACTCCACCCGCTTGAAGTAGGTTCCCAGGTATTCCTGGCCTACCGCTTCGAGCATTTCGATTGAAGCAATACGAGCGAATTTTCCGGTCAGTTTTCGGTAGTCCGTCATAGTAATTTCTATACGATCTTCGAGACCGGCCTCAGTAACGCGCCGTGATGCCTTGTCGTATTGCTTTTTGGAAATAGTCGTCCCGACGACCCGGCATCCATAGCAAGAAGCAGCGTGAAGGGCGAATCCGCCCCAACCACAGCCGATTTCCAGTAGCGTCATTCCGGGCTCGATCCGCAATTTGCGGCAAAGTCGATCGTACTTCTCGAATTGGGCCTCTTCTAGTGAAGTTTCCTCGTTTTGATAATACGCCGAGGAGTAGGTCAGGCTGGGGTCTAGGAACTGATTATAGAACTCGTTCCCGAGATCGTAGTGGACGTGAATATTCTGTTGGCTTCCTTCGATGCTATTGCGATTGCGAAAGTGAAGGAAACCGTTGAAGAGGCCGTTGGTGAACCGAGCGAACCGCGCTAGGTGGGGGCTAACTTCGGGAGCTACTTGTTGGCTATTAACGAGAAACCAACGAAGAGCTCCAGGCAAGTCGTCTGACCTCCAGTAGCCTTTCTGATAAGCCTCTCCAAGGCCAATGCCGCCTTTGTTAACCAGTTCCGTAAAAAAGCTTTTATCGAGAACTTCTATTGACACGGGAAGTTGGCCATCTGGCTTGCCAAACACCATTGAGGTTTGACCTGGACAAGTCATCGCTAGTGATCCAACCCGGGCTTTCCGGAGGCTTCTCAGCACGATTTTTTTTGTTAGTCGGTCCACGGTTTAGTGTTGTTTGAAGGATTTGCTGACGAGATACGGATGAGTTCCAGTTTGCTTTTCTGGATTAGCTGATTTACGATGAAAGGGCACTCGCTTTAGGTAAAGCAGGAATGCTTGCCAATGAATTGCACCCACGATTTTCAGCGTGAGAAAGGGAAATCTACAGGCACTAAGAGTTAGAGCTCGATCGCTAAGTGGCTGCTTTTTACCGACAAGTGCGCTGCGAAAATAGGTTTTACCGCTCTGTGATTGATCGATAGCGACACGCAAGCGATCCCCAGGCCTGTGTAGCCGAAAGTGGAAGAGCGTGTCGAGCTCGCTGAAGGGCGAGACGTAGAAATTCTTAATTTGTGTATCAACAGCCTTCCCGGTTGAGTCACAAGGGATGTGGAATAGTTTTTGCTCGTTAAAGGTGTTGCCTACTTCAGCGATCGAGCAGATGGGTTTCCCTTCGTTGTCTTCCACAAAATAGAAGGAAACTGGGTTAAACAGATGGCCCCAGGTACGCAGGTGTGTCAGAAGAAAAATTCTGCCAATTGGTTGGCGGTATCCATTTTCACTGACATAATCAATGATACTTTTTCTGATTCCGACTTCGTTTGGGTTATAGTGGTCCGTATCTCGAAACTCGTAGGGGGCGAATCGATTTCGACTCACGAGATTGAAGCGCTCTCCCAGCTCGTCTAGCTCATCGAGGTCGAGGTAAAACATGAAGACGCCATACTTGAACGCATGTTTTTTCGGAGACGTTCTCCGATGCATAACTTCACTCGTATAAAGGCAAGAGTTCACAGCGAATCTCCTCTCGTTTGCGAATTTCGTTTACGACTTTGAGGGCCGACCAAAGAGCATCTTCGTGGAAACCATTGCGAAAGTAGCTGCCGCAAAAAAGCAGGCGCCCCTCCTGGTTGATCTCAGAGAGGCGGGTTTGAGCGGCGATAGCTTCTGAGTCGAACTTAGGGTGTTTGTAGGTAGAGCTCCAATGTATTTTTGAGGGATCAATTTGCTCTGCATAATCGATACTAACGAATACATTCTCATCTGTATCCAAATTCTGAAGGTTATTCATCCAGTAGTGCGTAGATGAATTTAGCTGACCATTAGACTCCAAATTGGTCGAGACATTCCATGATGCCCATGCGTTTTTAGCCCGAGGCATAACGCTTTCGTCAGAGTGGAGAACGGTGCTGTTTTTGGAGTAGTGGAATGGCGACAACAGCAAATTTTGTTTGGAGCTTGGGGCTTTCAATAAATCCAAGGCCTGATCGGCGTGGGTCGCTATTATGATGTAGTCGAATGCGTGTCGGATCCCATCGGCATCGTGATAATAGGCCTCGTTGTCGGATTGCCCAATGCTAGAGATTGAGTAATTGAGCACTGGGGTTTTCGGAAGTTTAGCTAGCAGCTTTCGTTTATACTGAACGCTGCCTTCATCGACAGTTTTCCACTGGAATTGGATTCCTACGCCGAGCATATTGTGGTTCTTCATGAACCGCAAAAGCGGCAAAGCGGCGAAGGAACGAATATCCTCGCAGGTGGTAGACCAGATGGCTCCGGCCATCGGATAGACGAAGCGGTCCATGACGCGGCTTGAGAGTTGGTAGTCGATTGCGAATTGCTGCAGGGTGTAATCGGGCGAGGGTGCTTGGGCAATTAGCTGATCGGCAGCATCGAAAAATCTGATTATGCTCCGATAAAGCTTCCAGTGGAGCGGGTTAGCCAGATTCCGTTTTTGGGCGAAGAAGGTGGAAAATCCAGCGCAGGCGTACTCCAGTCCAGTTCCTTGGTCGCGAACCCCGAAAGACATGGAAGTGTCATAAGAAGTTACTTCTAGTTCATTAAATAGCCTTACCAGGTTGGGGTAAGTGGTGTCATTAAACACCATGAAACCCGTATCCAAAGGAACCTGTTTGCCTTGGAGTTCAATGGTAATCGTGTTTGTGTGGCCACCGGCATAGCTATTCCGCTCCAGGAGCGAAACCTGGCAGGATTCGCGAAGGTAGTAGGCGGCTGACATTCCGGCGATGCCGGATCCAACAACTGCTACGCGAGGCTTCACTGCTCGTCAGGCGGAATGACAAGGTTGTCTTTTTGACACAAATACAGCAGGGCATCCTCGACGATAGCCCGAGCCTTGCCGATTTCGCGGCCGAGGTACTCGTGCACTTCCTTGTCGTTCGGCGATTCGATCTCGCAACGTCGGCAGTAATTTTCGAATGATGCCAAGCTAGCTACGAGAGCGGAAGTATGATGTGGACATTCGCATTTGATATTTGGATTTGAAGCGGCGATAGTGGCCAGTTGCTTGTCGGTGAATATGCGTGGAGCACTAACGAAATCGATATTTCCTTGGACCGTGGGATCGGATTGATGTGTTGCCTTGGACAGGGCGGCGGTCAAGTAGTGGGCAAGCAACTCGGGCGAACAAGGGATGCGTATCAAGAATCGCCCGTCGGTAGAGAATTGCCTGAGTAAATCTCTGGGAGCGTAGTCGTAGATAAGGGCGATAGGGACGCCCGGGTGCTCCAAAGCGGCTACGCTAACGCGACGTCGGCATTCGACAGTAGTGGTGTCTAAGTCTATTAGAAGCAGATCCGGTGCTGAGTCGGTTAGGTTGACGACCTGAAAATGGTTAGGCAATACTGCTGCCCAAGTCTGGGCCGCCGTTCCAATCGTGTGAATATTAATGTTGCTTGTAGCTGACCTAGTTGTGTTGCGCTCGACTTGGCGTGTTTCGTATTCCAGCAATCGATTGCGCAGATTTTCGAGAGACAAGGGGGCTATTGAGCTTATGGAATCCCCCATATTCGTTAGGCGTTTCATCAAAGCCAAACGCTCTACCTGTACCTGAGAGTAGCGGCGTCGGCCAGTCTTCGAACGTTGGCTAGCTTCTACGAAATTTCGCCTCTCCCAGGTGCGTAGGGTGTTGGGTGAGAGCCCGGTGATCTTTGATACAGCACCAATTTCAAAGTAGGCGTTGGTAGTGTTGTTAAGGCGTTCTGTCGTAGTAGGCATGATGGTTAGTAAGTTAAAGGTTTTGTGATTTTCGCTTTTTGCATTCCTAAATCAAAGACGACCAAATTACACAAGTAGCTACTTCCAGTCGTTGATGATTTGGCAGATCTTAATTTGTTAAAGAAATTCGATTTTCCCCGATGAGTCCCGCGGGCGGTTCGACGCCCACGGGACCCCGTTGATGGTGATTCTTTCGGTTGCCAGAGGCTAGTGTGATTCCCACCCAGTTGCCGCATAGCCTCCTGGTCCGAAAGTTGATTGATTGTTTTAGCCGCCTGGGGCAAACCCGCATATTCCGAGGGGGCTTGTCGCGATAGTCATCGTGATGAGCATTTTATAAAATACGTATTTCAATTATTTAGCAGTTTTATCTTAGGTTTTGAATGGATTTAGCTTCTCCTGAATTAGTTCATTGGCTGATTAACGGCTGTAAGTTGACAGTTTTACAATAA
>Ga0310343_10001440_pt1 | contig 12156 bp, 4 predicted proteins | sample HC15DNA2025_MG_FD_203519 | JGI IMG/M metagenome (GOLD analysis project Ga0310343, IMG submission 203519) | Marine microbial communities from station ALOHA, North Pacific Subtropical Gyre - HC15-DNA-20-25_MG | ecosystem: Environmental > Aquatic > Marine > Oceanic | place: Pacific Ocean: North... | reverse complement strand
TCTTCGCGCGTTACTAACGTTTGAAAAAGCGAAGAAGAAGAACAAGAAGAAGAAGGATTGCGTGAAAGAGTATTTGTGCGGCAGTCGTAAAAAGAACTGTCTCCCAAAACACACACACACAAAAAAAAAGCGTGTGTATTTAGGGTATCAGTAGTGGGGACAAAAAAAGGGTCGACGACGCTTTTTTCTCTTCTTCTTCTTCTTCTTTTTTTGATCTTTTCTCTCTTCTTCTTTTTCTTCTCTTTTTGGAGAGAGACGATGTGGACGACTCTTTAGTAGTGTATAAAGAGTCGATATATATATGTATAAAGTTTTGTCTGATTTTTGTCTGAAAGTTGTCTGGAAGTTGTCTGTGCCGGAATATATTTGCCTTAAAAATTTGGGAGTACTGCCTTCGTACTGCCTTGTACTAAGGGGGTACTCACATACCTTAAACTAGTCGTTTGGCGAATTTATAAAATCAATTTTTGTGGAACGTTTTTCTTCAACAATTAGCGTAGTTTGACCTCATAACAAGCGTACGTTCGTTTGTTTCCGCAAGTTGGTGTTGTCAAAGTTTACTGGACAGAACGTCATAATCGTGCTCGAAACTATTTTCTCGAGCTTGTAAGGTGCGCAACTCGTTGTTTTGTGTTTCGCGCGTTCAAAAACATGCGCGTTTTTGTTTTTGTTTTGGAAGTTCGTTTTTTTCTGGAAAAAGGCAATTAATAATTACGACCCCTCGCCCTTTTTTTGATCGACGCGAACGCTCGAAGAGCAAAAACAGGTGCGCGCGTGGACGCGAGGGTGTTGTCGTTTTCGCGAAACGACGAGCCGCGATCGCTTTCGCTTTTTTTTTTGTTTGTTTGCGTGAGGATCATCCGAACTTTGAATCTGTGCGAGTTTTGATAATTTGTTCAATTCGTTAAACCTGGGGTTGGGGTTTACGGAAGTTGGGGGACCCAAAAGCTGCGAAGAGAAGAAGAGTTATAATAAAGTGCTGTTGGATTCTCGTGAGCTGCGCTAAGCGTAGTGAACTAGCGGAAACAGCGAAACACTAATTGGTAGGTAGGTACAAAAAATATGACCGCGTTTGTAGACAAAATATACAACATCCGCGACACAACAACGCTCGATTGGTGTATCGTCCTAACATCGAAACGCGACGCGATGTTATAATTTGATGACGAAAGTTTATATTTTGAAGACATCATTTTCCTGACGCGACGAAAAGAAAACATCATCGCAAAATCGTTTTCCTCAGAACGAACTTGGGCGCACGCGCACGCGTCGCGTGGTTGTGTATTCGCGCAAAATCAATACCCGCCAAAAAACAAAGCACCACCATATTTATCATTCGTGCCGATACTACTATCTTTACGAACGCGCGGGGCTCACGAATGAACGCGCGGGGCTCACGAATGAACGCGAGAGATAAAGCGACGTACGATTACTACCACCCGAACGAGAAGAACAGCGCGCCAACTCCTACTACTCGATTGGAACCATTAGCGGTCTCGCACGAATCTCCTCCCACGGAACAACAACAGCAAAATGATGATCTTGGTAGAAGACCAATGTTTGTAGAGACCGCGGACCACGAGTGGACTGAACCTGGTACGATACACCAACGCAGTGGAAAATACAAAACCCCTTCGATAGAGAAAGAGAACCTGTTAAATACTGGCTCTTTTGGATCGGGAGTGGGATTGTATTTGTTGTTGTAACGGTTGTGCCTTTGAGATTTATTCTTCCTATGTAGTTGAAACTGTGTTGGTTAAAAAATAAGTCCTCCATCATGTGCTACACGCAACAAGGTTTTTCGCATCATCTGTCGTCTCTCCCTATCTTTCTTTTTATCACACAACAACAACTCGTTTATTTTTCTTCCCACATTCGCGCACGACGAATGTGCAAAATGGTGGTTCAGGGTTGGGCTTCTGTGGAATTAATAAGTTCTTTTGAAAAAGTTTAAAAAATTTTCAAGAAAAAAGAGTAACACTATAAAACAACAACAACACGTGCCAAAGCCACAGACGCACACGTATTCTTTCGTTCAAATCACAATAAGATGGAGGAGACGAAGCCTTTGCTGTTCAAAGGAGACGCCAACAACAACAGTCGATGGAGAAAGAACGCTCTCGTCTCCACCGCGCTTCTTCTCGGCGCACTCGTGGCGTTTGCGGGGGTGCATTTTGTATCGAATGATGCATCGTCTTCGTTCGCCAAAGTGCGAATGATGGGGTCGTCGAAGGGAAGGATGGAGGACCAAAAGATGAAGCCGAACTTTGCGTCGAAGGAAGCAAAGTTGGGCGAGGAGGAGAACGACGAAGACTCTGACGTTCCGAAACCGGCGAACAACGAGGAAACCGAAGTCGTGGACACGGAAGACGACGAAAAAGTCGACAAATTGGTCGAGGAAGAGGAGCAATTGGCGGAGAAAGTGGACGGCGAAATAACGGATTGGAGAAAAGAGGTGGAAGAGCAACACGAGAAAATCGAGGACGCGGTGAAAGTTTTAAAGGCAGTTTCCAAGAGCGAGAAAGAGACGGAAATGGTCGATGGCGCCTTGGCGAACGTGCACACGGCGCAAGGTTTGATCAAAGAGGCCGTCGCGGCTCCGCCAGAAATTGAAAAGGAGTCTGAGACGATCGACGAGATTACCGAAGAGATTGAGGGGGAAGTGGACAACGCGGACGATGTATCTTCCTCTTCTTCTACCGTTACTCCGGAAGAGGCCGAGGTGAGAATGCAAGAGTTGCGCGAGCACGTCACCGAGGTACAAGCCAAAATCACCGAAGCGTGTGACGCCATCGCCACTGCGAAAGCCGCCATCGTCGACGGTTCCCTCGGCAAAGAAGAAGGACTGAAACAAATCGGCGAGAACGCAGATATTGTCGACAGCTCCGAAGCGAGTGTGTACGAAAAGTTCCACTCAGTGACGAAAGAAACCGAAAGCGAACCGAAGGCGTCGACCGAAGCGCCGACGAGTTCATCGCCCGAGAACGAGAACAACGACAACGAGTAAGCTTTTGTCTAATGCTATATACCGCACACAAGTAATAAAAACATTCGAAGAAAGAAACGTCCCATGCGTTCACTCGCGCACGTTTTTGTCATCAAATTGTGTGATCTTTACGAATACTTTATCGTCAGTAGGTAACAATTTACATAAAAAATCATACATCATCACGTATAAAATATCTCGTAGAAGCTCAACACCCAACACCCAGTCGTTGTTCCTTTTAAATCTCATTTGGATCATCCCTCTCTCTCTCTTCTTCCACGCGATCTCATTCTCCATCACTTCTTCGACGAAAAAGGACAACACGAAAAGATAAAAGAGAACGAAACGGAGCGCATAAAAAACGAGAGAGAACGAGAGAAGTGCAAAGGCAAAGACCCTGTTGCGCGCGCACGACATTAAGTGTTTTGTTACCCTAAATGTTTTTAAAGGAAAAAGGGAGAGATCCCTTGTTTCTTCGCCACTTTTTTTTGCGCTTCTGACGTATACATCCAATACAATAAGGGTGCACATACACCCACACACTACTGAAGTAGAACATCGGGTGCAGTCAATTCGAGCGTGGAAACAGAAAGATCTTCTTTTTGGATAAAGAAGAAGAAGAAGAAGAAGGTACGCGTGTTTTTGCATTTTGGGGAAGGATGAGAGAGACGAGAGAAAATGTCTTCTTCTCTCGACGACGATGTACCTTTTTGCGCGGACAGTTTTTGTCGCGCCAGCTCTCGAAAGATGACATCGTCGTCATTGTTCGTCTTCGTCTTCGCCTTCGTCTTCTTCTTCTTCTTCTTCTTCGCGTTGTTATCGTTGTTGATGTGTTGTCGTTCTTCTTTCTTCTTCTTCTCTCTTCACTTTTCAAACAACAAGAGTGCGCGAAAGGGTGTTACTTTTTCTTTCTCGATATAGATATTTTTTTTCCTCCTCACATTTCTCCCTCTCTTTTACACACATTTACACAAAAACTCTCTTTTACACACATTTTTGTAAAACAGGTCGTCTCTGAAGAAAAAAAGTAGTTAGCTCCTGTTTGCTTCGTCATTACGAAGAAGACCGGTTTTTAGTCTTATAAGTAAAACTTTATACTCTCGAAGCGCGAACAGCAAAGAATCCTCTCGGTTGATATCATCGACGACGCGGGGTGCTTCTATTATTATTAAAGTCTTGGAAGATGAAGGTGAAGATGAAGAAGACCGCCAGTGGAGTTCTTTTAGTAATGACTTTGTCTTTAACATGGATTCTTTCGTCTTTCGTTGTTCCGGTTGTGGGGATTACGGAGATGGCCGCGGAGGCGGCGAAGAAGAACGTCGAGAAAAGCAACCATGCCGAGGAAGCGACTACCAAAAATGTTGCGTTCGGTATCGATGATTTTGTTAAAGACGAAAGAGATGTTCTGGCTTCGAAGAAGATTGCATCGAAGCATTCGAAGTTGTCCGTTACAAATGGTCCGAATGCAGTGATGACAGAAATACCATTGTCGACGACGGAACCGATCATTGCGGGGAGAAAGAGTGACCCTTTTGATGGATTCGTCAAAGAAGGCGAAATTTTTGTCGACGAAAATTCGGTTTTTGGAGGAGACGAAAGTGACCCGCATTTCTTTTCCAAAGAAGAGGATTCTCTACAAAGTTCGAGCGTTGGTGACGATGCTTTCGAGGTGATTAAACTTGAAGACCCACTTGTGGAAGTCCAAAAAGGTGAAGTTATTGAGGAGATTGACAAAGAGAGTGCGCTTCGTGCCGAACCTTTCGAAGAACTTGGTTATATGCCGAGTGATTACGTCCCGCCAGAGGTGACGGTCTCTGCAGAAGACTTTCGAGCGGAATTTGACGCAAAGAATCAAAACAGGACCGAAGCTGAGGCGTTATTGGGAGATGCTAAAAATGAAACGAGCGCTCTTGGTGCTTGGATTTATCAAGGGGCTTACCACCATCACACAAATTGGCATCGTCAATATAGTGGGTATCATAACTCGGGCGGTTGCTCACAAATTTGCGGCCCTTATGGTTATCGATGGCAATACAGACTTTATCGAAATTGTCCGACCTATTATTATTATCACCGATATCGAGACTATAACTGCTACAGCTCTGGCTGGTGGTGGTGGTATCGTTCCTGGTGTTCCTGGGGAAGATATCATTATTCATACTCGCATTCACGTGGAGGCTCCTGTCATGGTTGGCATTACTACAATTGGCGAACCGTGTCATGTAACAGACACGCTTGTCCACCGCCGCCGAGTCCACCACCACCTGGTGCGAATCCCGGCGTTCCCCAAGTTTCAATTACTCATAAACCTGTAATTTTGACTGATTATGAGTTTGATTTTCAAATTTCTGTCTCGGACGACGGGTGCAGTAACCCGTCGAACTGTTTCAAAGATGACTCGACTCGCGTCGAAAATGAAAGGCGAGGTTTGGTATGCCAAGCTTTCGTTAAAAAGAAAGAAGACTCTTCGTGCACGTACGAAAAATCAAAAGTGCGCGAATATCCTTGCTTAAGATGGGATAATTTTATCGACAATGCAAAGTCCGGTGCTGGGAAGACAGCCTTAACTTTGGTGAACAATAATAATGAAAAAATTGTTGGAAATATGCAAATCTGGCATCATTGTTTTTGGAAGTATTCTGACGGTAGAGTTGTCGAGCGCTCTTCCAACAAAAAGTTTGAATTACTGCACGAATTTGAGGCTGTTAAAGACTGTGGAGATTGGGCGCCTGCATCTGTGACCATTCCTAAGAATGAGCAAATTGTTTCGACGATCGCACGCTCGTTTCTTCTCTCCAGTCCTAAATTTCTGACTGCGAATTGCTACGATGTCGTCTCGTCCCGCGAAGCTGTATTTCGTGAATTCGATAAGAATCCACTCGATGGTAAATTATCGTTTGACGAAATCGAGTATGCGTTTTTGGCGCATGATGTTGATGTCAGTTATCTCTATCATCTGAAGGAAACAGGTACGTTTGAAGACGTGTTGTTGAGCCAAGTAATTTTAAGTCCAACGTATCCTTTCTTGTGCCTTCCTAAAGATCCACTCCCGGATGTGGTCGTAAAAAGCGTTACTTATCCGGTTATGGATACCCAGGAGGAAGAATGCGCTGCTAACAACGAAAAACTTGAGATGTCGTGGGATTATAATATCAACATTGACCCTCAGAGAGATTTTCAGTGTGTCTATGCTGACGGCTTATTATTGCGCAAGATTCCAGGAAAGGAAATAAAAACAAAGAAAATGATCCAAGACACTCGTCCTTCTTTAGGCGTTGGTTCCAAGGCTGTCCGATTAGGTTCTCAAATGTCGTTTGATGATAAATCTGTGACAGATAAACTCCTCGGTAATGGTTTAAGTTTAGCTTCGTGTGGCGATGGGCTGAAGTGCCTCAAACGTGAACTTGCAGTGCAGCACACCGGAGCTTGCGATGAGACACTTCGTGGCTCGAAAGGGAAAGGTTATCGTGGCTGCCAAACAAAAACTCGTGCGGGATACACCTGTCAAAGATGGGATGTTCAATCGCCGCACGGGCATGCTACGTGGAACACCCCACAAACTAACCCAAACGATGGTTTAGAAAACAACAACTACTGTCGAAATCCTGATGGTGAACCGACGATTTGGTGTTACACAACAAGTCATAATAAGCGTTGGGATTTTTGTGATGCACGTCCTGAGAGTGGTTCGCCTATAAAGCTCACCAACCAGACGTCAATGAAAATGTCTGCTGTAATGACGTGGATTCTTTTATACGATGGCAGCGCGCATGGTAATATCTGGTACGCCCGCGAGCAAGATTCTAAATACGAAAAATATTTTGGTATCGATACTTCGAGAAGAGTTGTCGCCGGATATTTTGATCAAAAACTTACGGAGAGAGCGGCCTTATCCTCAGATACGTGGCATCACGTCGCGATGGTTTTGAACAAAGAGCACGGATTTGCAATCTACATAAACGGCGTGAGAAAAGCTTCGAAAAAAACTGTTCAAGACACGAATATCGATTTTCCAACATTTTCGCCCACCGTGAACATTCTCGATATGAAGGCTGAGTACGATGATTTCCGCATCTACCGTGGGGTTTTGACGGATCTGCACGTTAAATCTATATATGATTGCGGGCGTTCTGTTTCTTGCTCAAAACTTACATCGAGTCGACCGCAATCACGTCGAATTTATTGTCTGATTCCATCATTCTCGGATGGGACGAGCAACGACTTTGTGCCGCCATGTGTTACTGGCTTGTTCTACAATGGAGCGGTTATAGATTTGCAAGGTATTCCGAGTCGCAAGGGTTTATCATTTTCATTTCGCGATACAGCTTTAAATGAGAAAAGTTTTGAAGTATTGCGAAGGACGATTGACGCAAATGCGCAACCGATTGGCGACTATACGGCTGTTGTTCTTATTGAGTCTTCTTTGGAGTTGTGTGCGACAACTTTTGCATCGCTCACCTTTTTTGATGACCAAACGATGCAAACACCAGGAATCACGTATGATTATGCAATTCGTACTAAAATGGAATCGAAAACTGCAAAGTCTGCAATTTCTGATCCGCTCTTGTATACGATTCCGTGGTACGCAACTATGGACGGTATGGTTACAGTAGGAGAGACAGGAAAACCCCAGAAATTTGTTCGCATATGCGCCTATCTTCTGAAGACAGTGAGTAGTTCTGTCCCGATTACAGATATTATACCTCCTCTAAACAACAAGAAAAATCTCGCTGAATTCATGAAAGTTGATCATTCGAACAAAGATGATAAGCGAATAAACGAAACCGCGTATCAAGCTACAGATTCTTTTCGTGATACATCTGTTTACTTGAATGGGGACGAGTATGCAAAAATTACGCTGAGTAAGTTTAGCGCAATCGAAAATGTAAAAGTGTGCACAAAAGGGATCAAACTGTATTCGTTAGATGTTCGCGTTCTAGATTACGATGACCCTAAAGATATTGGTGATACGGGTTCAAAGTGTATTCTCGCACGTAACGAAACGGATGGTTCGATTTTAGTTGAACATGATGAAAAATATAATTTAAGTTGCCAAAGCTATATCTGCGCAGGAAAAATTGTCAAAGTCTATACGGGTCAAATCATTACCGTGAGATCTTTGGAAGAGCATGTGACTGTTTCTCCAAACAATTATGAAGCTGATCGTTCTGGAATTATGCAAATTGCAGAAGTTGAAGCCCAAGGTGTGCAAATTAATTGCCCATATTCAACTTTCACCGACGAGGACGGTTTTTTCGACTCGGAAATCATTGATTACACGCCAGGTTTACCGCAAGCTATGCATCTTGGAGTTCTTGCGCACATGGTGAAAGTTTTTGATCCTACCGACGAAAAGATGCTCAACGTAAATGCTGATGTTGCTCCAGAATCGTTTTTACTCGCGTTGGATTTCGACAAGACTGCATTCAAGGAGATTGCCATCGCAAACTCACCCCCTTCGCCGCCGCCACCACCTTCGCCACCACCAAAGACCGATGCAAGATTGGGTTATTTACATGGCGACGAAGTCCTGAGAGTGGACAAACCAGCTGAGAGTATGAAAAAGAAAGAAGTTATTGAGGTTAACGGAACTGCGGTTCTCGATTTCTCTCCTCTCGACGAAAACGGAAATTTACCGGACAAGTACGCGCTGCCATCTCCAAATACGACAGACGCTGATATGGACGCTCTTCTCCCTAACATCACGAGCGTCGACCAAAATGTTTCATCTCTCGGGGGTACCGTGTATACAGGAACAAGTCATTATCAAACGGTGTACTATTATGGTTACAGTAATTGGTATACGGCGACGGGCTGCAGCAAAAGTTGCGGCGGAGGTACTTACACTCAAAAACAAAATTATCGCTGGCATCCGCAGTACAGATACAGATATAATTACTGCAACAGATACTGTTACTGGTGGTGGGGATGGCACTGTTATTACACGCACTGCTGGAATAACGGCCACGCTTACAGCAGTAATGGAGGTTGGAGCTCGTGGCATCACTACAACACCCGAACTTTGTCGTGTAACACGCACGCGTGTGCGCCGCCACCGAGCCCACCGAGCCCGCCTCCTCCAAGACCGCCACCTCCAAGACCGCCACCGCCACCGCCAAGTCCACCGCCACCACCGAGCCCGCCTCCTCCAATCCCACCGCCACCAAGTCCACCGCCACCACCGAGCCCACCGCCGCCAAGTCCACCGCCACCACCGAGCCCGCCGCCGCCAAGTCCACCGCCACCACCGAGCCCGCCGCCGCCAAGTCCACCGCCACCACCGAGCCCACCACCGCCAAGTCCACCGCCACCACCGAGCCCACCACCGCCAAGCCCGCCGCCGCCCTCGCCGCCACCCCTTCCTCCACCTTCACCGCCACCTTCGCCACCGCCACCACACTTCAATTTTGTGAATACAAATACCACCAGCAAAAATATAGATAAGAACGAATTCATCGCTTATGCGATGAACAGAACGAAGTATGTCGACGCTCGAATGATACTATCTGAGGAGTTTTGGTCTACTATTGATCAAAACGGCGACGGTGAGTTGGATCAAAACGAGTTTGGAAGCGTTCGTATCGCGCTAGACCGTGATGTTATATTTGCAGTTCCATGGTTGGTCTATCCGCCAATTGAAACGGAATATCATAGTCTGTTCAAAGTGGAAGGTATGAAAAGCGATGGCAATGCTCTCTTTGCGCTTCATCCTACTCAAAATTTCGCTCTTCCGTTCACTCAAGAAAATTGGCAAAAATGGTTCGAAATGCAAACGAATGAAACGAGTGGATTTTCGCTCTCTTTACCGAAACCTTCAGATACATCGTTGCGTTCTTCTTTGGCTTCGATGGGTCCGATTACCGTGCCTGAATCAAAGAAGTACGTCGTCCCTTTCGTGACAGATAAAAAGAACTATGTCAGTTTAGCAAAGCACGTCCATCTCTCAGAGCGCGTCTTTTTTGCGAACATAACTGATGGTATCGCTAAGAATTTGTTCATGAAATCGAAGTTTGAAATCCGCGCCACGCGCCAGTTGCCAGATGTTATTCACATTTTCAATAAAGATCCTGCGGATAAAGAAAATCGGAAAGTAGAACAAGAAAATGGAGCAGGGGAGTCAATGCAAGATTCAAATGAAGACTTTCCGTTGTCTGCACATCTTGGGAAAGTAACAGCAGGTAGAGTTAAGTATTCTTGTGCGCCGACACCAGTAATCGAGAATTTGAAACCTGGCGGTTGCGTAATAACTGATGATACGTCTGTTTTGGTGTATGGAATTGTGCGCTTTCCGGCTTCACGGACGCAAGATTATCTTTGTGGTCTACCCCGCGCCGTCATTAGTGTCTTCGAGATTATTGATGGTGTTGAATCCGAAAATGCCGATTATATCTATGCTGACGATCTCGGATACTTCAACTTTGCAGCCACGCCGGGTACAAGCTGGAAATTTGTCGCAACATACAGAGGCCCGGATTCAAAACCAGGTAAGTCAAAAGGTCCAGAATTTCAGCCAAGAACGGATAGAAAGTTATGTTATGCCGGTAATAAATATGACGATGCAATGCAAGACTCGAGTTGTAAAACCGATGCCGACTGGGAAACGTCTTTTGTTTTAAACGAAGTCGTTGGTGGAGAAACAGTTGTGTTTATGGATGTGACTGAAAGAATCATAGATGTGGGTCTCTTTGCCGGTGCTTGCGAAGACACCTACACTGGCTACAAGTTTCTAATTTCTCCCGCTAACGGATGCGGATCTAGTTTCACGATAAGTGATGCAGAATTAGAGTTGCCAAAGTTCAAAGAAAAAGCACTGATTACCAAATACAACAGCCCGACCGTGCGCAAATGGCCGTATGCTGCGATGGATTATTACATTCAACTGGACGAGGCACCAGACGTTAGCGCATTGACGGAAACGAAGCTTGTTCATTGGGAAGATAGTAATGGTTTGAAAGGCGGTAAAAATTTCGTTGGTGCGTCTTGCAAACCGCCAGGTTCGGATATTATGCAATTTTTCCGCGATAGAGATGCCCTTGTTCGAACACTTCTACTTCTAAACCCGAAAGAAGAAAGTAATGAAATTATTCATGACGAGGCAAAATACGCCTATCACGGATGGTTTTGTGCAACGGCTTATTTGAATGATCTCGATACAGAAGAACCAGATCCTAAAAAAGATCCGTTTTTTGTCATAACCGGTAAGGATGATGTCTGTCTTGGAGTGGAAAACACCGACTTGAGAGAAAAAAATCTTATTGGAGTTACAAACGCCATGTATTCGAAACTAAAGAATCCGATTTTAGATAAGAAATACATATCTATGCGAGTTATGGAGGCGCATTTAACAGCAAAAGACGAAATTTCCACGTGTTCTACGTTTGAGTCCCCGACATCTGAAAAACTCCAAGTTTCCGTTCGTTTGCAACAGGATATCGGACCGGAAGGAGAGAAAAACCCATGCCATTCCAGTTCGTTACCGTCAGATGACTGCGTATTTACAAAAGTTGACTCAGAGACTCACTATTTGAACTTCAAACAGCCCATAAGTGATGCAGTTGAACATGCAACTGATGACTCGTCTAAATATTATACTATTGATGCTGATGGTGCTATTCCAAACTTGGTTGCTCCGTATCGCCGGAAGATACTGGCGCGCTTGAAGCGCAATGATGGTTGGGCGGTGACGAATCTCGAAGTTCGACGAGAGCTTGTCACGATGCAGTCAAAAATTCGAGGCGGGGGCAATAATAAGAGTGCACGATATCAGAGTGCCACCGAGTTCTACGCAACCGCTCCGGTGCGCGGGTTAGTGTACACTGTAGTGCACGATCCCCCCGGTGGCGACTCGGTTGCCTCCATTATGAAAGGAACTGAAATCACGCTAGAGTTAAGTCTCGAAACGACAAGGAGTGCATCTGGATCAATGACAAATGCCTTTAACGCAGAAATAGAGGGAAAGTTAGCGACTACGCCAAAAGTGGACGCAGGGTCTTCTTATGTCAACGTTTTGATCGATCTTGATCCAAATTCAGCGAGCGCGGGACTAGGTGCAAACCGAGGTCGACGACTTTTGGATGTGAGTAGTAAAAACGCACGCAGCATTGTTAACGCTATGAAAAAACAAGAAAAAAAATCTGACAGCTTACCACTTTGGAGAAGACCGGATAAAA
>Ga0310343_10001439_pt1 | contig 12157 bp, 11 predicted proteins | sample HC15DNA2025_MG_FD_203519 | JGI IMG/M metagenome (GOLD analysis project Ga0310343, IMG submission 203519) | Marine microbial communities from station ALOHA, North Pacific Subtropical Gyre - HC15-DNA-20-25_MG | ecosystem: Environmental > Aquatic > Marine > Oceanic | place: Pacific Ocean: North... | reverse complement strand
TTCCCTCTGGTGGCCTGTACTTTCCAAGCTACTTCATAGATGGAAGTGACGCTTTTTTGGACACGTCGCTCAATTGGTGGACGGGAGTGACGCTGAATGGTTCCTCGTTGCCGTCACAGTATTGCGCATTTGACTCGTCCACTGCCCTGCACTGCGTAAGCTCGGGACAAGCCTCTCTCGTGCATATGCTCTCATGGGATGGCGGGGAGACATGGGAAAACAAGACATACAACCTCTCAGAGAAAGCCACTGAGATCGAGGAGTGGGAATTCCACTCCAGCGGGGCGCATGACCTATTCGTGCTCAACGTTAGGTTCCAGAGCGCAGATGGCCCGGACGTTGACATTGCCTATCATGTGCGTGAGTTCTCCCAGAGCCTGGAGCCTGACGTCCTTACCTATCTCGGACAGGGGGATCTAGACTCTACTTCTGGAGCGGGGAATGACATTAGATTCGACTTTGCCAGTATGGGGATACTCCCGGACGGAGGATCGTTCATTGCATATCATGACTCGACCGATCCCGACCCACTCTTCGGGGTTGAGATGTTGATTCCCGAGCGTTACCTATAGTCAAAATTTCAACGAATTTGGAAGTGAACAATAGTCCCATCGACCTCGAATTTGTCGGATTCTTCTGAGATTTCACCTTCGTTCAATGAGGACTCTCCAGCTCTAGTCTCCGATGTAATATGCTGCCAATCCCTATCCTCTAATTCCATTCCTTCAATCCAAACCGACAGTACTATCGAAGACTCTACCTGCAAGTCAAGCTCCTTTCTTTTGGCTTGGATCCTTCTTGTAATGTCCCTAGCTAATCCCTTCGATAGGAGGTCTGAGTCTGTGTGCATATCCAGGACAATGGATACGTCGCCCTCCTCAAAGGATAGAGTCTGCGCGGCGAAACCATCCCTTTCGACCCTCCTGATCTCAATATCGGACATAGTGATCTCGTATCCTGCCAGTGCAGCAATTCCCGCTTCTATCTCGAGCAGCAGTTCTTCGGGGTCAGACATGTCTAGCTGAGTCAGAACGTCTGGGAGATCGGAACGGCACTTGGCTCCGAGTACCTTCCTATTCGGCTCAAGGACTATTCTCTGGAAGGCATCGAGGTCCCTCTCTGTAGAAAGTACCTCTACATTGAGCTCCTCCGCGAGTATATCGCTGAAGCGAGAAATATCTGGGCCTCCGACTATCCATCCTGTCCTGCAAGGAAGCCTCTGCCTCCTGTTCGAATCCACTCTGATTCGTCTACCTGCCTCTGCTAGGGACCGCACCAGAGACATCTCCTGCTCAAGCCCATAATCCCTTTTGGGCAGTGATCTATCAACTATCTCCGAGCCGACCGGCCAGTCGGCAAGGTGTACTGATGAGCCGGTCAGGCTCCTGTGAATTTGATCTGGTGTGAAGGGGGATACCGGCGCCATGAGTCTGCAAACCACCAGTAGAACCTCATGCAAGGTGTGCTGGCACGCTCTCTTGTCGTTGCTATCTGCCTCGTCCCATAGCCTCCTTCTTGATCTACGGACGTACCAATTTGAGAGATCGTTGACAACGAAGTCCTCCAACCCCCTTCCTGCTTTATGGAAGTCCCATGAGACGAAGTTCGAGTGATAGTCATCGGCGATCTCGGTGACCTTGGAGAGTATCCATCGATCCAATGGACTCCTTTCACCAAGTGGAACGAAGCCTGATTCTTCATCTGGATCGAAACCATCCAGGGCAGCATAATCGGCATGGAACCTGTAGACGTTCCAGAGAGTGAGGAACATCTTTGCGTACGACTCCCTAACTCCATTGGGATCAAAATTGGTAGGGGACCACGGTGCGCTTTGTGTGGTCATGTACCACCTGATGGAATCGGCTCCCTCCTTGTTGAAGTGGTCCCAGGGGTTCACAACGTTTCCTCTTGATTTGCTCATTTTCTTTCCGTCCTTGTCCAGTATATGCCCCAAGGATAGACATCTACGGAAGCAAGGCTCATCGAACACTGTGGTTGCAACCGCGAGTAACGAATAGAACCAGCCTCTAGTCTGATCTACGGCCTCGCAGATGTAGTCTACTGGGAACGATCCTTCGAACAATTCTTCGTTCTCGAATGGATAGTGCCACTGTGCGAACGAAGCACATCCAGAATCGAACCAGCAATCCATGACATAGGGCTCCCTGACCATCTCGCCCAAGCATTCTTTGTTCGTACACACCAATTTCACTTCGTCGACATATGGCCTGTGTAGTTCCTGTGGAGTAGGGGAGTCTTCGGTACTCATCGCATTCATCTCATCGATGCTTCCGACGCAGTGCTCGGCTCCGCAATCGGGACAAATCCATACTGGAATGGGAGTCCCCCAGTACCTCTCCCTACTGATGGCCCAGTCCTTGATGTTGGACAGCCACTCGCCCATCCTCTTTGTCCCAGTCCACTCAGGGGCCCATTCGACGCTAGAGTTGTGAGAAATAATTTGGTCCCTGACAGCCGTCATCCTGACGAACCAACTGTCCATTGCATAGTATAGAAGAGGGTGGTCTGTCCTCCAGCAATGGGGATAGTCGTGAGTGTAATCATGCTCCCTGTACAAAAGTCCCCGGGCATCCAGTAGTCTGATGATCTCGTCATCGCAGTCCTTCACGTATCGTCCATCCAGATTCTCATGAACTCCGGAAACGAAAGACCCGTCCATACCAACTGTGTGCTGTGCCGGGAAACCGACCTCCATCCCCAACCTGTAGTCATCCTCACCGTACATCACAGCAGTATGTACTACCCCTGTTCCATCGGTTGTGGTGACGAAGTCCGCAGGGACTATCGTCCAAGCTGACTTGGATGAACCCCTGTCAATTGCACCAGGGAATAGGGGCGAGTATGACTTTCCGACAAGAGCCGAGCCCGGGAATTCCTCTATCACGTCGGCATGATTTCTCATTACGTTCCCGATAAGGTCCTTGGCCAATATCAGTTCCTCGCCAACTTCGCCCCCTCCGCGTCCTTCCCATGACTCGGAAGCCGGCTCAGTGATTCTCACTCTGCAGTATGTCACATCTGGTCCAACGGCCAGTCCGACGTTTCCCGGAAGAGTCCACGGAGTTGTAGTCCATGCAAGAACTGAAGCATCGTCATCTTCTAGTCTGAACTTAACGAACACTGCGGGTTCCGTGACTTCCTTGTATCCCTGTGAGACCTCGTGAGTAGAGTAACTCGTTCCAGTCTGAGGGCAATAAGGAAGCACCTTGTGTCCACGGAACAATAGTCCCTTCTCGAACATCTGCTTGAGTGACCACCATGCCGATTCTATGTATTCATCGTGCAGAGTGACGTATGGGTCCTCCATGTCTACCCAGAATCCCATCCTCTCGGTCATCTCCCTCCATGCCTCTTCGTAGGTCCAAACGCTCTCCTTGCATTTCTTGTTGAATTCCTCCATGCCAAACTCCTCAATGGCCTCGTTAGACATAAGGTCTAGCTGCTTCTGAACCTCTATCTCTACAGGGAGCCCGTGTGTATCCCATCCACCCTTTCTCTCAACCAAGTGCCCCTCCATAGATTTCCATCTACATACCATGTCCTTGAATAGCCTGGATAGGACGTGATGAATTCCAGGTCTTCCGTTGGCGGTTGGTGGCCCTTCCAGAAATGTGAATGGCGAGGCCTTCTCCCTCCTAGACTCTATTGATTCGGAGAATGTTGACTCCTTCTCCCAGACCTCCATGAGGGAACTCTCCAGTGAAACTGGATCGAGTTCTCCGGGGGATGAGGGGACTGTCATCGGCCATTCGGACCGGTGAGTTCGTCTTGAACTTGAGGGGGAGCTTGTCGGAGAGGAAAGGTCGTTGATTGCAAGACTTCAAATGCCCAATGCGCTGGTAATTATCATGGGCGAGACTGTTCGACTAAATGTCGGAGGGATGACCTGCGATGGCTGCTCAAACAGGGTTAAGGAATCTCTAGAGGCGTTATCCGGAGTGGTCTCTGCCGACGTTAATCACGCGGACGGAGTTGCTGAAATTAACCACTTGGGAGTTTCCAGAGGTGATCTAAGTACAGCCGTGAGATCGGCGGGATATACCGTTGATGGTCAAGGAGAAGACTTTCACTGGAGGGATTCGGCTGTCTGGTGGCAGTCTGCTAATAATACAAAGTGGTGCCTGATCGGATGTAGTATCGGTGACTTCGGAACAATAGCTGCTTTCCAGTTCATATTCACAGATTCTGGATGGAGTACGATGATGATTATGGCACTGGCGATGTTCAACGGGATAATGACTTCAATAGCTCTAGAGACCTTCATTCTTCTGAGTCAGATGCCTCTATACGAGGCGTTTAGGGTCGCAATTGGAATGTCGCTTATTTCGATGATATCAATGGAGGCAGCGATGAATGTGACTGATTTCGTGCTCACGGGTGGTGCTAAATTGACATGGTGGGTGATTTTACCCATGCTCATCGCGGGTTTTCTCACACCTTGGCCTTACAATTACTGGAGACTAAAGAAATTCGGAGTTGCCTGTCACTGAGGTTTGATCATGGTGGACTGGGGTAAAGTTGCCAATGACATTTCAGATTGGATATCCGACTACGCCCATAGAAATAGTTTGGATACCCTAGTTGTCGGAGTTTCTGGGGGAGTAGATTCCGCAGTCACATCAACACTCTCTGCAATGACTGGAATAAGGACAATAGTGGTCAATATGCCCATTCATCAGGATGAGGGGCAGTATGAAATCTCAAACCTTCACATTGATTGGTTGTTGTCAAAGTGGGGAAATGTGGAAAGATCGAAAATAGATCTATCGAATACTTATGACGAGTTGTGTTCTGATTTGGACAGTCAGAAAGTGACCGAATTATCCCTGGCTAACTCTAGAGCAAGACTGCGAATGATTGCTCTGTTTGCTGTTGCGGGTTCCAATAATGGGATGGTAGTAGGGACTGGAAACAAGGTAGAAGACTTCGGAATCGGCTTCTATACGAAATACGGAGATGGAGGAGTAGATATCTCACCAATTGCTGATTTGTACAAATCTGATGTTTACGCGATGGGGGAAGAACTGGGAGTAATCACAGAGGTTCTGGAAGCTGCTCCAACGGACGGCTTATGGAACGACGGGAGGACTGACGAAGACCAGATAGGGGCAACCTACGACGAGATTGAGTGGGCAATGAAAGAGTCTGTCAGCCCGAAGAGAGCGGATTTATCTGAACGCGAAAGGAAGGTGTTGGATATCTATCAGAGGCTGAATAAATTAAATTCGCACAAAATGGACCCGATTCCGGTTTTCAAGTTGTATCCCGAGGATTGAGGCTAGGAAATGGAAGAGGAAGAGGTTTCTCCGGTCTACGTGAGAAAGGCTCGTAAGCCCTACAGTGGCATGGTTCTTGATTCAATCTTCGGACTTCTCATCAAGTCAATAGTGGCAATTGTGGCTGTGGGATTACTCCTGATGTTCGTTCCTCTGCTGCTATGAGTCATCCTTTTCTTCTGTCTTCGACCTTTTTCTTGTATTCAGCATCTGAGTCTTCCGCCTTCCACCCCTCTAGGTATAACCCGCCAGACTTATGAACGCCTCCGACCACATTCCCCTTCCTCGGCTTCCTAAAGAGGTCCTTCTTCTCGGAATGTCTGCTGAATGCCTTTGGCATGCCATCATCCCCCCTCTCCTGGCCGGAAAGGGAATACGCCCGCCATTCAGCGGTCGGCCCGCTCCTCTTCTTCTTTGGTGGTTCTTCCTTTTTATCCGGCAGGGCTAATGCGAGCATGATCGCGAATAAAAACAACAGCGACCCTCCACAAATCAGGGTCACGCCAGAAACTAGACCGTCTCTGATCCAACTTGCGATAGAGGACAAGACGGGCATATCTGGTTTTTCGAACTCTTGGGAGATTCTAACGAATTGGCTTGCCTCCATCGAGTAGTTGCCGTTACTGCATCTAGGGGAGGATGAGTTGTTTGGATTGAAGCAAAACTGTCCGATATATATCATGTCGGGGACATCCTTCCTCTGAGTGGAAGCTGCACAATCTGAGTAATGGAAGTCTTCTCCCGATTCATTCAGAAGTGAAATCTCGACTGAAGAGCAATCGTCCCACGAACCATCTCCATCTGAGTCATTGTAAATTCCATAGGTGTAGACAGCCCACCCATGGTTGGATCCGGAGTCAGTTTGCTCGAACAATAGGGTAGTCGTTGTTCCAGAGAAGGAGAATTGTATTTCCTCATCATCAGTCGAGTCGAAAATCGGAATTGGGGTCCCAGTACCGAAGAAGAGAATTCCAATGAATAACAGAGATCCTGAGATTGCGAAGGTCGCGTTGGTTGCTGGATGCATGTTATCAGCCCTCGGAGTACTTGGGCACTCAAGTCACTTGTGCCACGAGGAGGAAAGATAGTAGCCAAATTCTCGCCATCCTCCTCCTCCTCCTAGGAGCTTTTCGAGAAAAGGATACTTTGAACAAGCAGAGGAATGAGGAGATTCCGAAGCCTGCCGTCGCCAGAAACGCCGATTCTCCTAGTGACCAAGAGGCATTCTCCAAAGATCCTGAATCGGAATATTTTCCTGCATGAATCATGGCCAATGTTGCAAGGCTTGTCAACTGCCCGACTATCAGCATTGATGCAGAAGCGTCTGCGAATGGCTTGTCCCATTGACCCGCTACAGGCCTAATTCTTGATCTGTTTCCTGATGTCTTCTCCTTGTATGATGATTCATCGCGATTTGACCACCTAGATCTGGGCGATATTCCCATAAAATCCCATTATAGTGTAATATATTGGCTTGTTGATTAATCATAACGTACTCAAACCACCTCCCATCGGGTCTTGACGTGGAGTATCTGGAGTTAGTCGAGACTGCCTCTCTGAGTCTTTGCGGCCTTGCAACTTTCCTCTGGATGGCCATAGGGTCTCTGTCGAAGACGACTAGAAGCGAGATATTGGCTCAGAGGCTGATATCAGTGATATGCCTGTCTTCGGCTGCGCTGCTTTTCGCATTGCACTATTCTGGGGGAGAGATATGGGGGTCACAGAACATAGCAAGGCCATTTGCAGTGATTGCGGTAACCATGGCGATTGCATCGGTCATGAACATTAAGGGAAAAGATGTCCAAGGAGAGACGAATCCTCACAAAATCATGAAGGCGCGAAGGGATGAAGAGTAGTCACTCTGAATTTAGTTTGTCATTAATGAAAGAACGCATGTAATCTGGCAGCTCTCCGTTAACGAAAACTACATCCTGAACCTGTTCTAGTTTCATCAAGGAGTAGTAAATCTGCATGGCGGTCATCGGAGTAGCGCTGCAACCTGTACATCCTCCCTCCAATGAGATCATTATTACCCCATCAGTGGTATCAACGACATTTACCACCCCATCATGGGCATCTAGAACGGCCTGGACGGGCCCGACGGAGTCAAGGATGAGTTGTTTGTCGACCATGTTGTAAAACTCCTGAGGGGCGGGGGTCTTTCAAAGAATTGCCTCCTCGGAGTATCGTGAGCAGGGTTACGCGAGTCGTCTTAATCGATCTACTTGTAGAGAGATCGGAGTTTGGTCATGGTGGAAATCAAGAGGTCATTCAGCCTATTGCAGAGAGGAGTGCAGTGGAGGTTCTCTTAGTGACGCCTCAAATGCAGTCCGAGGAAGCGGGTTCACGCGCTCAAGAGGAGGGGATAGTCCGAATCTCAGAGAATGAAGTACCTAATTGGGACTATGAGTATCCATTCTGGGAAGAGTGCAGTATGGAGATGCATGGGAATGAGGTGGTCTTCAGAAGGATAGCAATGCCATTGCACGGGGACGATGTAATGACTCGAGATTGGATTCGGGCCATTGGGCCGGATGCTGTAGTCTGCAGCGGCTCGAGAAGAAATGTGACGATGTGGGAAGAGTGGATGAGTGGTGCTGGGTCTCTGATTAGATGCTCAGCGAGAATGGGAATTCCAACACTCGGTATTTGCTTTGGTCACCAACTTCTTTGCCATGCCCTAGGAGCCCAAGTAGAAAGGGCGGAATCGATGTCCAGCGGAGTCTGGGAGCTTGCACTCAATTCAAATGGCTCCTCTGACGAATTGTTTGCCAACAGAGGGAGTGGCGAGGGAGGGGCTCCCGTAGCGTTATATTCCCATCAGGATCATGTGATGAACGTTCCAGAGAGTTGCATACTACTTGGGTCCGCTGAACACAATAGAGTCACCGCTGTTCGAGTAAAAGGAAATAATGGCGGAGTGCTTCCTGCATGGGGGGTTCAGTTCCACCCCGAAGCAGCCAAAGCTAGGGTGGAGAGGGCATTCGAATGGGGACATATTTCAGAGGAAGAAATGGTTTCATTCCGAAGAGAACACGACGGAGCTGGGGTTCTGAATTCGTTTGCCTCGGTGGTACATGCAAATATTGACTAAACAGCAGAGGCAGTTTTTCAATTGGATTTGGATTAAATAGAGCACTCGATTCGGCGAGCTGAACTAATGGTGTAACTATGGATGGAGAACAACTAGGGATCATAGGGATTGCAGCGGGTGTCTTCGGACTTCTAGTCGCATTTTTCCTATACAACAAGGTGAATTCAATAAAGATTGAAAACGAGACGGTGGCGAAGATAACTGGGCGAATCTATGATGGTGCGATGGCATTCCTGTGGGCAGAATACAAGTTGCTATCCGGATTCATTGTTGTCGTAGCAATAGCCCTCCTCCTGGGAGGGGAAGAAAACGGCCTCGGTCTGGAGACTATGGTCGCATTCATCATTGGGGCGATTTGCAGCGTAGCAGCGGGATTCTCGGGGATGAGGTCTGCTACTAGCGCGAACGGCCGTACTGCACAGGCTGCAGCCGATGGGGGACAATCGGCCGCACTGACAACATCATACAATGGAGGAGCAGTTATGGGCCTGGCCGTAGGAGGGCTAGGTCTAGCTGGCATCTCTCTGATGTACTACTTTACTCAAACTGGGTTCCTATCGGTGGAGGAAAATATTGCAGGATTCGGCATGGGAGCCTCTTCAATTGCACTATTCGCGAGGGTTGGAGGTGGAATTTACACCAAGGCAGCAGACGTTGGTGCGGACCTTGTCGGAAAGGTTGAGGCAGGGATTCCAGAGGACGACCCCAGAAACCCAGGCGTGATTGCAGACAACGTCGGAGACAACGTCGGAGATGTCGCGGGAATGGGTGCCGATATCTTCGAGTCATTCGTTGGAAGCATTATCGCAGCAATGGTAATCGCAGCAGCAAGTAAGGACCTTCTTGGCCCTGACTATGTGATGATTCCAATTGTCCTGGCAGTAGTTGGTTACATTGCTTCTATAATTGGCGTATTCTCCATTACGGCGATGCAAAACATGGATCCCGGAGCGGCACTGAGGAATACCACTTTCATAGCCGCTGGACTTTTCATCGTTGGCGGATATTTTGCCCTAGACTTCCTGGATTTGCCCACCAAGGTAATCCAAGCTGTGGCAATAGGTTCTCTTGTCGGCATTCTAATAGGACTGGTGACAGAATACTATACCGGAATAGAAGATGTGTTCTTCTTCAAGGTGCAGGCAATCCCCTACATAGGGGAAGCAAGCAAGACCGGAAGCGCAACAAACGCAATCGCCGGATTAGCCGTGGGAATGCAATCGGTATTCGTCCCAGTATTGCTGATGGCTGCAGGAATCTTCGGAGCCAACCACGTGATGGATGGCGGGGATGCAGGGCTGTACGGGATAGCAATGGCGGCAATGGGAATGCTAGGCACAGTTGGGGTTACCATGACGGTAGATGCCTATGGACCCGTAGCAGATAATGCCGGCGGAATCGCGGAAATGTCGGGCCTGGGCGATGATGTCAGGGAGATCACAGATGGGCTTGATTCGATTGGGAACACAACCGCAGCAATCGGGAAGGGGTTCGCGATTGGAAGTGCTGCCTTGACTGCCCTGGCTCTCTTCGCCGCATTCAAGACCAGTGCTAATCTTGAGGCAGCAGACCTGAGCCTGACCGAGCCAATGGTAGTAATCGGACTTCTAATTGGAGCCGCTCTACCTTTCGTTGTTGCAGCTATGACAATGAAGTCAGTTGGGAGAGCAGCCGAGGACATGATAACTGAGATCAGGAGGCAGTTCAAGGAAATCGACGGCCTTCTGGAGGGTCGCGAGGGAGTTGAGCCAGACAGCGCAACCTGCGTGGATATATCTACCAAGGCGGCCCTGAGGGAAATGGTGATGCCGGGCGTAGTGGCCGTTTCGAGTCCTGTAGTAATTGGTTTGCTTCTAGGTAGCGCAGCACTGGGAGGAACCCTGGCAGGAGCTACCGCTAGCGGCGTCCTTATGGCACTATTCATGGCAAACGCCGGAGGAGCATGGGATAATGCCAAGAAAGCAATAGAACAAGGGCACATAGAGGGTGCTGCAAAGGGCGACGAAGCCCACAGTGCTGCTGTGGTTGGAGATACCATCGGAGATCCATTCAAGGACACTAGCGGACCATCTCTGAACATACTGATAAAGCTCATGAGCATAGTCAGCGTTGTTATCGCTGGAATGCTGACAAAGAGCGGGGAGCTAGGGACTCTTTGAGACGGAACTAAACAGCGTCAGACTCTTGATATGGCAGCTCTAGCATGGGCCATGAGCCCGTGGCGCGCGCTGGCAATGTCCGTGGTTATTCTTTCGTTCTCGCTCACCGGATGTACCGGGGGGTCCTCAGGATTAGGTGGCAATGGATCCGATGATATTGAAGTCCCAACATGGGTGGCTGGGGACTGGTGGCTGTACACATTCTCAACCCCCGACTACAGCGACGATACTGCAAGGCTAGTTGTCGCAAGTACGAGCGAAGAAGACGGGACTGCGTACATGTTAGCGATTTCTAGCCTGACTGAAGCAAGGAGGCATGCCGTACTAAATCACAATCCTTTCCTTGGCAGGATTACCCATTCTGACCTTGCTGCTTTCGAAAACGGGGCTCCCCAGCAAGTACTCAGTTTCCCAATAGGGAAGGGAGACTCATGGTCATTCACTCTATTTTCTATGGAGTGGAGTGCTTTAGTCTCGGATATAGCAGGCAGCACTGCAGTAGTTATCGCCAACGCTGATGACGGTTCTAGGCTGGATTACGTCTTCGACAGCGAAATTGGATTCTTTCAGTCATTCTCATGGATAGATGCTTCAGGAGCCTCGAATCTCAGGATGATGTTGTCGGACTCTGGTTCTGGACACACCGGCGATGTATACTTCGTCAGAGGGGGGGACCTCTTCAGCGAAACATGGGAAGACCCGGGCAACGACATCGAACTCAGGGATACCTTTCTCGTCAACGACCATCCTAGTGACGGCGACTGGGATGAGATGATTTACTTCATGGATGCGGAATGTGGTTCTAGTTCATCGATTTCATTCACACTAAGGGACCATATGTCAATCTCGGTTCTTGAGAGGATTTGGGGGCCGGGAGCCAGTGAGATGGGCACGCTGGGCACCATTCCCTATCCTTCTGGGGAATACACACTAACTGCGACCTTCACAGGCGGATCGACTTTCTTGAGAGTCAGGGTTGCCGGTGGAATAACACAGTCATGGACACTCTAGAGATATTCCAGAAGGCTGTCTGAACCACCAACGAATACTGGGGCATCCCCTCGCATATCAAAAACTACAGGGACGGTTCTATGTCCGGTTTCCATCACGACTTCCTTTCGGAGCCCTTCGAAGTTATCCAGATTAACTTCGAAGTAAGTTAGTCCCTCGGAATCTAGGGTTCTGAAAGCCCGTGTGCAGTAAGGGCATATTGTCTGTGTGAAGACCAGGAAGTCTTCATCGGTCCTTTCCATTATTTCATGCACTTGCGACAGGCTGCTCGCCTCCTTCTTCGGCATCCCACCAAGGGGATTCCCCTAGATCGTCGAATTCATCCTCACCGTCCCATCTACCTTCGAGCACGCGATCTGTCTCATTCTCGTCTATGAACAGTAGGAAGAAGGTGGTGACGAGGGTCAAAGCAGCCCCTATGTAGATCGCAGATGTGTAGTTGAAGACGGATATCATCCTCTCTGTAAGGGTGTATGCGAAAACGACTGAGGTATTCAGGATGGACATGTATGCAGTGAACTGGGTCCCCCCTACCTTGCTCCATGTTAGCCTCATGCACAGAGAAATAATGCAAATCAGGGCAATTCCAGCAATGA
>Ga0310343_10001438_pt1 | contig 12158 bp, 6 predicted proteins | sample HC15DNA2025_MG_FD_203519 | JGI IMG/M metagenome (GOLD analysis project Ga0310343, IMG submission 203519) | Marine microbial communities from station ALOHA, North Pacific Subtropical Gyre - HC15-DNA-20-25_MG | ecosystem: Environmental > Aquatic > Marine > Oceanic | place: Pacific Ocean: North... | reverse complement strand
CGACGGAAGTGGAGAAGGCACTGAAGCTAATTTACGAGGCGAACGAGAAACAGGAAGACGTGTTGATCCCTCCAAATCTAAGAAAACTGGACGCACTAGAGTGGGTCCTTCTGGAAAACTTGCTACAGATGATATTACAAGAAAAAGAAAGAAAGACGCTACACTAACAGAAGACTTTAAAGCAGGTATACAAGACCCTGATGCTGATATGGACGCTTTAGAAATAAAACAACAACAAAGCGTTTTACAAGAAAAAGGGTTTCCTAGGTCAAGAATGGGACCAGATGTTACAGGAGTGCCAAAAGACATTGAAGCTGCTAATATAGATGAGGCTGCTGCTGCACTAGATGAGGAGTACGGAGGTGAGTTAGTCGAGGCTATAAAGAAAGTAAAAGAACGAGAAAAAGAGGGGCTAGATCGGCTTGGTAGAGGTGATAGAGAGTTTTTAAATATAACTCCAGCAGGTGAAATTTTCTTAAAAAGAGTGAACCGTGTAGATCAGACTCCTGACCAATACTATGCCAACCTATCGGAAAAGATTGATCCTGAAACAGAGTCAATACTTGAAAGTAATAAAATACCCGTTTCTGACGGTATGACAATAGGAGATGCTAGAGATAAATTATCTGAAAAAGCAGGTAAAGATGTTGTTAAGATACCTCCTAAGTTTTTAAGAGGGTTTCAACCTAAAGAGACGAAAGAGGCAAATGAAAAAGCAGAGTCTGTATACAAGAAGAATCTAGAGACAAAATATTACCTTGAGGCAGGGCAAAAACCTAGAGATTTAGAACAGTTTAATCTTTCAAAAAGAACTTCTTCGTTAGATATGGACGATCTACCCTTGCAAGATAAAAACAAGATAATAGCTTTGATAGAGTCAAAACCTCCACGAGAAAGAGGAAAGTTTGAAGGAGATCCTAAAGAAGATCTAGACGCAGATTACCCTAATATGGATTTTCTTGTGGCTCAAACTCTTAGTAAAGACCCTAGTATAGAAAACGCTTTAGATGAAGCAGCTTATCAGATGCGGTTTCCTGAAAGAGAAGCGGAAATACCTGACAATGCTACATCTTTACAAAAACTGAAAGCCATAGAAAAAGCTAAAACTAAAGAGATAAAAAAGTTTAAAGCAAAACCAAGAGCAATAATAAATCCTGATGTAGCTCCATTTAATCCTGCCGTAGACGGAGATTTTGACACTTACATACAAAAGTTAGTGGAAAGAGAAGAAGCAGGGGAAAAAATATTTATCTACGGCAAAGAACAAGATGTTGGAGGAGTCTACTATAAGGGGATGAGAAAAAAGATTGGGCCTTCTACCCCAAAAGCAAAGGATGCGTATTTCTTAGATAATACAGGGCAGGAAGCTGCGTTAAGAGTAGCGGTTTGGGTAGATAATAACTTGTCCCCAGAAGGAAAGGCTTGGTTTAACAACAGAGTAGAGTTTTACAGTAAAGACAAACCCATAGGCACTAAAGCACAACAAAACATAGTTAGAACAGCAAAGCCTGTAGAAGTTGAAAAAGAAGCCGAGAAAGACAGAGAACAGAGTAAAAAAGATGAAAAACTTTTTAAGAAGCAAGTGGTGGACCCCACAACAGGAAAGCGGTTTGATGAAGACCTAGTAGGAGACCTTGGTTTTTACAGCATAAAGCAAAATAGAATAATACCTATTACAGACAAACAAAGGCAGTTTAATAAAAAAGAAAAAGAAACGATCAGAAAAGATTTAGCTGACCTTTTAGGCATGTCCTATCTTGACATGAAAAGGTATGACCGCTACGCACCTGGAGTTGACCCTGTAGGTGCTGAAGAAAGAAGACAAAAAGCTTGGAAGAAGTCGGTTCAGGAAGCAAAAAAATATTTAGAAAACACACTTAATCTTGTACCAACTTTTTCTGATACTAGACCATCACTTGACTTGTTAACAACCACTAGCTTAACAAAACCAGCCTACACCAAAAACGATCTAAAAGATGTGGCAAAAGACTTGTACTACTTCAGATATAAAGCAGAATATGAAGGCACGGGTAGAGGGTCAGCAGAAGCAGAAACAATTAAGAAAAGAAAGGAGTTGGAGAAGTTTGGGGCTAAAGCTGTTGAACGTAAGAAAGAGGAGCGTTTTTTAAAACAGAGAAAAAAGAAAACAACGTTAACATCTGAAGAAGCCGTAGCTATAGCTATGAAATATGCTCGTGAGAACGGCATGCTAATAAGAAAAGAGGTGGACGCTAGAAAAGGGGAGGAACTCTTACTGCCAATAAAGGCTGTTATGGACCTTGAATATTCATTATCTACCATAGCTGTAGATCATTTAGCTAACAATAGACTATTTGAAGCCTTAAAAGTATTAGCCTTAGATACTGATAACAGAATAGTAGCCCAAGTTGCTAACAAGTTTGCTGACTTAGTAGGCACAACTGAAGTTGTTATCGTAAAGAATTTAAAAGTTGGTAGAAGAAAAGCAGCAGGGTTGTTTGACCCTAAGACTAACACTATAAAATTAGACGCAGAATCTGGTATGACACCTCACGTGTTATTACACGAGATGGGACACGCCTTGGCTTCTGCAGAGCTAGCCAACCCGTCAAGTGCGTTTGCTAATCAGATAAAAACTATATTTGACCAAGTAAAAGACAGGTTAGGCACAGCATATGGCACAAAGAATGTAGACGAGTTTGTATCTGAAATATTAAGTAATCATCTTTTCCAACAGGAACTAAGTCGTATAAATATACGAGGGGAAAAGATAACAGCCATGCAAAGGATTAGAAATTTCTTTGGTAATCTGTGGAGACGTTTAACCAAGCAGCCCAGGGTAGACATAGATGCTCTCTCTATAACAAGTGATATTATAGACAGTTTACTAGCTCCTGCGCCAAAGTATCGTGATGCAGGTACGTACTTTATGAGTCCATCAGACATGAAAAAAAGTTTTAATTCTTTCTTAAACGGTCCTCAGAAACGTAAAAAGTTTATGAACAATCAGGAACAAGATACGTTTATAGACCGTGCTGTTGAAACTCTAGCTAGAGGAGGGGTAACTAATTTTGCAAAAGACTTGTTTATGGGGGTAAATGACCTGTTAACAGCAACCACCATAGCAGACAGAGCAGGGTTTAACGGTCTGGGCAATAAACTAAACATACTTGTGCAGAAACAAAGAGGTGGTTTGGAACGAGCAGGGCAAGAGTTTGACGAAGTTGTGCAAAAACTAAAACCTTACATGACAGACCCTAATTCAGACAAAGCTGTGCTTGATGACGTAATATACAGCCTGAAGTATGGGGCTACTATATATCAAGTAGACCCGTTGAAGAAAAGAAGTGATTACATTTATCAGTCAGGCAAATTAAAAGGGCAAGATAAATTTGATAAAGAAGGCGGTAATAACCTAAGAGAGAAGTGGGAGCAGAATCAAAAAGTGTGGAGAAAGTTAAGTCCTGCAGGTAAACAGGCGTACAAGGATATGCGTGAGTATTATAAAAAAGAATATGATAAACTAAAGAAGTCAATAGAAACAGAACTAAGGCGTTCAATGGACGCAAAGCAGGTTGAGAATATGAAGAAAGGCCCACTTGCTAAAATATTTAACCCAAGAAATTTAGATGTGTATTTTCCTCTCATACGTGAAGGAGACTACGTAGTAACATATGAAGTTAAAGACCCAGAAAAAGACGGTGATCCAAGAGTTACACTTCTAACAAAAACGCAAACCGCTGCTGATAATCTTGCCCGAAAGCTAGACGCGGATGATACGGTGGTTGCGAACTCTGTGCGTGTATACAGCCAACAAGATGCCACTTCTGACTTTGTTAACTCACCACCGACTGGGTTTGTAGGGGATATACTCACAGCCATAAACGAAGGCAAACTACCCGCAGAAGAAAAGAAAGCTGTAAAAGACGAAATTGTAAAACTGTATATAAACACGTTACCAGAAACATCATTTGCTAAATCACTCACCGCCAGAAAAGGTGTTGTAGGTTTTGACCCTGACTCTTTTGCAGCATTTAAAGATAAAGGTTTTAGTCTTGCTCGTCAGGTTGTGCAGTTAGAAAAAGGTAGAGAGCTTAGAAATATAGAGAACGACATACGTGCAGTTATAAAAAAGTCCAAAGACGAGAAGGCTTATCAAAGTAATTCTTTCCTAAGAGACTTAGGTATAGGCTATCCAAGTGTAAAGAGAATAGGTGACGACCTTCTAAAAAGATCTAAGTTTGCGAGGCAAGGCCCTGATTACAAAGGGGTAGAGAAAATAGCAAAAACAGCAAACCAGACAGCGTTTCTTTACACCATTGGTTTTAACATATCGTCGGCACTTGTTAACTTGTCTCAGATACCCTTGTTTGTGTACCCCTATTTCGGTGCAGAGTATGGGTATGGTAGGACATACGGCACGATAATGGAAGCCGCGAAGATTGTTGGTAACGGTAAAGTTGATATAACATCTTACTACGACATCAAAGACGGAGAGTACACCGTTAGAGATAAGATAGGTAACAGGCAGCTTCGTGAAGGAGAGAAGTTAAAAATGAAGGCGTTTGCCCCTCTCATAAAAGAGGCAGATGAAAGAGGGCAGCTCACGCGGTCTTGGATACTAGATGCCCTAGGACTAGGAGAGACAGGACGAGATACGCGAGGGGACTACAACATGATAGATAAGGTGGCAGGATTTTCTGCAGCCATGTTTAACTTTGCGGAACGTGCTAACCGTCAAGCAACGCTTCTAGCTTCTTATGAGTTAGCCCTCAGAAAGTCTGTAGACCCAAATAACACTATGTTTAAAGAGGGTGAGTACTCTTTCAGTAAGCTAGCCGATGCAGCTACTGACAAGCAAGTGCAAGATGCTGTAGAGCTGGCACTTCGTAAAACACAAGAAACTAACGGAGGTACGGTGTTAGAGACGGCTCCACGTATAGCACAGCAGAATATTGGTCGTGTCGCCATGATGTACAAAAGTTATGGAATACGCATGTACACCACCATGATACAGTCCGTACGTGAGCTTATAAGAAGAGATAAAGATTTAACTGACCCTGACAGGATAGTGGCTTTAAAACAGTTGGCAGGTATACATTTAAGCGCATTGTTCTTTGCAGGTATACAAGGTCTTCCTTTGTATGGGGCTATAACTATGATATGGGACTTGTTTTTAGATGATGAAGAAGACGATGCAGACACCATCGTAAGAAAAACAGTAGGAGAAGAGTGGTACAAAGGAGCTGTAAACCTTATAACAGGTATGGATATAGCATCCAGAACTCGTCTTACAGGACTACTAATACAAGAAAACCGTTATAACAAAGACGCTTCATTCGAAGAGAACTTGCTGTTCTATCTGGGAGGTCCTGCGTTAAGCACAGTTGACAGACTATTACGAGCTACCAACGATTTTAAAGAAGGTAACTTCGAAAGAGGCGTAGAAAATGCTTTACCTGCCGCATTGGCTAACGCATGGAAAGCAGGTCCGTTTGGTAGAATAACCAGAGAGGGTTATCTTACACGTAGAGGTGATGCCATATACGGAGATCCTACTTTCGGAGACCTACTTGGTCAGTTCGCAGGGTTTCCTCCCGTAGAGTACACACGGCAAATGGAAAAGAACAATATCAAAAAAGGCATAGACACATCTATAAACCGAAAGAAGACACAACTAACAAAGAAACTTTATGTAAGCATGCGTCAAGGTAATTTAGAATTGTACGAGGAAGCATATAAAGAGTTGATAGCTCACAACAAACGACACCCTCTATCCACCATAACAGGTGAGGACATAATGAGATCTATGAAACGACATAGAGAGACATCTAAAGATATACGTATGAATAATGGTATAAACATATCTTCAGCAAACAGAATGCTCTTATTGATGAATGAGAGCGAGTACGACAAAGACTATAGATTTTTTGGGTAAAAAGAGTGACCACCCGAAGATGGTCACATAAGAGAAAGAGAGTGACAAGTGTAACCTGTCACCCTACATTTATCACAAAATTCTCCAAATGCGAACACCTAATTTATTATCTTCTACACGCACATGCGTTTTTATATCCCAACCTTTTGTTTTTGCTATATTTTTTATTTGTTGTATAGCCGCCTGGGTATTGATACATAGGATGAATACAGAAGAACTTGTTACCATATTATCCCAGTCTACTATAATTCTCACACCATCTGGGTTCAAATCATCAGACTTCAATATGCCTTGTCTTATTCTCATTCTCTATAGAGCAATCTACAGCTATAACTCTCGTTACAGGCAGGTTCATGTGTGTGCCTTTACTTAGACGCATAGTAGTGTTTGTTGCACCTAGCTTGGTTCTAAGATCCTGCATAAAAGATGTATAATCTATCTGCTGTTGTCCGCACCATGCCTTCAAGGGCTTTGGTATAAGATAAGCACGTTTCAGATCAGTTTCATAACGTGCAACCAATTTACCTCTTGGTAATGCTTCAGGTATAACAATATTAGTGACACCATCTTCTTGCTTACGCAGGTCGTCAGTGCTTTTTATCCATAATACGTTACTCCAATGTTCGTGTATGTAATCATTAAGTGTTTCTTCTACAGATACACTCATGTCTGATACTTCGTTCTTGCTCTCTTTCAAACGATCTATCGCCCACTTAAACACTTTCTTTGGATCATAATCCACAAGCCCCAAACGATTTGCTAATATAACGCCTGTCATACTAGCCGCTACCAGAGCAGACCAAAATCTATTCTCCGCTTTTAATCCTGCTTGAGTGTCTACTCTGACTTGTACTTTTTGTAGGAGCTTCTGTACTTCTTCCAAGTGGTTGATAACATATTTTATGTATATCCTACCTGCATGACCGTGGTTACGTTGTAGCTGTAAGTTAAACTTGTCTGTTTCTTCTTTCGAACCAAACTTCATATCTGGGACACGTATCTCCATAAGTCTCTGCGCTTCAGCTTTTGGCATGGCTTTGGCTGTGCTTATTTTTTCTATTAGACTACGGTTTGCGCTTGTGACTGCTATGAGTTTCCAAGGCTTACCCCGCTTTCGTTCTACGTTTCCACCTTGAGACATTCTGTTTCTTTGTTTACCGCTTGTAAGCTGATACACAAGGTCAGACAATTCTCTAGCCGAAGCGTTCGTAAGTTCGTCCATATATAATGGTAGACTGTGATACAGCTCCCCTCTGTTCATCATAGAGTTGTGCGTATCCTTTTCAAATATTAACAAGTCAGCGTGATTACCCCATACAGACAAAGCTGTGTTCATAGCTGTAGTCTTACCAACTCCTGACCCACCATTTAGGTGTAATCCTGCACAGTTTATTGGTAAAAGAGACATGAGAGGCGAACCAAATGACGTGCCAACCACAAACTGATGCAGTTCAAACCCGTCACGGTTATAAAAGTTAGCTAAGTTCTTCCACTCCTCTAACGTGCCTTTGGGTTCAAATGCTTTCATTAATCCTGCTGTTTGCACTGATGGAGGGTTAGACCGCACGTCATCTTTACGTATCTCTTCCTTACCAAGAACAAAACCTCCAAGCTCTTCATCTGACCAACCAAACTGTGTGCGAGCCATGTCAGCTGTCGTCTTTGCTTGCAGTTGTGTTATCCATGTCGTTGTATACTTCATTATATCCTCCATACCCAACACAGCTATACCTTCCATAGCTAGTTGTTTTCTAAGTTCTTCCCTAGATGTTACAGAAGTTAGAGGAACTGTAAACTCTCTAATACCATCTTGCGGCAAGTGTAATCGCATGACGACAGCTTCACCTGTGTCCTCGTCACGAATACGCTTAGTAACATACAAGTCATTCTGGTATATCATCTTATCTTCTGTATTACCCTCTTTATCTTTAAAACGCATATACACGCCACCATTCGCCCCCCGAAAGTACGGCTCTGGATATAGAGGTATGTCTTTTGACGCAGGTGCTTTCTTTATACTCTTACCTAGAGATATTGGAGAAGTTATCTTGTCCCAATGCGAACAAGTCGAGCATGGCTCTGGGTCTTCTTCTGCAAACTTAGCACACGTATAAGGACCTTTTATAAGTTCCACCTTCTCATCTGTTAAGTGTTTGCTGTACTCTGGGTGTCTCTCAGACATCTTATGCACGGCTTTGTCTGCATCATTACAGAACTTTGCGATAGACAGCCCTGCTCTCCACAACGGTTCGCTTATATCTTGTTGGTTCTCCATTATATTTTTTAACTGTTCGCATCCTCCACCTTTCATGGTCTTGGTCAGTATGTTTTTAAAACCAAACTCTGAGTTTTCTATTATAGCTTTCTTAAACGCACTCTCTTCGTTGTCCACTTTGGTAGGTACAGTCACCCCCTCTTTACCAATCAATCGTGCAAACTCATCAAACTCCACGTCACGAAACTCACCTGTACCAAAGAACATGACAGGTTTCTGTGTGCCACGTTTGTGGTTACGTGTGCCAGGAACTCTAAGTACCCGCGCAGCATCGGCAGTTACACCATTGTCTGCTGACAAGTTATGCTGTATACACATATCCTTCAGTCCCTGGGCCACGGGTAGCCACTCACCATAGGATACACTCTCTGTAAGCACCCAGTATACGTGTATACCATACCCAGAATTAATTAACATCGGGCGAGGTAGACCTGTCTCTTTGATAAACCTTTTTAAATCATGAAAAGCTGTATTCTGGTCAGGGTACTCTTTACCAACACCACAATCCAAGTCTAAGTAAAAAGAACTCAGACTCTTTACGTTTGTTACTTTTCGATCATTACTTGTTGTAAAAGTGGCTAATCCAAAGTATGCGTTTATACCTTCAGCATCTAACTCGTTAGCCCTGCTTATTACATCATCTATAGTTGCATGGAAGCTCTGTACTTTCTTGTCACCAAGACCTAGTACAGAATAATATCCATCACCTAAAACTCTCTCTAAAAATTTTTTTGTTTCCATTTTTCCCACCTTGTGCCGAAGACACCACGACAAGATACGGCACGTTATCCTTTCGGCAAAAGCCTAGTCGTGGTGTAGTTCTATTAATCGTCCCAATCGTCAACGATAGAACTCAAGTCGTCATCAGCATCCTTGGTGGGAGGGGAGGGCTTTTTAACGACCTTCTTTGGTTCTGCCACCGCATCTTCAGTGAAAGGGTTATCTTCAGTCTTATTGAACACAAACCCATCAGTTGCCTCAAAAGGATTTCTCTCTTCCATAGGCACATACTTTATGACCTGCACGGCTCTCAAACGTAACGACACGTTTTGCTTGCCTCCCATGTCATATGGAACAAACTGTACAGCTATATTTACCGTACTGCCCGTCGTTAACAAGAACTCATCTGGTAACTTGTGGTTGTTGGCATCAACTTGCAAAGGTTTTTGAGTTTTTTGGTTTTTGTATGCGCCTTTCAAGTTAGCCTTGTGAGTGAACATGCCCTCATCGTCTTTGACAAAAGTTCTCTCTAACTTATCTGCCCACTTGTCTTTCTTGTTAGCTTGATAACATTCTGACATAGCGGTAAACAATCCCTTTGCAGTAGCGTTATCCATACGAAACTGTATAGAATATTCTGCGTTCTGAGCATTAGGCTCACACGGTACAGACCGTCCTTCGTTACTATCAAAGTGATAAGTCGTGTTTATTTTAGGCCATAGAGCCTCTACGTTTTTTATAATATATTGTTCCATTTATCTCTCCTTCTCTCTATATTATAAGTCTTCATCTAGTTCCGCTAGGGAGTCTTCGCTCTCTGTTTCTTCGCTACGTTTACTAGATGCTTTCGTCAGTGCGGTAGCTACATCACTAACACGAAACCTGTAGGTCTTACCTATTTTTATATAAGTATCCTCTGGTATATGTTTCTGATGTACCCAAGCACGAACAGTCGATACAGACACACTAAAATGTTTAGCTACGTCTTCTATTGTTATAAAAGGTTCATTCATTTCTTCCTCACAGAAATTGTTACTTCTTCTTCAATCTCTAATCCCTCTGGCTTGAGATCAGGATTTTCTTCTAAGAACTCTCTCATGTTCGCCTGATTGATACGTTTGTCAAGTAATTGAGGTGCGTTTTCTTCCACAATAAGCCTGTGCATAGCATCCCATTCACTAACCCAGTATTTCTTTTTAGTCGAACGAAAGAACAATCCTTCAGAAGTTCTCACGCTTTCTACATTGTGAGCTTCACAATGATCTAGCATTGCCTGCTTTACGGTGTCCATCTGCCGTATAAGTTTGCCATCTTCTTCCTTATACTTGGCTGACAGCATGGATCTTTCTGCTCGTATACGTAAATACGTTTTTGCCAACTTGTCAGGGGTTACTTTGTCACCCATATCTCTCTCCTATTCTTATTATCTAATAACATATAATATCAAAAGATAACTTAGTCAAGTACTTCTTTGTAAAGTTCTATAAATTTTGTGTGTACGTTTATTTTTCTATCTAATAGTCTGTATACGTGCTTTTCTGCATCAGAACCTTGTAGTTGCACGACTGTGCATTTATGTGTTTGTCCTGACCTATGCACACGTGCGTTTGCTTGGTCGTATGTTTCTAACGAACTCGTTGGCCCCCACCACACCACTGTGTTAGCTCGTGTTAACGTAACACCGTGTGATGCTGCTTGTGGTTGTATCACCAGGACTGTTGGGTCGGTCTCCTCTTGAAACCTTTTAAATATCTGTGTGCGCTTGTATGCAGGGACATCTCCACGTATGACCTCTGTGGCTATACCTTCCGAACGTAGTTTATCTGTCAGTATATCTATGGCATGTTTGAAAGGTACAAATACAAGAACCTTTTGACTAGACTCATCTATCACCTCGCGTAGCACCTTGTATCTGTTCTTTATGTCAAACTCCAACACGTCGCCTTCGTCTGTGTAGATTGCCCCTGCTGATATTTGCAGTAACTTGTTAAGAGTTACAGCCGCGTTTATAGCTGTTACTTGTTCGCCTGTGATATCTAACACAAGCTTTGTTTTTAACTCTTTGTAGTATTTCTTCTGTTGCGCTGTAAGCTCCACCTGTCTTTTTGTATACACCATAGATGGTAAATCAAGACACTCGTCCTTCGTAAAACGTATGGCAGGTTGCAACGCTCTATACACTATGTCTGTAGCGTCTGGTCGTATCTTCCATGTGAACTGCGATACCTTTATCATGACCATATCTTTAAACGCACCAAAAAATCTTGGTACTCTATGAGGGCTAACAAGCTTTGCCAGACCATATGCGTCTGTAGGGTTCTGCGCGGCTGGTGTACCTGTCATCATCCACAGCCACGTGTTATCATGTATTAGTTGACGTAGTAGCTTCCAACGCCTCGTCTGGACATTCTTATAATGTGTGGCTTCATCTATAATAATTAAATCAAACCCACCTTTTTTGAGGTCATCTAGTACGATACCTACACCATCGTAGTTTATAACCACGTAATCTGACCCCTCTTGTATTATCTTACTACGCTTATCTGCTGACCCATGTGCTACAGAAACTGTACGGTGTGTGGCAAATGTAAACAAGTCATCACGCCATGCGCTATCCATGATCGAGAGCGGGCATACTACAAGCACTCTGTTTATTATACCTTGTTTCATCAAGAAATCAGATGCCCATATGGCACTTGCGGTCTTACCTGTACCTTGTTCGTTGAAACAAAAGCCTTTTTGGTTTATGGTAAGGAATGATGCGGTTGAAATTTGGTGGTCAAATGGTTGGTATCTTCCTGTCCATGTGTATTTTGCTTCTATGGGTGATGGTGATTTTATACCTAGCTGATTCAGGCTCTGTGCCTCTTCCAGACCCCAGTTAACTATAACTTCGTTATCCCCAACCTTTCGGCTCTTGGGTATGGCGTTTATAACCTTATCAGGGTCACGTAGCCGTAGGCGTAAAGCCTTGTTGTCTATTATTTGCATTTCTCTTTCTCATTTTTATATTTATTTTTTAGTCTTCTTGTTGGACTTTTTTAGCACCGACTGTATAGTCTTCGCCTGTTTCGCATGGGTCTTTGACGCTTTGCTTAGACCCTTTGCTACTTTCTTTAATTTGTTTTGTATCTGTCTAGTCATTTTTTCTTGGTCGCCCCCTTTTTCGCTTCGTGTTTGGCTCTGAGTTCTTGCTTTGCTCTTTTTGCGATGGCGGCTTGCCTTGGCTTTCCTGCGACTTTCGCT
>Ga0310343_10001434_pt1 | contig 12170 bp, 9 predicted proteins | sample HC15DNA2025_MG_FD_203519 | JGI IMG/M metagenome (GOLD analysis project Ga0310343, IMG submission 203519) | Marine microbial communities from station ALOHA, North Pacific Subtropical Gyre - HC15-DNA-20-25_MG | ecosystem: Environmental > Aquatic > Marine > Oceanic | place: Pacific Ocean: North... | reverse complement strand
AACCATGACTGACTGGGGAGCCCACCACAATGACATCGCCCTTTGGGCGACCGGATTCGAACGTAGCGGGCCCGTCTCCGCCGAAGGAAAACCCCTAATCGACATGATCCCAGGAGGCTTCACTGCCGCCAGCGAATACAAGCTGGAATATGTTTACCGCAACGGCATCCGCCACCGCTGCCGCAGCACCACAGCCAGCGCCTGGAACGGTCGAGTCGTCGATCCCGACAGGCAACAGCATGGCCTTAGGCTAACAGGTACGAATGGCTGGGTTTGGGTTACTCGCGGCGATATCCAAGCAAGTGATCCCGATATTCTGAATACGCCTTTGCCATCTAGCGCTGAGCGACTCTACAAGAGCGATAACCACATGACCAATTTCATCGAGTCGGTGCGTTCCCGAAAGAAAGCCATCTGTGACGCTGAAATCGGGCACCGATCCGCGACTATGTGCCACCTAGGCGTCACTGCCGTCCGCATGGGCCGAAAGATCGAGTGGAATCCAAAGAAGGAACGTTTCGTCAAAGACCGCGAAGCCACCGCTACCATCTCCCGCCCAATGCGCAAGCCGTGGGACTACAGCATGGTGTAGCCCCTGAGATCGCCCTAAATTTGAGCGGACTCTCCACCTCATCGCGGAATCGAGGATGTAGGAGCGGGTTTATCCCACGATTAAAATAACGTGCTTTCTACCCATAGTCTCCAGCTGTGCCGTAAACGGCGATTTGTAAAAACCCGCCTCAATTTACGCGTTCCCCATTCATGCGTTATTCTTCTCCTAGCTAATGGGGCGATGGGATCAAATCGCTCCAGGCATTGGGTAACACCAATATCCGTGCATTATCTTGGGGACCCAAACGCCTCATTAGCAACGCCATCTTCTTCGGAGACCACCTCGAAAAACCGAATTAGTTTCATCCCTCAACCCGCAAAACTCATCCTTAAACCTTAATCCTTAAACAAGTGACAAACCGACCTCGCCTGATCATATTCCCAACATGGACAGGCGACAGTTTATTAAATCGGGCAGCCTCGGCCTAGCAACCACGTTCATGGGACAAACGAACGCATTCGCATCGAGCCCAACGGAAAAACGCATCTACAACGCCGTCAAATGGACGATGATAAAGAATGACCTGCCGGTACTGGACAAATTCAAGATGTCCAAGGATGTCGGCTTCGATGGCGTATCGCTAATGGCACCCGGCTGGTTCGAAGTGAAGGAAGTTTTGCAGGCCATAGATAAAACCGAGCTGCCTGTCCACAATGTGAACGACGCCAATCACTGGAAGGTTCGCCTCTCCGACCCCGATCCCGCCGTCCGCAAACAGGCCGAACAAGACCTTCGCGATACGATCCAATTCGCCAGCGATGTGGGAGCCGACTCAATCTTACTCGTGGTCGGCAAGGTCACGGATCCAATCCACGAAAACCATGATCAAGTTTGGGAACGGTCCACGGAGATCATCAAAGACACACTGCCTCTCGCGGCCCGATTGGGCGTCCGCATCCTTCTGGAAAACGTGGGCAACGATTTTTGCCTGACACCTGATCTATGGAATAAGTACATAGATCAATTCGAAAGCCCTTGGATCGGCGCTTTTTTCGATATCGGTAATCACCACAGCCGCGGAGGTGCCGCTGAATGGCTAAGGGAAATCGGGGCTCGGATCGTTAAACTGGATGTCAAAGGCCACTCTACCGAACGCCGCAAGAACTGCGCTATTTTCGACGGCAATGTTCCTTGGGAAAAGATTCGCGAGGAGATCGACCGCATTCAGTTCACCGGCTGGGCCACAGCCGAAGTGCCCGGCGGTGGAGAAGTGCGCCTACGTCAGGTTGTCCAGCGAATGAATCGAGCCTTGGGGGCACCGGCTAGGAACTACCTTCCATTATAGAAGTTACGGACAACGTCTAGAGATGTCCACAGGTTGTAAACCATTAGAAGGCTTCAGGCTTATCTTCAGGGACGCTATCACCTCACATGTAAGCAACTCCATAGTTGTACTGAGCGTCTACCGACCAAGAACTTTCTTCAAGCCAATCAGTAACCTTCTCTGGAATCCCTCCTAAAACTGAAAATTGAATACAGAAGAGGAGAGTTTAGAATAGAAGCCACGACAAGCCATTTATGTTATCCCCATTCTGAATTCTCCAGGGGTTCTCCTTCCCTTTTTGAAAAATAGTTTCCCTTTTGCAGAATGGCCGATTAAAAGAAGTGCAGAATGAAACACCTTTCCTTGATAGCCGTTGCAATCCTAGTCTCTTTTTCCTCTAAAGGCTCCGAGATAAACTATAATTACAAAGTAGAGGGCGATCACACGGTGATACAGGTTTGGACTGCACCTGTGAAAGAGAACATGCTCGGGATCAACGAGGAAGCCGTAAAGACGATAGTCAAAGAGCAGCTGGCAAGGAATGAAATAAGATCATTCAGCACAGACGCAGGTCTCTCAAGACACTACCTTGCTATAGAGGTACGCATTGATGACGACAAAGGGGGCCTTCTCTCATTTGGTCTAGTCGGGTTCCGATTGTTTAAAAACGTCGGCCTATACCTACCCGGAAAAAAAGACTTGGAATACTTTCCGCCTTACGTTGCTACCGCTCAGCACAACTTTACTTTTTCTGGCAGTGACGGACCTCGCTTAATCAGCACTATTGAGAACGAACTAGACCAGTTCATCCTCAAATACTTGGACGCAAACATGGAGTGATTCTGCAAGAACCCATTTAACTATGAAAAGATCATCGATAGCATCCATCAATGTAAATGCTCCTTTATTAGTGGGGTTTTTCACGCTTCTTGATGAGGACACTTGGAAGATATAAAGACTAGAGCTACCCGTCCGCCATCTACCCCATACGTTCTCGCACCTTGGCTAGCGTCGACTCATAATCCTTCTGAGAGATTACATTCCTAGTGTGCCCAGCTTCCTTTTTCCTATAATCAATGCGGTGGACTTGTTGCTAACCCTTTACCTTTGCCATTAAAATATAGTAGATGTCTCGAAACGCGGGCTTCAGTTTTCCTCTCTCCATACGGGTTCTTAACTAGATATTGCTGCGCTTAAAACGGGCAAAAACAATCTAAACCTGATTACAATGAGGTACAATAGAAAGTGCCTTAAGACTCACAACTCCCTGTAAAAGAGTATTTTAAGTGGAGCCGGCGATGGGACTCGAACCCGCAACCTACTGATTACAAATCAGTTGCTCTACCAATTGAGCTACGCCGGCAAATACCTTATAAACAATAATTTATAAGATAAAAATCTGTAATTTTATCTAGAGCAAAAAAGTAGATGCCCCTATACTGCCTCTAAGGATCTTGCCCTACTAGTGGAAACGGGAACTTAAAACCTTCCTTTTTAAAGATTATCAAGAGCATTTTCCCACAGCAAGGAGGTCGCGGGGGCGGCGTGCATCGCAATGTATACTTATCAACAGCCCCCGAAAAAATTGTCGTCCTATTGGCCATTCTCTGCTTTGGTTAGGCCATGAAAGCACTCCCCGCACTAATCTCCCTCTGTTGCCTGATATTTGCTGGCTGTCAGACTGTACCGAAAGTAGCTGAGACTCAATCAGCTCAAATACCTGAATTGGATCAAGAACCACTCGGTGGCAATTTTCTAATTAAATATGTTAACCCTTGGCGAGGGGCGGAAGAGAGTACGGAACTACGGTTCAATGAAGCGAGTGAAGGATTTTCGGGTGCGTTTATTTCTCCACGTGGCGAGACACCACTCAAAAACGTAATCCTTGAATCTGATGGCTCGGTAACTGCTAATTTTACAATTAGAGATTATTCTTTTGATCTCAAAGCTGTCATTGATGGAGATAACATTGAGGGAGAGCTAAGTGGTCCGCGGAAAGTCAGCTTTAGTGGATCGCGATTAGATTAGTGTTAGTAGGTGTCTCGGATTTATCCTCCTAGCATCTCTGGGTGATCCTTGTTAATTTCAGTGAGTATCTGTATCGACTGATCGATCTCTTCCTCGGTCAGTTCCTTGTTGAGCATCAGTAAAATCTCACCCGCGCCTTCAATGCTTTTTGCAAAGGCAACGGTGGCCCAGGCATTTGCGACAATCCTATCTTGCTCTATCCCCTCGCCGTTCAGGTACATCTGCGATAGGTAGAGAGCAGAGCTGCCATCTCCTCGCCTCGCGGCTAGGTTGAACCAAAGAGCCGCTTGCTCACTGTCCTTCTCAATTCCTGCTCCGTCTCGGAGGAGCAGACCAAAAGCCAGCATTGAATCAACATGGCCCTTCTCTGCCGCTCTTCTAATGAAATCAACCTCCTCAGGTGGCGGAATGTAGCTGTCTCCAGCTAGATCGGCATTGGCCTTGATTCTATCGTGGGCTTGTTGCTGATACCGCTTGATGGATTCAGCTTCCAAAAACTCCCCCATAGATTTTTCAAAGCCCTCACCACCTTCCCATCCATTGATAGCAGCAACAAAAAGCCAAGTATACCCCTCTGGCTCATCTTGCTGTACGCCCTTGCCCTGAATATAGCTTAGGCCTATCCGCACTTGGCTTGTTAGGTGGCCCTTTTTTGCGGCTTTCATGAACCATTTGAAAGCTTCCTTTGGATTCTTAGCTACGCCCTGACCTTCATCATAACAGAGGCCGAGTCTCCAGTATTCTTTGGCACTCCCTTTCTCTGCGGCCTTCTTAAACCATTTAAAGGCTTCTGGCTTATCTACAAGGACGCCATCGCCTTCCATGTGAGCAATGCCTAGGTTGTACTGCGCTAGTACTGACCAAGAGCTTTCTTCAAGCCACTTCTCAATCTGCTCTGGACTCCTTCCCGAAACTGAAAACTGAATACAGAAGAGGAAAGCAAGCAATAGAAGACGCAACACCCTTTTAACTTATCCCCCATTCTAAATCCTTCAAGGGTTCTCTTCCCTTTTTGAAAAATAGTTTCCCTTTTATCGGGCAGCTAGATAGTTGGGACTTCCATGAGAATCCTCATCTTATTAGCCCTCGCATTCCTAGGCTCTTTCCCAGCCTCTTCCTTTGCCAAGAACAACTACAAGGTTTGGGGCAGTTATAAGGAGCTAGATTATTTAGTTGAGGGTGTGCGTGAAAACTCTGTCGGACTTACCAAGGAGAACCTTGAGAGGACTCTTAAGCTGCGGCTCATGAAGAACGGCATAAAGCCAATTACCGCTATTCTCAGTTTCCAATATAATCGAAATGTACGAACCTATCAGAGATCGGCTATTGGAAAAGTTGAAAACAACACGCGCATTTTCAACCGCTTTCTCAATTTTCGTTACACTAATCACTAACAACTCGCATGCGGCACCTAGCCAAAGAGATGGTCAAAGCCATCTAGACCGGAACCAAAAGTTCAGCCGATCTAACGCGATAAACTAGGTAGCCACCATCAAATCGCAGTCTTTTTTCCGAATACAAACAGTATCCCTAGGGTCATTAGCGGAAAGAGGACGAAGAACAACCAAAGCGGCAATCCAAAACCAATTGATAGATAGCCTAGAAAAGCGGATAGTGCCATCACCGTAAGAGAATAGACAACTTGGGTACTTACATGATCAATATGGTCACAACCTGAAGCGATGGACGACAATACAGTTGTGTCGCTGACTGGACTACAGTGATCTCCAAATATCGCTCCATCCAGTATGGCAGCCGACGTAAGCCAAAATAATAGATGCGAATCGCTATCGTATGCTCCTAGGCTGTACGCGAGGGGTAAAACCACTGGAATTAGTATTCCCATGGTGCCAAAACTAGTGCCCGTCGCAAACGCCATGCCTGAGGCGATAAAAAACATCAACAATGGCAGGATCCAAACCAGAAGTCGATCGCCCAGTAGGGAAATCAAATACTCGTCTGTATTCAGTCCAGTTGTGCAGATTTCCTTCATGCTCCAGGCCATGATTAAAATAAAGGCCGCCATCCACAGCGTGGGAATCGCTTGTCCATAAGCCTTTAACGCCTTTTTTGGAGCCAGCACCCTGCTGAACGCGGCCATCAATATCGCGAGTAGTCCGCCGGTTATGGCGGCCACGGCTAAAACCAGCATTGATCCTGCTTCTCCATAAGAGGGATTTGTGGCATAGCCAAACGCCTCGCGCCAATCTGCCATCTCACCAAAAGAGAACTCTACACCTTCGCCAAACATTCGATACCGGCCGAGCATTAGTATACCGAAAAAAATGGAAAAGATTACCCATAGGATCGGGAAAACCGCATTGCGAGCCAAGTAACGCTGGCCGATCTCCGGTTCGAGGTTTTCGTTTTTCTCGCTGACGATCAGTTGGGCACCCTCCCTGAGTACTTCGCCCGTCTCGTAAGCGCGCTTTTCCGCCTTGTACATGGGCCCAAAGTCCCGGTCGCTGATCGATGATATAACCAAGAATATCAATGTCCCCCAACAATAAAAACGAAAGGGAACACTCTTGATAAATATCTCGTACCCGCCCTCTTCTAAGCCTAGCTCCCGCGACATTTGGGAGAATAGGAAAACCTCAAAGGCGATCCAGGTGGAAAGTATTGCCAATCCGGCAATGGGGGCGGTGGTTGAATCCACTAGATAAGCTAGTTTCTCTCGGGAAATCTTCCAGCGATCGGTCAGTTTCCTCATCGTGGAGCCAACCACAATCGTGTTCGAGTAGTCATCGAAAAATATGATGAAACCTGAGAGTATCGTTACCAACTTGGCACTACGGCGACCCCGGGCGACGACGACCAGCCTTTCCGCCATTCCGTGAATTCCGCCACTTCGATAAATCACATGTATCATCCCCACTAGAGCGAAGAGGAAGACGAAGATGGAAATATTAAAACCATCAACGAGATTCTTAATGACGAACGCGTTTATCGCGTTGGGCAGGACAACAAACGGGTTCCATCCGTAAGTCAGAAAGGCTCCGGTCAAAAAAGCGGCGGTGAGGGCTACCACCAAGTTGCGGAAAAACAGAGCAGCGGCGATAGCTACGATAGGCGGAAGGACGCTAAACCATTGGCCGTTAAGGTCCTGGCCCTCAAATGATCTCTGAGGCAGCAGATAAAATACAATACAGGCGAGCCCGACCGAAACTGCAAAGCCGATAAGTCGCTTGGGGTTTCTCAAAAGAGTTAGAGAATGACGCATTGGCAGGTGGAAAACTCGAATCGCAGAAACCAACTTAGGCGATTGTACGTCCTGAACTTTCGAATTTAGGACAACTGAGTCTCGCTGATCTGATTGCCTCAATAGAAACTATGTTTGTCCTTCGAGCCATAAAAGTTTTTCTGTATTCTATGTTTGTATACTTGATAGATTCTATTTGCCTTAACATATAACCCTTACGTCTTTCAAATTAAGTTCCCTAAGTTATCGATCAGCCCTTCCAATTCCGTTTCTACGTCGAAGAGGTTCGCATCTTTCCAGGGCTCGAGCAAAATGAGAAGGCGGTCCCAATACCCGTTAGTCGATCCCGCCACCGGTCGATTGTAGATAATTATGCTCTTACCCTTCATCAAAGGGTTTTCCGCAGCCTTTAGTATAAGCAAGGCGAACATTTCTTGCACCGTTCCAGCGCCGCCAGGGAAAATGACGAACTTATCGGAGTTCTCGATCATGGCCTCCATCCGCGTATAGATATCGGGAGTCAACCAGAACGCGGAAAGCCCGTCCGGCAGCCCTTCCAGCTCTATTATATGCGGCACATTGGACCCCGCGACCCATCCGCCAGCTTCGGCAGCGCCCTTGACGACTTCTCCCATGACACCGGTTGTACCGGCTCCTGAAACGCATCCCAGCTTGTTTTCGGCGAGAAGCCTGCCCAATTCGTAGCCTTCGTTCAGGTAAGATGGATTCTCCATTGAAGCGGAACAAAAAATGCATATGTTCGCTCTATAATCTTCCGGTCTCCGATTACTGAACGAATCGCTCTGATTGGTCGTCACCTTTTCCCTTCCGACATCGGGCAGCCCTTCCACCCGGACCCGATCGACGCACGCCAGCACTTCGCTAGGAGACTGGGCGATCAACAGAAATTGGCGATAATCTTGCCTAATGGCGCCGATTTCTTGCAGGTTGTCTAGAAGCTCGAGTAACGGATCCCAGGAATTGTCCGTATTCAATATCGCGGTCGCTTTACCAAACAGATGCGGATCCAAAGTCTGGTAGCCTACGAATATGGATACGGCCTTAAACAAGTCTTCTAGAGATGCTCCTGGCATAAACACAAACGCATCGGACTCCTGTATCTTGCGCTCTATGTTCGAAAGCGTTATCCGCTGATCTCCATTGGAATTATAAATATCCCAACCGTTGGCGAAAAGGGTGTACAACATCCGCGCTCTAGATTCGCGATTGGAGTCGCACTCGCCTTCGACCGTTCCTGATAATCTTACAATTGGCATATGTTCCTCAGCTATTTTCCCCGTCTAAATTGCAAGTCATTGCGAATTTGACTACGACCAGTATGCCGGCCGCCGCTAAATACCCGAACGTCAACTCCCATGCCGGAGCAATGGATGTGGTGATGTCCCCGCTCAATATTTTAAAGGAATGAATGATACCTAGCGCCGATAGTCCAGCCGAAGCAACGATCCATCCAATCGCATTCGAAAAACGCCTTTCTATCAAGGCAACCATGAACCCGCAAAGCAGAATGGACGCATAGAGCCAACCTTGCTCCAAGACAAAGACACCCTCCGCAAACAGATTCCCTTTGTCCTTCAGGTTCGCCAATAACTCGGAGCTGTAGGGTTGGCCCTCTTGGCCGAATCCCACTGTTCCCAAAACGCGTTTTACGATCAAGGCACAGAATGCCCCAATGCCCGGAATCATTCCAACGATCACCGCTGGGGCGTGAGCACGAGGGACTGCTTGAAAGGCCTGCGATCCAATCGTAATCCCGATCCAAATGAGAATCGCCATCCCCGCCTCGATGGGTACGTATTCCGAGAGAAAACCCAGCGATCCCGTAAGGCAAAGTGCAGCCATGAGAACCCCATTGATCAGGGAGTAGCCCGCCCGAGCGCCAATCGCTTTCCAACCCGGATGCCCAATATACAAAGTTGTCGGATACGGAGACCCAAGCGTTCCTGCAATGATTGTCCCGAGCCCATTAACAGCCAGTGACGACTTCGGCGGAAAATCGTCTCCGGACGCGGCCGCCGACTCCAATGCCTGCATCGACCCAATTACATTGATCAATCCCATCGGTATAATGACCGCGGCGAAGGAAGCCATCTGTCCGATCGATAGAAAAGCCTCGAAGCCGAAGAACCACGGCAAATGAAGCCCGAAGTCCAAACTGGACTCTGAAATTCCGCTAATTGGGCTTTTGAAGCCCAAAAAGTGGCTGAGCCAAGCGATCAGTATGCCCACAGACAAAACGATTAAACCGCCTGGAATCCCAAAGCGCACCCGATCGCTTCCATAATAGAAATACAAAGTGAGAAACAAGGTCGGCAAACCGATCAAAGGAAACTCGTACGCTCGAAACGCATAGTCCGCCGCGATAAAGAAAATTCCAATCACCCCCAAAGCACTGAGCAAAGCCGCTCGCGGGGCCACTCGGCGAATGAGAGGGACGAAATACGAACCGATCAGCTCGATTATGCCAGACCCCACGCAAGCGAGGATTCCCGCTATCCAAGCGAGATGATTCGCCTCTTCAGCACTCGCCCCGTTGCTTAACGCAATCTGCTGAGCCGGCAGCATTACATAAAAAGTATAGAAGAAGATCGGCAGCAGATTTATTCCGTACGGCAAAGCGCAAATATCGTCGCGTCCAAGACGTTTCGCGAGCGAGCGAGCTTGCCAAGCGTAGAATAGGTTGCCGAACAGAAGCCCCATGGCCATACCTGGCAAAACTCGAGTTGCGATCAACTCGGTTGAAAATCCCAGTACGGACTGGGAAAGGCTTATGATAAGAAGGAAATTGATCAGGTTGTTCAGACCTAGTCCGAAAAAGCCGTCCCAATCTCCTTTCTCAATCCACTTCATCGGTTCTTTCCAACAGCAAAGTTCGGGCCAAATCTCCCAATCGCTCGATTTCGCATCGAGAGGTTTCAGCGCCGAGCCCTCATTATTCGTATCCTAAAGATACTGAGCGCGGAACTTGCTTGAATGTGCGAAGTGAAACGTTTCGTAAGAGGAGATATCGATGGTTTCTTTGCCTTGGGCTTGGATAACTTGGTGATGCTAATCCTCATGAGCAACCTATGCCAAGGATTCCTAGGGTTCTCGCCAGAATTGTTCTTCGGGACGATCCTCCCCGCATCCGCCGTAGGACTTGCGATCGGCAACGTCTACTATTGGCGCCAAGCCCTCCGACTGGCGGAGCACGAAAACCGACACGATGTCTGCGCCCTTCCTTACGGTACAAGCATCCTCACCATTATTGCATTCGTTTTCCTGGCGATGTTCCCGGCCCAGCAAATGGCCCTCGCGGAGGGATTGAGCAAGGAGGAGGCCGACCTCGTCGCCTGGCGAGCGGGACTGCTCGCCTGCTTCGGTTCGGGTCTGATCGAATTCTTTGGATCGTTTATCGTGTACAAGCTCAGAGACTTTACTCCGAGGGCCGCGTTGCTTTCGACCCTAGCGGGTATCGGCTTCGCTTTTATCGCGCTCGACTTCGTATTTCGCAGCTACGCCTTTCCACTGATCGGACTTACAACGCTCGGGCTGACGATTATCGTGTATTATGGCGGCGTCCGCTTGAAATTCGGTCTTCCAGCAGGATTGGTCACTCTATTTCTCGGGACGGCGATCGCCTGGGGCCTTTTCTATGCGGGAGTGCCAAGCGTCGTTGCCAAGACGCCCCTTCAAACAAGCGCCTTGGGACTGTACATCCCCCTACCCATCGTCGGCGATCTCTGGGCCGCTTTCGAAATGGCACCACGCCTCCTCCCCGTCCTCGCCCCGCTCGGCATCATACACCTCGTTCTTTCCTTGCAGATAATCGAATCGGCCGATGCCGCAGGCGATCGCTACCCTGCCAGGTCTTCGCTGGCTATGAATGGCGTGGGGACCATCGGAGCGGCCCTTTTCGGTTCGCCGTTCCCAACATCCCTCTACATTGGCCACCCAGGGTGGAAAGTGCTCGGAGCACGAGCCGGCTATTCCGTTTTGAATTCCCTATTCATCGGCGCAGTATGCTTGTCCGGTACCGCGAGCATTCTCTTTTACTTCATTCCAGTTGAAGCAGGCATGGCGATTCTCATTTGGATTGGCGTTTCAATGATGTCTCAGGCCTTTGAAGTTACCCAAAAAAAGCATGTACCGGCTGTAGTGTTTGGGATAATACCGGTTGTCGGTGCCTACGGGGCACTCATTCTAAAACACGGCCTCGCCACCGCAGGGACTGTAGCACAGACCAGCTTTTTCAACGAAACCGTCTTGCGCGTTATGGAGACAAGTCGAACGTTTTTCGGGACCGGAGCCTTCGCCATCGAGCAGGGCTATGTATACACGTCCCTCATCCTGTCTGCTGCCACAGTCTTTGTTATTGAAAAGAAATTCCATTATGCTGCACTTTGGTTTTTAGCTGCCGCAATCGGATCCGCCACCGGGCTCATGCACCAGTACGAGCTCGCATACGACGACTCCGTCTCCAAGCTGGATATCGATTTAAACCAATGGTTTTGGTCCTACTTAACGATATCCGCCCTCCTCTGGGCCACTCCTTTGATCACTACCGAAAAAAAGCCCGAACACCTTTTATGAAACGCCAATCCCAATTGAACGCGTTCCTCCAATCGCTCCCGAAAGCAGAGCACCACCTTCACATCGAGGGAGCTTGTCCTTGGGAAATCATGACGCAATCCGACCCTCAGCAGTTCGATACCCCTCCGCCATCCTGGCGCAAAGACTACCGTTTTAAGACCTTCGACGACTTCGAGCAGTTGATTTTCAAGTACGTCGTTCCGTGGATGACGAACCCCGAACGCTATGCCCAGACAGTCGAGGAACTCTTCAAGGTTCGCCGCGCCGAAAACACTCGTTACATGGAATTCAGTTTCGCCGGGATCGCTCTGGAATTCACCGGTCTCTCCGCTCGCGAAATAGCGAAAGCCATCAAGGCAGCAGTTCCTGAAGATATAGAAGCCCGGCTTTATATCGGTCTACATCATGGGGGATTCTCCAAAAATCAAGATCGCTATTTGAGCGAGATATTGGATACGCCGGAAATCGAC
>Ga0310343_10001432_pt1 | contig 12176 bp, 12 predicted proteins | sample HC15DNA2025_MG_FD_203519 | JGI IMG/M metagenome (GOLD analysis project Ga0310343, IMG submission 203519) | Marine microbial communities from station ALOHA, North Pacific Subtropical Gyre - HC15-DNA-20-25_MG | ecosystem: Environmental > Aquatic > Marine > Oceanic | place: Pacific Ocean: North... | reverse complement strand
AAGAAGGCACGACATTCGCCGTTTCATCTCTACCCCCTTTGCATTTCGGGCGTACATGGTCAATAGTGAGTTGTTGTAATTCATAAGTTCCTCCACAATAAACGCATTGACAATTAAAGTGCTCTTTGATAGCTCTTCTCCAGAGCCTTTTAGATTCTGAACTCGTCATGGTTATTAAGTTGTGTAAATAGTAATCAGGTGTTGGTAGTAATGGGGTCATTTTTTGCGACTTTTACGGTTAATTGATGGCTTTTGTTTTCTGCCCTTGGTTGTGCTACCCTTATAATGTGCGGCATCGAGGCCGTCACGGTTGCCATATGTACCAAGTTTCTTATTAAGTTTGTTCGCATTGACTCGTATTGCTAAACCTTTCGGTGTTTTGTTGTATTTAGCCTGCTGCTTGCGACGCTTGGCCGCAGCTTTAGGATTCTTCTTGTAATAGCTAGAAGTTTTTGCCATAGACTTTTCTCTTAACTAAAGATGGATCTACAGTTGGTATGATCTTGTTGAGTTTGTCCAAGGGACTGCCCTCGTAAGCGACACCTGTAATGTCATTGGTTTTTAGCCAATCACAAGCTGCCTTTAGATCTTGTACTGTTGCTTCTCCACTTTTGATTCTGCGTAGAAAGTCCTCTGTAACAAGGTAGTGTAGCTCGTTAAAACTCTCTTCTGTTGCTTTCTTGGGTATAACCCTTGGATTCTCCATATTATTCTGGTAATAAATTTTTCTTGACAAGAGCTGTTAGCTTGTCATCTACTGTGTTGTCAGTAGTCTTACTGTATGCTTCTAGTAGATTTACTACAAGCTGCTTCACAGCTGTGCTGCCCAAAAATTTGAACAGTATTGGTTTAATTAGTGCAATCATTACATTGATGGTGTGTCTAGGTCTGCTTCATCTTTTACAAAACGTCCAGCGTCATCACGCTTTGCTTTTGTTTTTCTTTTTGGTTTCTTCTTAGCAGCTTCTGCTTCTAAGGCTTTTAATCTTGTTAGTGTGCTCATCGTTGCCAAAATTTCTTTTTCTTTTTAGGGGGTTGTAGGGCAGATATAGGTACGATGTCTTGACATAACACTACCATTTCTGATTTAGGATGAAATGTAAAACCTCGCTGTCTAAGCTCTGCACATTTTAATGCACGTACTAGCTCATAGTCTAGCCGCATCTTTTCTTCTTGACGTTTAGCTATATCTCTACACTGCTGTAAACCTTTACGATCTAAAGGAACCATAAAGTTAACTTGAAAGCCCCAGTTTTGACTGATGTTGTAGCTTTCTTCGGCTTCTGGTTTTGTATCGTTGCCCATGTAGAAAGGGCTAAATGTCATAGTAGACCCATTACATTGTATGTTTGGGCCATATACCTGACGTGACGACGCACCGTTGTTCTGAAACTGTACGGCTTGGTTCGTCACATTACCCGTAGCTGCTGCCACAGGATTTGATTTATTTACTGTATCTCCTTCTGCAAGTACAGGTGTTACTGAGAGAAGACAGAGAGCGATGTAGTAGTAGAGTTTATTGTAAAGTTGCGTGTATAATCTCGCTGCTCTACTATGCCTGCTGCTCTTGTTGTTGTTTCTAAACTCCATGGATTTGCTGTGTTAGTTACAGAAAATGTTGTACCACTGGTAGCAATGTCTGCCGACGGAGTTACATTTGTTCCAGACCAAGTGTTTACGGCTGCACCGAATACTTGCACTTGCTCTGTCTCGACGATAGTTTGAGTTGTAGTTGTTGTACTGTTCATTGACCCTGTTGTAAACTGAGGGGTGACAGTGTTTGCTCTTGCTACTGCGGGTGATAACAGGGCTAAGAGTATGATTAGTTTTTTCATACTTTTGGTTGTTTGTCTTTTTCGCCTTTTGTTCTACCTGTAGATAGGCCAAAGGTTGCTAGGGCTCCAGTAAATATCGAAGCCACGAACGTGATATCTGACGATGCTCCAGTCTTTTTGACCATAGGTAGCTCTACATAGTTTAGTGTAATTATAAAACCAGACCAAATGACTACACCTAGACGCACTATTGCACCTAGAACTGCCATCTGTTCATCATGGTCATCTATGTTTTCTTTGAGTTTTCTGAGCATGTTTTTCTTTTCTGGCGGTTTTGTTTCCATTTGTTTATCTTGCCTTGTAAGAACTTTTGTATTTTATCTTTCAACGCATTGATTACAGGTTGTGTAACAGTCGCAGCTGCTACAGCAGTTACAGCAGTAACCGATGCAGCGACTAAGACTTCTTGCGATGGTAAAGTGATACTAGGTAAGGGTGGAAAGTGTATTTTTGGGGGTGGGTTTTCTTCTGTTTGCACCTCCTTTGTACCTTCGGGTCTTCGTAAATCGCTCGGAGGTACGACCAAAGGTTGATATGAGGGAACATCAGCTGTAGGGAGAGGTAAAGAGGGGGTTTTTAGTTGTACTGAATCTGGTAATATTATAATGGGTAGTTCCATTAAATATAAATTGTTTCAAGTGGTTCAGCTATTGTAAAGACCCACCCTTTAGTATTATCTTGTTTGTATAAGTTCTCGTCCCAGTAATATCCTACTAAGTCTACGTTGTCATCGTAAGCAACTGGAAAAGGTATAGGAGGTTTCCAATAATTATCATCATCAAGAGTCCAATCTATACCCGGTTTAGCATCACAAAATACACCTTTTGTTTTTTCATAAATACCACCAATCTTTGCTTTATTACCAGCTGTATCTTTTATCCACTCTACGTTTTCTTCAGCTGGTAAGGTATCTATAAAATCTTGTTCTGCAACAATTATATTTGTAACTGTTCCATTTGTTACTTGTGCAAATATCATGGGTTATAAGTTCCTGAGCTTGTAAATGTGTGGTATGTATAACCTCCAGAGCTGGTAACAGTACCTCCAGTACCTTTTTGAGATCCAGCATATCTAATGATTACAATTCCACTACCACCATTACGACCCTGATGGTATTGCTGTCTTCCGCCTCTTGCACCATTACCAGTATTAGACGAACCATGTCCGCCACTACCAGAAGGTGAGGGGCCGTCAGCATAAGTAGTTCCGTTTAACCAAGTTCTATCACTAGAAGGTAAGTCTCCACCGTCACCACCCCAGCCGTAGGTGTTTCTACCAGCACCACCGGGGGCACCTTCAGCTGGAGAATATCCACCAGCGTTTCCACTACCACCACTGTAGTTAACTGTGGGAGTATAACTGATACCTGATTGATAACCTCCACCGCCGCCTGAGCCGCCGCTTGCACCAGTAGTTAGTAGACCGTTAGCACCTCCACCAGAGGCTGATGTGCTGTTAAATGATGAGTTACCTCCATTGCTGGAGAATCTTTGGCCCGGTGTGTTCCAAGGTTGATATCCCCATGAGTCACCACCGCCGGGGCCACCGCCACCTACTGTTACTGTTAATCCGCTAGAGCCGGGTGTAAGAGTTGCTGTTAAAGCACGATATCCACCAGCACCGCCACTTCCGGCACCATTACTACTACTGTCTGGGCCACTAGCTCCGCCGCCACCAGCGACGAGTAAGTATTGACAGTCGTAAGTATTAGCAGTTCCATAGAAATCAGCGGCTAATTGTATTTCACCAGATGCTGGGCAGTTGCCTTTTCCATAATACTCAGAAAGTGCATGAGGTGCATCCCCTCCAAATTCTGTAGCTATGGCACCTAATGAAATTTGACCTGATCCTACTAATGGCATTATTTAGCCTCCAATACTTTTATTCTTGCTGATAAATCTTTGACTGCTTCAATTAGAATAGAAGTCAGACCAGCATAGTTAACAGCTTTAAATTCATTACCTTCCATATCATTAACTGTTTTAACAACTTCGGGTAATACTTTTTCTACATCTTGAGCTATAACACCAGCACTGTCAGCATCGTTTTTCTTCCATTTAAATGTAACACCTTTTAGTGCTTCTACTTTAGTTACAGCATCACTAACGATTGTTATATCTTTTTTAAGATTCTCGTCAGATGAAACAGTTGTTGAGAAAGCATAGACATCACCATCTGCATGGAAGTCACCGTCAGACTCGAATCTAAACTCTTCACTACCATTTATATGAATACTCATTCTATTATCAGTAGTAAAATCAATATTATTACTAGCACCTATACCAAATACACCAGTGCTCGTATATATGTTACTACCATTAATTAGAGCTAATATCTCAGCACCTGTCTGGTCAGCAGTTGCATTATTTTCAATATTATCTAATTTACTACCGTCAGCAGCTACGTCTCTACCGTCAACTGTTCCAGATACAGCAATATTTCCTGTTACAGAAACTCCCGCTGAAATTGTCTCAAACTTTTCACTGTTGTCGTAAAACAGCTTAACTGCTCCATTTTGAATAAATCTTCCTAAAGTTTCTGTATCACCAGCATTTTTTATTTTAAATTCTGTAGCATTTATTTGAATTATATCATCACTATCTATCTGAATCTTACCTGTTGTATTACTAATAAATGAGTTCGTTCCATTATGATAAATCTGTAAATCATCACCTGTTCCAACTTTGATTTTTGCGTTATCTGGAATGTCTATATGACTTGTAGCTGCTATTTCACCTGTTACTGAGACGTTCCCTGTAACAGTAGTAGCACCACTATTAACAGTTCCTGATACTGTGAGGTTTCCTGTTACATCAGCTCCATTAGAAACGTCTAGATTTCCAGTAACACTAGCTCCACCACTTGTTGTCGCAATTTTGATACTGTTATCGTAATATAAATTAACTGCACCGTCAGAGTTAAAGGTTGCGTATGCTTCCCCACCTATACTTCTGCCAAAAAATATCTGTGAATTACCAAATATTCTTAAATTACCTGTGCCAGTATCGACGATGTTGGAATGACCATCGTGATAAATTTGTAAATCATCACTGGTTCCAAAAGCAGCTTTACTATTATCTGGAATAGATAAACCTACTCCACCACTAGCAGTATTAGCAACACTTAGTTGACCTTGTACAGTTACACCGCCACTGCGAGTCTCTAACTTTTTAGTCGCATCGTGATATAGCTCTACGGCTCCATCTTCTATAAATACAGCACAGTTTTCACTTCCAGCAGCGTTTTGTATTGCAGTAGTATTTGATTGAATATTTAGATTTCCTGTACCAGCATCTTTAATACGGCTATGACTACCATCGTGATAAATCGCTAAATCTCCACCAGATTGACTACCAAATGTAAGTCTGTGGTTACTAGCACCAGTTGAATCACCGTTTAAAAGAATATTACCTGTTGTTACTACACTTTGAGATCCAAAGTCAGGAGATACCTTAGTTCCAGCTATTGCAGCACCAGCGTTAACGTCTCCGTTTGTAATTGTGCCGTCTACTATGTTTGCACTAGCTACGGTTACGTCTGAAGGTAAAGCTCCAGCAGCAATCTTAGATGTTGCTATAGAGTCATTAGCTAGTCTACCAGCAATAGAAGCGGAAGATACGTTAGCCATATCTTCTGCTGCTACTGGATGACCACCAGCTGTTGAGCCATCGTGTACGACAAGAGTTTCCTTGTCTGTATCTACTGTAACTTCACCTTCGGCTCCAGTAAAGCTACCATGTTGCGAGGTGTTTCCTCGTCTTAATTTTAATAATTTTGCCATTTATAGAGTTCCGAAGTCAAGTTGTAAGTTAGCACCATCTATAGTACCTATGTTTGACATGTTGTTGTTTTGCCCATCTAACGCTCCACCTAGTTGTGGTGAAGTGTCATCTACTACACTAGCTATACCTGAGTTAGATGTAATACCAGCCCAGATAGTTCCGTTATAGTTTTTTAATACATTGTTGGTAGTATCAAACCAAAGATCACCGGGACTTGGAGAACTAGGTGCAGATGCAGATATTTGATATTCATTTGCATATCTGTTTACGTCAGCTATAGACGACCCAACTGTATTTACATTGCTTATAGCAGTAGCTGTAGTATTTACATTAGTTATGTTTGTAGCGACTGTGTTAACAGAAGTAACATTGTCAGATACTGTTTTGATTGGATCGTCTTTTACAGTTATACTGTTACCCATACCACTGTGGTTTGTACAGTAGTATATAAAACTTGTTGGTTGCGACTCAGGTACTACAAGTTGGACTTTTGCACCAGCTTGTCCTTGAGTGCCAGTAACAGTAACACCAGTATTATAAGCACTACCGCCACTTGAAAACCGTAGTGGGTGTGCTGCGTTTGATGCGTCACTTACGTCGAATGTATATGTCCAGCCTTTATATAATGTTAGTGCAGGCTTATCTACACCATCAATAATAAATTTACCTGTGGCTGCTGTAACGGTAAATGTTATTTCATCTTCTAGTGCATCTGCAACTATGTCAAGTGACCCGTTAGAGCTACCTGTAGATGCAGCATTTGTGATAAGACCTAGATCTTCACTGTATGTTATCGCACCTGATACAATAGCTACGTCATCAAGAACTGCTTGAGATGGTGTAATAATAGAAAACGCACTACCTGTATATACAAGTAAGTTATCGTTAGAACTATCAAACCATAAGTCACCTTCTTGTAAAGATGTACCATCAGCTCTTTGTGTTGGAGCATTGGCAGATATTTGGTATATATCAGCAAAGTTATTTATATCTACTACGTTTGCACCAGCGTTAACAATGTTAGTTATATTTGTTGCAACTGTTGTAACTTCTGTAGCCTTCGGCACAAGCCTGTGAAAGCTATAAGTATGTAAGGTACTTGTTGATTCTACTAGAAAACCAAAACCTACAGGTATAGCAGCAGTCACACCTGTAATAGTTACAGTGTTTCCTGTACCAGCACCGTTTGGTATGGTAACTGTTGTACCGCTAGGTGTTAGTGTAGCTGTTGTAGCCTGTATACTAAGTATAGCAGACTGTCCTGTAGCTCCTTGTGGGTTAGTTGCTGGAAAGCTAGTTTGGTTTGTAATAGCTGTAAAACCACCAACTTCATCTATAAGGTCAATGATACGTGCATTGATAGCAGCTGTAGTAGCAACAAATGCGTCAGAGTTAGACCAAGTAGCTCCACTAGCAATAGTTTCACTAGAGTCCTGTCTAAGGAACTTAGCTTCAGCTTCTGTTTCTGTGTAGTATCTACTATCTAAAGATGTGGTATTCATCTCAGATAATGTAAGCTTGTCAGATTGTAGTAGTGTTTTTATCTCACTAGCAGTCTGGTCGGCTGTAGCTGCTGTTTCTATATTAGCTAGTTTACTTTGCTCTGCATCACTAAACTCGTTAGTGTTAGCATTTGCTTCGTATGCAGTTTTTATTTCTGCATTAGTCTGGTCAGCAGTAGCACCAGTTTCTATACCATTTAGTTTATTATGATCTGCGTCTGTAAAGACGTTACTATCAGTAGCAGATTCTACTAAAGTTCTAATCTCAGCTGCTGTCTGATCTGCTGTAGCTCCTGACTCTATACCGTCAAGTTTTGTACCATCTGCTGCTACATCTCTACCGTCTACAGTAGTAGATACAACAATCGCACCTGTAACTGTAAGAGCACCTGTAGCTGCTGTACCAGTAGTTGATAAGTTTTGACTTCCAAATGCCGGTGTTATTTTAGTACCATCTATTGCAGCTGACGTATTAACATCAGCGTTGACTATTGTACCATCAACTAAGTTAGCACTTGCTACTGTTATGTCTGTAGGCAAAGCACCACTACCTAGTTTTGCCATTGTTACGTTATCATCAGCTATCTTAGCTGTAGTAACGTTATCGTCCCTGATCTTGGCTGTAGTAACTGCATCGTCACGAATGTTAGCAGTCTGTTCTAGTTGGTTTTGTTCTTCTTGTGCAGCAAATAATAACTGCTTATGGTTGGCATTAAGGTCAGCTGCCTTAACTGATGACCCTGCCGTATATGTAGCCTTCGCACTATCTACATCTGTATCACGAAAAATACGTATAAGTGCAGGGCTAGTTGGAATATTGCCTGATGTAAAAACTACATTACCACCACCTGTAGTAGTGTAGCTTGTTATATTATAGTGTGTACTTGTTGTTTTTGTAACACCATCTACTTCAACTTTTATATCAGACTCTTGTATAGAAGGAAAGGTAAACTGCTTAGTCGCATTACCATCCCCAGTGTATTCTACGAATGTTGTTGCCATTTATTTGTATATGTTGAGGAGGTCATTTGACTGTACCTTTTTAAGATACTTTTGACGTTTTGTTTCTTTCTGTTCAGCGATAACTTCAGCCACCTCTGGCATTTCCATTATTGATGCCCAAGCTTTACGTCTTGCTTCTTGAAATATTTGATCTATCTTACCATTGTGCCAGTAGTTACGAGCATCATACTGAGCTCTTTTACCATCACGTATATCTTTACGCATAAGTTCTAATGATGCAATAGCTTTGGGATCTTTTGCTAACTTGTTAAGTTCAAGTTCAATATTTTGATCTCCTATAGCTTTTTGGAATAATGATCTAATACGTGGTGTGTCAGTCAAGTTAGTGCTGTCAGGAGCATAGTATGTAGAAAGTCGTAAGTCATAACCACTGTTAAATAAGAACGATCTACCTTCGCTTTGTTCTAGTGTCAGAGTAACAGGACTAAACATGTTAAATGCTCTAGTTAAGAAGTCCCAGTTATTGATAGGCTTACCATTTAGCATATCATACTTAATAGGTAGCTGCTCACTTGTTAGAGTTTCGCTAATTAGGTTTCTATTTCTTAATGACTGATCTATACCAGACCCAATCTCACGCATGTATGGTACAAATAATTTACCCATTTCATTACGTAGACCAGCTAGAGGTACAGAGTTGTTTACTAAACCAGCTATGATTCTATCAAACTGTCCCGGTCTACCAGCAAACAAGTCAACAAATGACTGTATGCCAGCAAGATAAGACTTACTTGTAATAGCCTGTGCGACTACTAATGATATTTTTTGTAGCTCTCTTTCTGTCCACTCTTCACCCATAAGTAAACTTGCGTCACCTACGTCAGCGATTGTAGACATAATTAAGTTAAAAGGTTCAAAGGTATCATAACCTATACGTACAGCTCCAAGCTTTATAGTTCTTGGTTCAAACTTAGAGTCTAGCCATAGCTGTCTCTTTTGTCTGTCAACTGGCCCGTTACCTGTAAGATCACCACGCATCCATGCCATTGATGCCATAAACACGAGAGCAGAGCCCATCGCCAATCGGCCTGTTTGTAGTGCCTTTGCGTTAGCTAGTTCGACTGCGTTTGTAATACCATAGCGTTCTACATTTTTTAGATTGCTAGGTGATGCAAATGCAATGTCGTTAAACTCTTTAACTAAGAAGTTAAAACCGGGTGTATGTTTTGCTGTAAGTGCAAGACCGTTGACACCAGTTCTAGCAAATAGAAAGAATGGTTTTGCCCAAGGGTTAGCACTAAACACATCGTTAAGACCTTTTGCAAAGCCTGTAAGCTCTTGTGTAAGTGTTACTTCTCGTCTAGCAAACTTAGTAGCTTCGTCTACAATATTACCTTGTGAGTCAAATATTTGTGCATAAAAGTCATCTTCGTATGCTTTTAAAACTTCTCGATTTATTTCTGGTAGCTTGATGCCATCAGCAGCTTGTAAATCTAAAACATTACGCAAAGCTTTTTCACGCATCTTAGCACGACCTATAATGTATGCAAACGCATCGTCAGTTGCCGCCATAATCTTAGTAGAGTATGTAAGCAAGTTACTGTTGTTCATAGACCTAGCCATGTTTGCTACTGAAAATGCTGCACGATCACCAAAACTAGCTCTACCACTGTCTTCTGCCCATCTACGTATAAGTTCCCAGTTCTCGTCACCACGAGTAAACTCAGAGTAACGTGTCTTAATAGTTGCTATGTCACCTTTCCAATATGAGTTTAGTTTTTCTCTAAATAATGTGAAAGACTCAGGTATAGCTTCTATCATAGCGTTCATAGATGCCAAGCCTGCACGTACTGTAGCACTGTCACCTTTGAACGGATAACGCATAGCAGCTCCTAGTGTAGTAGCCATAGGACGCATGAATGTTGCAATGGATGTACCTGTAATTGCTCGCATTGGAGTTTTAGGGCCAGATAGAACACTATGGGTAAGTACACCTTCCAGCTCACGTATTAGCACACCTGTACGGTCTGCACCTTTTGGATCTAGTTGCCCACCTTTTATTATCTTTCTAGCAAAGTTATCAAAGTCATCAAGTGTATTGACATCTTTCATCATAGAAAAAGCTTCAAACAAGGCGTTGAGTAGATCATCATTCTTATCATCCTTAGCTATTTTTAGCACTGACATGATAGATTCTTTTGCGTCTGCTACGTCAGCCTTGACTGCATCTTCTATATTCTTAGTTCTGTTTTTACCAGCACCTAATGCTCTAAATGAGTCAGACTTTACAAATCTAGCTTTCTTTGTATGGTACAATGCAGTTAGCATAGTATCTACAATCTGTTTAGCTGGGCCATCTATATCATCTAGTGACACTAAGTCTGCGATTTCTCTACCAGCAATACCAGTATCTCGTAACTGTTTAAGTAACGAACCTACAACAAGGTCAGTTACAACTACATTCTTAGATGTAAACACTTCGACACCATCTACAATATCTTTGTTTGCTTCTAGCAATTCTTTGAGATATTCGTTAGATGATAGCTCTGCTGCATTTCTACCCTGTGTTATAGATTGATGTCCGTCTACAGCTTCTTTAAATGTCTGAGCTAACTTAACTCTATCACCCTTTGCTGCCTTAAGTTCTTTTGCAAACCTTTCACTACTCATCAAACCTTTGAGTACACGCTCTACCTGTTTGACATCTGTGCCACCCTTGAGAGCTATACGCTCACGTTCTACAGGTGTAGTTACAGAACCAGTAGCTCCTTCTTCTTGTCCCCACTCTTTACGAGTTCGAGATAATTGTTGACGAGCAAGGTCAGGATCTACCTCTGATGGATATGCACCTTGATAAGGTTGAGCTACAGGCGCATTTTTATCTGCACGAAATTGTATTTCGCCTTCACGTATCTGTGCAACAGCAGCTTCTGTGCTTTGTTTAGACACACTGGCATTTCTATCTTGTATCTGTTTTATTACTTTTTGTGATCCTTTACCTAAAGCATAGGTCATACCATCAAAAAATAAACCAATACCCATACCCTCTACAATGTTTTTAATTTTCATTACAACAGGAGAGTCGGTATCTCTAGTAGATAGTGGTGTGTCAAACCAGCCGTATCTATCACGTACAGCACCGAGAGCGTTCTGACCATCAGACTCCTTAGAGATAAGGTCAGATGCAGCTCCAATACCAGCAGCTCTGATAAAACTGTTTGCACCTAGTAATTTTGTAGCACCAGTTGCAAGCAATGGAACACCAGTTGCAGCTAGTCCTTTAGCAGCTAGTACAGTACCAGCAGCTAACGAACCAAAATGTACAAGTCCACGTAGTTGCCTACCCCACCATGTTTTAGTTTCGATAGGATTATCATAGTTTGTAAATGGATCCCAGTCAGGTTTGTAGTAACCTTGTTCTTCGATCTCTTTCTGCATTGTGCCGTCCAATGCTTCTTTTGTTCTTTCGGCAAAGGTAGTTACAGAGGATGCAGTATCTTGTAAACCACCTGATACGATAGACTGACCTTCTTTGACTAATGCTTTGAAGCCCCACTTTTCTGCATTACGTGGGTCATCTTGTTCAGCGACAGCCTGTTCTTCTTCGGTCTGCTCTTGTTTTGCAACCTGAGCTTTTGCTTGTTCATCTTGTTCGATTGTATCAGCTAGTTGATTGACTTGATCGTTTACATAGTCAAAAGCTCGTTGGTCTATCTCAAGTTTTACACTTGGATCTTCACTCATAATTATACCTTAGTATTAAATGTTCAACTTTAGCATCGCATTGATTGCCGCAGTTGACAGTGTGTTTGGATTTAAGAAGGGTGCTTCTTTCAACTCTGGTACAGCTTCCAATAACTTATCATTGTCTTCTTTTGACAGAGTTGTTTTTTGTTTATGTGGTATACTAATACCGCCTATAGACTGTTGACGCTGTATGTTTGTTTCTAGCTGTCGTATAAACATTTCAGCATTTAGTCCAGTAACGCTAGGTTTAGTTTTTATCATCCATTCTATATTATTGTTCTTAGTTGCAACATCTAGTATCTTAGTGCCATTAGTTTTATTAAGAAGTTTATTTTGATCGTCAACAT
>Ga0310343_10001431_pt1 | contig 12181 bp, 12 predicted proteins | sample HC15DNA2025_MG_FD_203519 | JGI IMG/M metagenome (GOLD analysis project Ga0310343, IMG submission 203519) | Marine microbial communities from station ALOHA, North Pacific Subtropical Gyre - HC15-DNA-20-25_MG | ecosystem: Environmental > Aquatic > Marine > Oceanic | place: Pacific Ocean: North... | reverse complement strand
GTAAAAAATTTATATCTGATATTCCTTCTAAATATATTCTAGTAATAAAGGAAGAACCTTCATTAAAATTAATTGATAATTATTTTTATGAAATATCCAAAATCATAAGCAAAACTAATGAATTAACCTTCATTGCTTTAGGAGGAGGAAGTGTTATTGATACAGCAAAAATACTTTCTTTAATGATAGGAAACAATATTAAGTCATCAGATGAGGCTATTGAAAAATCAAGTGAAAATAAAATCTCTGAAAAATCAAAAATAATATGTATTCCTTCTACAGCTGGAACTGGCGCTGAAATAACTCCGTTTTCAACAATTTGGGATAAAAAAAATGGTAGTAAATATTCGATATTATCAAACAAAATTAATCGAGAAATAATTTTAGATCCTGAAATTTCAATAAGCTTACCTGAAGAAATAACAATTTCTACTGGACTTGATTCACTGTGCCAGATTTTAGAATCAACATGGAGTAAAAAAGCTAATAAAAAATCCTTGTCTGCAGCTTCGCTGGGGTTTGAATATTTAAATAAAAATTTAAATTATGTAATTTCTAATCCGTCAGACATTGAGTCAAGGCAAGATATGTTGTTTGCTAGTTTTTTAAGCGGAGTTTCAATTTCAATTTCAAACACTACTTTATGCCATTCAATTTCTTACCCATTAACCTCAATTTTAAATGTTCCTCATGGCATAGCATGCGCATTAACTTTAATACAAGTAATAAAATTTAATTCATTTGAAAAGGAAGAATTTTTAAAAAATACTTTGAAAGCAGTTAATGTTGAAAGTTCTGAAATTCTCGTTAAAGAAATATCCTCAATGCTTGAAAGCTTAAATTACAAAGATGTCATACAACCTTTTATTGAAAAAATTGAAAAAAATATCGATAAATTATTGCCTCTTACATTAAGTTCCAGAGCTTCAAATAATCCAGTAAATGCAACATTAATCGATGTTGAAAAAATACTTAAAAATTCACTAAATTATTATAGATATTAGATCTTTAATTTAAGTGGGGTTAAGTTATAATTTATAAATAGTAAAAATATAAATTAAATTATGACTTTTGAATCAAGAAAATTACCTGGCGAAAGAATATCATCTCTTGTAAATATTATTAAGAAAAAAGGTCACGCAATTGGGTTAGAAGCACATAGCGGACTAAGTGGTTTAGTAACTGAAAAATTAGATTTTGATTTTATATGGGAGAGCAGTCTAACCGATTCTGCAAGCAAAGGACTTCCAGATGCATCTATAGTTGGAAACGAAAGCAGAATCCACACAATTGATGAAATACTTAATGTAACTACAAAGCCTATGATTGTTGATGGGGACACAGGTGGAGATGAAGATAATTTTAGATTCTTAATTAAGAGGCTTGAAAATCAAGGGGTTTCAGCAGTAATTATAGAAGATAAAATTTTTCCTAAGAGAAATAGTTTTGGAGGGACTGTTGGGGCAGGCATGGAAGACCCAATTATATTTTCTAAAAAATTAGAGGTTGGAATGAAAACAAAGTCTACAGAAAACTTTCTAATTATTGCGAGACTTGAAAGCTTGATAGCAGGCCTTGGAATGAATGAGACTATGATGAGAGCTGAAAAATATATAAATGCTGGGGTTGACGGAATAATGATCCATTCAAAACTTAAAGAGCCAAGTGAAGTATTAGAATTTATTCCAAAATTTGAAGAATTATGCGATAAATTAGGCAGGAGGCCTTATCTAATTGCAGTTCCAACAACCTATAATATTATTAGTGATGATGAGTTAATTAATTTAGGTGTTGATATCATTATTCATGCTAATCATTTACTTAGAGCCTCTTATAAATCAATGATAGATACAGCTACCCTTATCTCTAAATCAAGAAGAAGCTATGAAGCGGATCCAGCAATAACCTCCGTAAAAGAAATTTTTTCTGCAGTTGGTTATGACAAAATTATTGAAAGAGATAAAGAGAAATCACCGGATATTTCAGGATTTATAGCATCAGCTGGTGACTACAAAATTAATAACACTCAAAGATCATTAAATAAAATTTTAGGGAAACCTCTTATAAGTCACCAAATTGAAACCTTCAAGAAAGCTGGTATAGAAAAAATAAAAATTACAGTTAACAATCAAAATGATTTTGATCCTTTTTTGGATAAAGATATTAATTTAATTGAGACAAAAGATATTAAACAAAATCAAATGCTTGATTCTATAATGGCTGGACTTGAAGGTATTAAAGGCCCTGTAATATTAACCTATGGAGATATACTTTTTAATGAGAAAATTATTTCTGAATTAATTGCAGGAGAAAATGATATTGTTATTGCTGCAGATTCATCTTATAAATACCACAAGCATGAAATAGATAAAAAATTAGAGCTTGTATCTTACAAAGATCCTGACAATAAGCCTTCAAGAAGAAAATTAAAAATGACAGATACTTTTGAAGTTAAAAAGGTAAGCAAAAATCTAAATTTAGAAGAAGCTCAATCTGAGTTTTTTGGCTTAGCTTACTTTTCATCAGAAGGTATTATAAATCTAAAATCATGTTATCAAGAAATAAAAGAAGGTAATAAATCTAGATTCTTTATAGATATACTAAATTTTATGATACAAAGGGAAATAAAAGTTTTCTGCAATGAATTTGATGGAGGCTGGATAGAACTTCATACAGAAAATGATTTTGAATTAGCAGAAAAGGAATTAGAAAATTGAGCATTAAAGCACAATCATTTGTCCAAATTTTAAAATCTCATTCTTTTAATAATATTTCAGGTGTACCAGATTCAACTTTTGGAAATTTATATAATTTAATTGATGACGATCCTGATATAAATTATTTTAGGGCAACCAGAGAAGATACTGCACTTGGAATATCATCTGGATTTTCAGTATCAAATAAAAACAGTTGCATTATTATTCAAAATTCCGGAATAGGAAATATAATCAATCCTTTAACTTCTTTTAATCTAATCTATAAAATTCCTGCTCTAATTATTGTTGGTTGGAGGGGGCACGGAGGCAAACCAAATGATGCCCCTGAGCACTGGATAATGGGAGAGAAGACAACAGAATATTTTAAAATGCTGGATATTCCTTTTGCCTGCTTTGAAGATACTGAAGAGAGCCAAGAAGATATTGAAAAAAGATTATCAAATCAATTAGATCTATATTCTAAAGAGCAACAAATAAGATCCATAATTATTAAAAAGGGTGTGGTTATTTAAATGATCTCTAGGAGTGAAGTAATAAAAAAAATAATGGAGAAAACTGGATCTGAAAATCTAGTAATATCTACAACCGGAATGATATCTAGAGAAGTGTTTAACCATAAAGACAGGCAACAAAATTTTTACATGATTGGCTCAATGGGTCTTGCTTCTTCTTTTGCATTAGGAATAGCAAAATCTAATCCCAACAAAAAAATAATAATATTAGATGGTGATGGAAGTTTCTTAATGAACCTGGGTGCAGCAGCATGCATTGGTTTTTATAATGCTAAAAATATTGTCCACATTGTTTTAGATAATTTTTCTTATGAGTCAACAGGGAGCCAAAATTCTATTTCAAAAAATATTGATTTATGTAATATAGCAAAATCTTCAGGGTATAAATTTGTTAAAGAATTAATAGATTTTAATATCAACAAAGTCAGTTTTGATAAAAATGAATTATCTTTCTATAGAATACATGTTGGAATTGAAAGTAATGAAGAGATATCAAGAGTTACTCATTCTCCGGAAGAAATAATTAAAAAATTTAAACTTCAATTATGAAAATAGATGAATACTTAAATAATAAAATAGGTAGGCCTTTAGCTTTTGTGCCTATGTGCCTAGACCCATTGCATCATGGCCATATAAACATAATAAGAAAAGCAAAAGAATACGGAAATGTTGTTGTTGGACTAATGACAGATAAAGCAATGATGAGTTATAAAAGAAAACCAAAAATACCTTTCGAAGGAAGGTTAGAAGTTTCAAAAGAACTAAAATCTGTAAAATATGTTCTTCCTATTGAAGGGATAAATTATGCTGAGATTGCTTCTAGGTATAAATTTGAATTCTTTTTACATGGTGATGACTGGAAAACTAACATTCAAGCAACATCAAGGAAAGACTTAATTGAAGTTATGAAAAGCTGGGGAGGAGTTGTTATAGACATACCCTACACTGAAGGAATATCATCATCAGAAATAATTTCATAAGTACAAAGATCTATTAGGGTAGTTTTAGTTTCTTCCCTCAGCATTAAACCACGGCATTGATTCTGAAATTGCTCTCTCAGAATTTTTTTTACCAATTATTGAAAGTTCTCTTTGGGGATCTCCTCCAATTTTACCTCCAATTCGAAGACATAATATTTTTCCATTACCTCTAAAATTATGTTTTAAGAAAGGTTTTATATAGCAAGAATCACCAGGGTATAATTTCTCTTTTCCGTTTTCAAAATTAATTGCTAATTCCGAATCACCTATATTATAAATATATTGATGTAAGCCAATATTTTGATCATAGTCTTCATGATCAGATTCAGAAAAAACTGATATTTCTAAACTTCTTGCATAAGGAAGAGTAGAAGAGTTAGCAAGTTCAACGACTTGGTATGCATTATTCGCTAGCTTCCATTGGTTACCTTCATCGTGCTTTTGAATAATAGTTGCAGGCTCTATTAAGTCATTAGATAAAATATCTCTTAGATTTATATTCATCGATGCTGATATTGTTTTAAGTTCATCAAGCGTTGATGAGGAACCATTTTCAATGTCATTTAATTTTTTTTCAGAAATTTCAGATCTTCTTGAAAGTTCTTCTAAAGATATACTGAAGCTGTTTCTAAAATATTTAATTAAAGAACCAATACCTTTTTCATAACTTGTAAAGTCTAATGCAAACTCACTTGCAGAAATTGGGTTAGAGATAGCTGCCAATTCTTGCTGAGCATCGCCGCTAAGACTGCTGCCAAATGTAAGAGCAAGAATAAGCCCAGGTTTTTTTGAGCCCGCCCTAGTGGTAAAAGAATGAGGTACAAATGGAGTTATGTAGCACGAATCCCCTGTATTCATAATGCCAACACACTTTTTTCCATTTTCATCAACATAATAGTAATTTACATCACCAATAAAATATGTGAATTGATGCATAAAATGCCCATTATTCCACTGTACAGATTTATTATTTGGATCATTATCATCAACAATACATAATTCCTCGATCCATTCTGGTCTAAATGTAGTAGATGAAGTTATGACAGTGTCACGATAATCATAATAGGGTTTTCCAGCCCTTTCCATTATTCTAGAGCTTTTATTTGAATCGGATGATCTCATAATTTTTAACCCGCTTGGACAATCATCTTTTATAACAAAGAAATCTCTCTCATTAATGGGCCATTTATCACATGCAGCTTTAATAAATTCTGAGGATATTGGTTTTGTTCCTGATAAATAATCTTCTAAATCTTCAATATCAAAACCAAGTTCTTTTGCTGCATCTTCTGGTCGCCTTTTTAAATCATTTAATAAACCACGCAAATTATGTGCAGATTTTTTTAATTCAGCATCACTAGAATTCATCTAATAATTATTACATAAATCAATACAATTTTGAATAAAAATTGAACAAACAAAAAGTAATTTATTGAGCTAGATAGCCACCATCAACAGGCAAACAAGCCCCGGTTATAAAAGATGCTTCATCAGATGCTAAAAATAAAGCAGCATATGCTATTTCTTCTGGCTCAGCCAATCTTCCCATAGGGTGAAGAGATATAATATATTCTTCAACTTTTTTATCTTCCCATAACATTTTTGTTAAATTTGTTTTTGAATATCCTGGACATAAAGCATTTACCCTGATGTTTAATTCTGCAAAACCTACAGCCATATCCTTTGTTAACTGAATTACTCCTCCTTTTGAATGAGGATAGGGATTTATGCCTTTTAATTTTGAACTGATGCCTTTATTGTACCCAACGAATCCATTTATAGAAGCCAGATTTACTATTGATCCACCATTATCTTTCATTTCATTTGAAGCATAATAAGACATTAAATATGTACCCTTGAGATTTACACCCATTACCCAATCCCATGTTTCTTCAAAATCAAAACTTTCTGGCGCACTTCTTGGGTTTACACCTGCACAATTAATTAAAATGTCTAGGCTGCCTAATTTGTTTACTGCAAAGTTAACAATTTTTTTTGCATCTTCTCTTTCGGACACATCTCCACGTATCTTTACTATATTAGATTCTTTAGAAATATCATTTATCGAATCATCAATCGATTTATCTTTTAAATCTGTAAGAACCAAATTAGCACCTTCATTAAAAAATAATTTTGAACAAGCTTTTCCAATACCTGAGCCGGCCCCAGTAATTAATACATTTTTTTGTTTAAGCCTCATAAATATTTAACTTGATAAAGAAAAGTAAATAATATCAAATTGGTGGGCGATGAGGGACTCGAACCCCCGACCCTCTCGGTGTAAACGAGATGCTCTACCAGCTGAGCTAATCGCCCAATACAATATCAGGAGTTATTATAACTGTTGCTGAAAATATTACTACCTTGGGTGTATTTATAAGTTACTAATTTAAATATTCTGTGATTTGATCAAATGATGCATATCCTTGGAATTTTGCAATTATCATTCCATTTTCAGAAATAATAAATAGCCACTGATCTTCATTTATCCCATAGTCTTCGATTATTTGATTTAGTTTTCTGTTTTCAAAATTACTTTTAACTTGACTTGGGTTTGAATAAGTATCTACATGAACTATGGGCAAATCATTATATTTATTAGCTAAATCATTAAGAGTTTCAAGTTGCGGGCCACAAGTAGGATCTGTACAAAATGCAGGGCTCATTATTGAAAGAATAAATTTTTTATTTTCAGCCAAAAGGTCACTAATTCTATGGCTATAGAAATTTTCATTAATTGGAGGTATTCCTGTTGTTAATTGATCAATGTCTTTTTCTTTAATAGTTAGATTAAGAGATTTTGGCGCCAGATCACCCACATTCTTTGAATTTGATATATCTTTTACATTAAATTCTACTTCGGTATCTCCAATTTTTAATTTCCAAATTCCAGCTTTTTCAAATTCAATAATTTGGGTATAAACTCCATTTTCAAGCTCAGTATTATAATAATCAGGAAATTCGACAAAGTTGAAACTTTTTATAATTTTTGGGTATCCGCCATCACCGTTCAATGCAACTTCAATGCTTTCTCTATTAACCAAACCGTTTTTATCTGCAACAGCAAAAGTAAATCTATTTGAACCAATTTGAAGGTCATTTGTTGCAATAAAAACTTGAGCATTTTCAATTGATTGAGAACATGAAAGCAAACTAATAGTTAACAAAGAAGGAATGATAATTTTATATAATTTGTTCATCTAAAATCCTTCCTCATAAGAGCCAAAAGTAAATGCAAATATTGAAATATTTTTTTTCTGAGGAAGTAAGGTAATTATTCTTTCGTCATAAATTGGCAGAATCAACAATGAATACATTTTAGGCTGGTCAACAGTAATAAAACTTTTTCCTTTTTCATCAAATTTAACATCAATACCTGCTTCGTCTTTAGTTAGAAAATTGCCATCAATTTTTACGATTACATCTGCAGTTTCGTTGCTTGAAAAAACACCATTTACACTTTTTGATCTAAATTTAAAAGATAAATAATCAAGAGATGATGGTTCATCAATATTTGAAATGATACTTTCAAAGTCATTGCTCCAATTACCACTTAAATAAAACTTATTATGGGAATATTCATATTCATCTATGTAATTATGCGGTTTTCCAATATTGTCATAGTAATCTAAATTACCGGAATAAATACCTCCATACGAAAGGTTCCTGTCACTCCCCATGTAAAGCTCTCTAGTCATTCTATAGAATTGCCTTTCACCATCAGCGTTATCTTTATTCATTCCAGCACTCTCATCATAAAATCCACCAAAAACTGATTCAGCTATCTTTTGATACTCAATATTTCCGATTTCTTTTTCAGACAAATCTGCATTCTTTTCTTCTAAGAGTTTTCTAATTTCTTTTTCAGCCTCAACATATCCGCCTTCTCCAAAATGGGTATAAACTATCTCTCCTTTTGAATTAAATAAATATTTTGCTGGCCAATATCTATTTTTAAATTCATCCCAAATTTCAAAATCATTATCTAAGACAATTGGGTACTCAAGGTTATTTTTTTTGACAGATTTAATAATATTTTTTTTAATTTTTTCAAATTCAAATTCTGGCGTATGGACCCCAATAATTTTTAATCCATCATCCTTATATTTTTGATTCCATTCATTCAAAAAAGGAAATGTGCGAATACAATTAACACATGTATATGTCCAAAAATCTATCAATACTATTTCACCATTTCCTAAAGATTCACCAATTGAAACAGGATCAGAATTTATCCACTCAAGATTTTGGTAGTCTGGAATTTCGTGGTCCGGATCAACGTAAACATTTTCTTGTTCAACTTCAGAACAAGCAATCATTAAAAGTAATAAAAATAAAAAATTAAGAAACTTGAATATTTTCATATTCTTTAATCCAACTTAAGCCTTCTTCAGTTGTTTTTAGAGGTTTGTATTCTGCACCTATGAAGCCTTCATAACCAAGACTGTCAATATGTTTAAAAATCGTATGATAATTGATTTCACCTGTTCCAGGCTCATTCCTTCCAACAACGTCAGCAATCTGAAAATGACCAATAATTGAAATGTGTTTTTTAATATTATTCATCAGATTCCCTTCCATTAATTGCATGTGATAAACGTCATATTGAAGGCCAAAATTATTATGATTTACATCTTCTACAACTTTTGCGCCATCAGTCGAATTATTAATAAAAAATCCTGGTTGATCATAAACATTTATTGGCTCCATTAATAATTTAGTGCCACAGCTTTCGAATAAGGGAGATGAGTGAAGAAGGTTTTCAATGAAAGTATCATATTGAATAGAATCTTCAACATCATTAAGCTTAGGCCCCGGGATGCAGTTGATTGCATTAACATTTAACTGGTCACAATATTTTACTGAGTTTTCAATTCTTCTTTTGAATTCATCTTTTTTATTAGGGTTTAATGCCAAGTTCATTATTCCTGTTGATTCATCTAATACATCAACATTTATTAAAACTTGTTTCAGCCCTAAATCATTAATTAAAAGCTTTAATTCATTCAAGTCAATACCATAAGGGTTTTGAAGTTCAACGAATTTATATCCTAATTCAGCTGCCTTTTTATACCTATCTATAAGTTCATATTCATTAAAAAGAAACTGTAAATTTAAATCAATTTTTGACATTTTTTAATTGTACTCCATTATCAAAGAGTTTTGTAAGGAGGGCATAATTATATACCTTCCTATTTTGGAGATAAATGCCACCATTCTTGAACATAAGATCTTCCTTCAGAAATAATAAGAGATCTATTGTTATCATTAAAGTTCTTAAGTTCACTAAAATTATTTAAAGATCTAGGTTCTTGGATAATCTTTGTTATTGAAAAGAGATTTTTAAATTTATCCTCAAATTCATTTAAAGAAATATTTGGATTTTTGTGAATTTCAATTATCACATTAGATGGATACATATTTTTTATTAAGTTTTCTGAGAAAAGATCATATTCAGCGCCCTCAATATCACAAAGTATCACTGAATTATTAATATTTTCCATTAAAGAAAGTGTCTTTTCATTTGCTTCACTTTTTATTGAAATTAAATCAGCAACATTATTTTTGATTGCACTTTCTTCTATGGCTTGTCTGCCACGTTTAGATATTTCAAATACCTCGCAATTTTTAAATAAATTATTAATTACTGAGCCAACAGCAAAAAAACCATCTGCCCCTCCGATATCAATAAAAGTAGGAAAATTATTCTTTTCTTGTATTTGATTTATTAAATCTTGAATTTGTTTTTCATACAAACCTAGTATTTTTGACGCTTTGTCACCTTGCCCCCAAAATTGTTGTTCACTTATTACCATTCCTTTAAAAGGGCCTTCTTGCACTGTATTATTAAATATTTTTGAAATCTTATTACTTAAAGCAATACGCTTTTTTTCAACAACCTTATCTATTCTTAGTTCTAATTTATTAAATGAAATTTTTGATATTACCTCTAATAAAACCCATGAGAAATTCCCACTAGATAACTTCTTAATTATTAATTTAAAGTAATTTATGATCATAAATAAAATTATATTTCAAATAATCTTAATTTAATACAACCCGATAAACTAAATATGGCGCGCTTGAGTGGAATCGAACCACCAACCTCAGCCTTCGCAGGGCTACGCTCTATCCGTTGAGCTACAAGCGCACAATTTGAAATTACTCACTATAATAATTATCATTTCATTATGCGCAAAATATTTATTAATTTAATGGTCTTAACCTTATTGATTATAGGTTGTGCAAGCCAAAATTCTGAATCTGTAAAATCTACTCTGGAAGTTGTTTCAACTTCTGAAAAAGTATTCACAATAGATGATTTTTATTCAATGGGCTTTAAAAAGAATAAGAGCTATGATGTAACCGGACTTGAGGGGGCATCTGATGCAGTACTTGGTTTTTGGGGAGAAAAAAAGAGTGAGTCTAAAACTTACGAAATAAGAATTTATGATTCACATCAAAATGCAGTTAGTTTAGGCGAAAGTTTTGCCAAGGAAGTGACAGGGAATGATGCAGTAATTAAGAGCTCTCAATCTTCATGGAAGGAAGGGCTCAAAGATAGAAGAAAAAGTGGTGGGCCTAGAGGTAGTGGAGATAGTGGAACTTTTCCAAGATATGGAAATTATGCTATTCATGGAAACGTGATTATGTTGTGTGAAGGCCCAGAAGAAATAGCTTTAGAAAATTGCTGGGATTTAATAAATAATTTATCTAATTAAATATAAAAAGAAGCAATTTGGAGATACACTCTCTGATTGTCCTGATAAATAGTTTTTAACAAAAGTTTTAACAATGTAGCGTTAAGAATAGTTCTGCACTTATATGCAATAAGTTGAAAGTTGTAGAATGATTTATGAGAGTAGAACTCGTATCTTAGCCTTAGTAGGGCTGCGCTCTATCTGTTGAGCTACAAGCGCTAATTTGAAATTAATAATTATACTAATTATGATGATGATTATGAACAAATTATTTTTCAGTTTAGCAATTTTATCAATTTTAATTTTTAGTTGTTCGGGAGATGACACAAGCTCTCAAGGATCTCAATTACAAGTTGTAACAAATTCTGAAAAAGTATTTTCAATTGATGATTTTTATAATTTAGGATTCAAAAAAAATAGGAGTTATGATGTTTCTGAACTTGAAGGTGCTTCAGATGCTGTTTTTGGCTTTTGGGGTCTTACTAAAAGTGACTCCAAAACTTATGAAATAAGAATTTATGATTCCCATCAAAATGCAGTTAGTTTAGGAGAAAGCTTTGCCAAGGAAGTAACAGGAAATAATGCAATTATTAAAAGCTCTCAGTCTTCATGGAAAGAAGGTCTCAAAGACAGAAGAAAAATTGGTGGTCCTGGAGATAGTGGAGGTGGTAGAAGCGGAACTTTTCCAAAATATGGAAATTATGCCATTTACGGAAACGTGATTATGTTGTGTGAAGGCCCAGAAGAAATAGCTTTAGAAAATTGCTGGGACTTAATAAATAATTTATCTAATTAAATATCACAAGAATCAATCAAATCTACAACTTTACCCCATTTAGCTTCGCTCATTGTTTTTCTTGAGGAAGTAGATTTGCCTATACTGCTTCCTTTTAATTTGGCATCTTTTAATCTTCTTTGTAATGTTCTTGTGCTCATATACATTGATTCTGCAATTTGAGCATTTGACAATCTTCTTGGAGAGTTCTTCAACTTTGCAAATTTAAGAGCAAAATCATCTACGCTCTCTTCATATAACTGAGATTTATCAATTGCTTTTTTAATAAGTTTTTCAACTCTTTTCTTAATATTGTCTCTTATTTTTCTAACTTCAGAAATTTCTAAACCTGCGGGATTTGGTAATTCCCAATCTTTAACGTTTTCATCTGTAAGCTTATTTATTTTTTCAGGGTTAACATTACACCCCATCGTGATTATCTTTGTTTCACTATCTATCATGTCATAAGTTAATATTTTTGGGCTCGATTTAGATA
>Ga0310343_10001430_pt1 | contig 12184 bp, 9 predicted proteins | sample HC15DNA2025_MG_FD_203519 | JGI IMG/M metagenome (GOLD analysis project Ga0310343, IMG submission 203519) | Marine microbial communities from station ALOHA, North Pacific Subtropical Gyre - HC15-DNA-20-25_MG | ecosystem: Environmental > Aquatic > Marine > Oceanic | place: Pacific Ocean: North... | reverse complement strand
TCTTCCTGCTTCTCTAGTTCTTGTTTTTGCTCTTCCTGCTTCTCTAGTTCTTGTTTTTGCTCTTCCTGTCGTTTTTTTAAAAGTGCATAAGCTTGCGCAGCCCATTCTCGAGAGTTATCTGAATCAGATTTTGTCATTGATATTTATAATTCGTGCTGAGTAAATTTTAAAATACTATTTATTTATATCAAACATTCATTGCAATTTTACTTTTTGTAATCTCCTTAAAACTCCATTTATAAATTTTCTTCCTTGCATGTCGCTATATTTATTAGCTAGATTTACGGCCTCATCACAAGCAACAGAAACAGGCGTGCTCAAAAATTTAATATCAACATAAGCTAAACGTAAAATATCTCTATCAACTCTAGGTAATCTTTTTAATCTCCAACCCTCCATTACATAATCTATCTCTGAATCAATAATTGTAATGTTATTAATAATAGTGCTAATCCTCTGATTTACATCTTCTCTAATATCAATTTGTCCGCTTGAAACTAATAATTTTGGAAAATCTAAAGTAACTGAAAGTGTATTCATTACAGTTTCAATTTTTTTTAAAGATTTTTTTAACTCCTCTCTTGCATTTGAAAAAGAGGAATCAACTCCTTCATGCAATTCACTATCTAATATTTTTTGGGATGCATTTTCTAACTCTGTTTCGCAATTATCTAATTCATCTCTACAGTGGTTTATTAGAGAATCCAAAGCGGATTCAAAAATCTCTTCTATTTGTAATTTATTTAATTTAAAGTACCCTTTATCATTAATCAAGCTTAGAGAAATTAAGGATAATTCTCTAGCGAGAGATCTATTGGTTTGCATCAACCTAAGAAGAAGTATTAGTAGAAGCGCGTAATTGAGAAAATAATTTTGAAAATGTGGGGTTTGAAGTATTATTTTTCTCATCTGGATTAACTATGCCAGCCGAAATTATTGTTCTAAAGGCATCTTCAACAGAAATATCCAAGTCCTTTACAGAAGTCTCAGGCACCAAGGTATACCAACCAGTTGTTGGGTTTGGGGCTGTAGGTATAAAAACACTTAGTAATTTTTCTTGTAATTCTGGCTGCAGAGAGGGACCGACATCACCAGTTACAAAGCCTACACTATATAATCCCTCACGTGGATATTCAACTAAAACAACCCTTCTAAATCGATTAGATTTATTACTTAAAAAAGTTTCTAACAATTGTTTCAACGTTTTATAAACTGCCCCTGCCACAGGAATTTTGGATAAAGTACCCTCACCAAATTCTAATAACCATCTTCCTACGAAATTTCTCGCCATTAAGCCTATGAGCAGAATAGCTAACAAAGGAACGGTTAAACCTAATGTAAGATTAATTAAATCTTGTAATATAGGATTTAAAGTAATAAATGGATTTAATTGCTTTGGAACAGAAGTAACTAATGTTAAAACAAATTTACTAACTAAAGATGACAACCAGATAGTTGTTGCTAGGGGTATAACAACCAATAATCCAGCAATGAGATCATTTTTTAGATCTTGCTGAAGCCTTGATCCTAAGTTGGAATCTTGATTTTGATTAGATTCAACCAAAATAATGTTTCTAAATAAACTAACTTTACTTATAATTTAACTGTTTTTACATAGTTAGGATATGTTTTTTTTTAATAAATTTAAATTATTTATTAGTGTCATACTGAAAAAATAACTTTTAAACAAAATGAGATACATAATAAGTAAATGATAAGTACCCTACAAAACAAAAAAGAAATAAGTAAAAAGTTAAAAGAAAGAGCAATTTATGAAGGTTTTACGATATCTGGAATTGCTTCGATACCAGGCAGTTCTCGCCTAAAATTAAGAACCAAAGCACTAGACAGATGGTTATCAAATAACCACCATGGCGAAATGAAATGGATGGAAGCAGAAAGAAGGAAAAACATCGGTTCACTGCTTGAAGGAGCAAAAAGTGTTCTAAGTGTTGGATTTACTTACATTAGTTCACACAAAAACAACAAAAACGAAATCTTAAAGGTTGGTAAATTTGGTCTCGGAGAAGATTATCACAAAGTAATTTATAAAAAATTAAAGAATATTGGTCAATGGATTAATTCAGAAATCCCAGGTTGCAAATGGAAAATATGTGTTGACACTTCTCCACTGCTTGAAAAAGCATGGGCTGAAGAATCAGGTCTTGGATGGATTGGAAAAAATAGCAATTTAATAAACAAAAAACATGGTTCTTGGTTTACTTTAGGTTTTATGATCCTTACAAAAGATCTAATACCGGACCAACCTTATCAATCACTTTGCGGGAAATGTGATAGGTGTATTGATCAATGTCCAACGAAGGCAATAGTAGAACCTTTTGTAATCAAATCAGATTTATGTATTGCTTATCACACCATTGAAAATAGAGAAAAATTTATTCCAGAAAAAATAGCAAAAAATTTAAATGGATGGGTTGCAGGATGTGATATATGTCAAGATGTATGCCCTTGGAATAAATCAGTGCCATATAATAATTCTTATGAAACCACCCCAAAAGAATGGATTCAAAATCTTAATGTTGATTCATTAAATTGGGATGATAAAACTTGGGAAAAAAACCTTAAAGGAACCACATTAAAAAGAATTAAGCCATGGATGTGGAGAAGAAACATAAAAGCAAATCTCAGGAATAAATAAATATATGAAACAGTTTTTTCAAAATATATTATGCGTTTTTTTAATCAGTTTTTACTTTTTAAAAGTGGAGCAAGTTCAATCATTAGTCCCCTATTATTATTTCCCAACAGTTCAAAATTTAGAAAAGGAAAGTTTATCTATTGGCAGAAATGCATATCAACTTTTATATTTTGGACAAAACAAAGAGAGCCTTAATTTGGCAAAATTAGCTGTAAAAATTAACAATAAAAATGAACAACTTTGGATTATTTTAGCTGAGGCACAAATGGCTAACAAACTCTATAAAAAAGCTTTAAATTCTCTAAATAAAGCAAATAAGATCAATCCAAATATTAGTGAAATATACTTCACTCAAAGTAATATTTATCTTAAAATTTCACAACTAAAAAACGCAAAGAAAGCAATAGAAAAAGGATTAAGTATTGAACCAAATAATTATAAAGCTATTTTTCAATTAGGAAATATATTTTTGATGGAGAAAAATTATAATGAGTCTATAAAATTATTTGATAAATCTTTAAAAATTAACCCTAATTTCTGGCAAGCAATAAATAATAAAGGTTTAGCTTATTACGAGAAAGACAGAATCAACCTTTCAATTAAGTATTTTGAAAAAGCAATCTCAATTGAGGAAAATGCAGAACCCTTGCTAGGGCTAGCATCATGTTTGAGAATACAAGATATTAATTTTTCACTTGAACTCGCAAAAAAAGCTTTAATTAAAGACCCAAATTATGTTGACTATGATTATAGAAAAAAACAATTATGGGGAGAAAAATTACAAACCTCAACAGAAATACTTCTACAAAATGACCAACTTCGAACAGAAATTATATTGGCAAAATCTAAAATTAATGCATCGTCTTAATATTCATTACTGGTAAATATTTTTTTACCTATTAGTCTTAATTTAGTAAATAAATTCATGATTAATTTTGCGCTCTGATGGATAAGGAAAAATTCACTTCTATCTCTCTCCAAGAAGAGATGCAACGTTCTTATCTGGAATATGCAATGAGTGTAATAGTTGGTCGAGCTCTTCCCGATGCAAGAGACGGCCTTAAGCCTGTTCAAAGAAGAATACTTTTTGCAATGTACGAGTTAGGTTTAACGCCAGATAGACCATTTAGAAAGTGTGCAAGAGTTGTTGGAGATGTACTAGGCAAGTACCATCCTCATGGAGATCAAGCGGTATATGATGCACTAGTAAGGCTAGTACAAAATTTTTCAACAAAATATCCAACACTTGATGGACACGGGAATTTTGGATCAGTAGATAATGATCCACCAGCAGCAATGAGATACACTGAAACAAGATTAGCGCCCATTGCACACAAAGCATTTCTTGAAGAAATTGGATCAGAAACTGTAAATTTCTCAAATAACTTTGATGGTTCACAAAAAGAACCAGTTGTTCTGCCTGCACAACTTCCATTTTTGTTATTAAACGGATCATCCGGAATTGCCGTTGGAATGGCAACAAACATTCCGCCTCACAACCTTGGAGAAATAGTAGATGGCTTAGTTGCGGTAGTAGAGAATAGAGATATAAATAACAAAATTCTTTCTAACATTGTTAAGGGACCTGATTTCCCTACAGGAGGAGAATTAATTTATAGTCCTGCAATAGAAGAGCTATACGAAACAGGGAAAGGATCCATAATATTAAGAGGAGTTGTGAAAACTGAAGAATTAAATTTAGGCAAGGGCAAACACAAAAGAAATGCATTAATAGTTTCAGAACTTCCTTATCAAGTTAGTAAAGCAGGTTGGATAGAAAAATTAGCAGAACTAGTTAATTTAGGAAAAATTCATGGTATCTCTGATATTAGAGATGAAAGCGATAGAGATGGAATGAGAATTGTAATTGAATTAAAAAAAGACTCTAATGCAGAAATTATAATTTCTAATTTATATAAAAAAACAAGTCTTCAAACAAATTTTGGGGCAATTTTTCTAGCTCTAATTAAAGGTAAACCAGTCCAATTAAGCCTTAAAAAATATTTAAATTATTTTCTTGAATTTAGAGAAGAAACAATTAGAAAAAGAACAAATTATTTTCTAAAAAATACTCTGGGAAAATTAGAAATCTCAGAAGGTTTATCAAAAGCAACAAAAGACATAAAAAAAGTTATCCAGATTATCGAAGACTCGGAAAACACTAGTGAAGCTAAGTCGAAATTAATTGAAAATTTTTTATTAAGCGAAAAACAAGCAAATTCTGTTTTAGATATGCCACTAAAAAAATTAACAAATCTAGAAAGAAATCAAATAGAAAAAGATATAAAAATATTTAAAGAAAAAAAGAATTATTTTCAAAAATTATTGAATGAAAGAAAGTTATTACTTGAGTTACTAAAAGAAGAACTATTAATATTAAAGAAAAAATACAATGTTAAAAGAAAAACAAAAGTACTCAAAAACATTGATCATGATGAAGAATTAGAGTTAATTCAGAATCAAATACTAGATGACTTGATCAACAAAAAAACAAAATTATGTATTGATAATAGATTATATTTAAGGAAAATTATTTTGAATAACTATAAGAAATTATTTGAGGATGTAAATAAGTTAATTGAAAATAAAAATATACAAAAATTTGTATGCAATATTGATAAAAATATGAAAATAATTGGAATCACCTTGACAGGAAAAATTATTCATATTGATTGGGAATCAAACATTAATAATGATTTAAAATTAGATAATAAAAGCCTCGGTAATATTGATCCTAATCAAATAATAAATTTTCATTTAATTAAAAAAGGAATAACCAATTATTTGTGTATTTTGAATTCAGATGGAAGATTTAAAAAAGTTCTATTTGATGAAGATATGATTAAAAGTAATAGAACTTTCGCAATTACAAAATTAAAAAAAAATATAAAAATTATTGATTCATTTATTTCTAACGAAGATCAAAACTTAACAATTTTAACCTCCATTGGAAGAATTTTTAAATTTGACCTATCAAATAGATTTTTAATGCCAACCACAAAACAATCTCAAGGATTATTGCTTATAAAACTTTTACCAACTGAAAAAATCACTTCTTGTTGTCTAAATCATAATGAAGAAAAAGTTTATTTAATTTCTAGGCACGGAAAAATTTTCTGTATCAATAGTCATGAAATACATAATGCACATGAATACAGTTTGGGATATTTAAACGAGAAAACCCAACTTAAAAACGATTCCTTCCTTAAAATATTCCCAAGTAATCATTACATTGATATAGAAACTAATAAAAATAAATCTGCTCGTTTAAACATTGATAAATTAAATTTGGCATCTAATAAAACAAATTTCTTGATTGACTTTTTGAAACTAGACAAAGATGAATATCTCGAAAATTGTTTTAGACTTAAAAATTGTATTGATTAAGACTTGTATTCATTTTCTACCCATTTTAAGTACTCTTGATTTACTGTCCCAGTTATATAAGACCCCGTAAAGCAACTCATCTCCAAATGTTTAATAGGAGAATCACTTAATATAGATTTGCGCAAATTTTCAACACTTTGATAAACGAGATTATCAATTTTTAGATGATTAGCAATTTCGGCTATTGTTCGATCATGAGCTATTAATTCATCTCTATTTGGCATATTGATGCCATAAACATGAGGAAAACGTACAGGAGGTGCGGCTGAGGTAAAAAAAACTTTATTTGCACCTGCGTCTTTAGCCATCTGAACAATTTCTTTTGATGTGGTACCTCTTACTATCGAATCATCAACAATTAATACATTTTTATTTTTAAACTCTGCACTCATAGCATTTAATTTTTGTCTCACAGATTTCTTACGTTTTTGCTGGCCTGGCATTATGAATGTTCTCCCAACATATCTATTTTTAAAAAAACCTTCTCTATATTCTATTCCTAACTGCCTTGCAACTTGCATTGCTGCAGGACGAGAAGAATCAGGGATAGGCATTACAACATCAACATCTCCAGAATTTATAGTTTCTTTTATTGTTTCAGCTAAAAAGTCTCCCATCTTTAAACGAGCTTTATAGACAGATATTCCATTCATAATTGAATCTGGCCTAGCTAAGTAAACATATTCAAAAGCACAGGGATATAACATTGGATTTTCTGCACATTGCTCAGAGAAAAACTCGCCATTTAAATTTATAAAAACAGCTTCACCTGGATCAACATCTCTTACTACTTGATAATCGTTATTCTCAAGTACTAAAGATTCACTAGCAACCATCCACTCTTCTTTTTTTGTTGTTAATGAAATTCTTTTGCCTATCACCAAAGGTCTAATCCCAAAAGGATCTCTAAATGCTAATAAACCATGTCCTGAAATTAATGCTATTGAAGCATATGAACCCTGAATTCTCGTATGCAAAGACTTAACAGCATGAAAAATAATATCCGGTTCCAGTTTTTGATTATGTATTTGTTCTTGCAATTCAGTCGCAAATACATTTAATAGCATTTCAGTATCACTTGAAGAATTTGTATGACGCTTATCAATATTAAATAATTGTTTTTCTAAATCTCTAGTATTAGTCAAATTACCATTATGTATTAAAACTATTCCATAAGGTGCATTAACATAAAAAGGCTGTGCTTCCTCTACACTTTCTGCTGAACCCTTAGTTGCATACCTAACGTGACCTAATCCAATTTTGCCGATCAAATTCCTCATATCCCTAGTTCTATAAGCAGTATTAACCTGACCTTTAGCCTTATGTATATGGAAAAAATTATTTTCCATAGTTGCTATACCTGTTGAATCTTGACCTCTATGCTGAAGAAGCAAAAGACTATCATATATTTGTTGATTTACATCATCTGAAGAAACGATTCCAACTATTCCACACATAACTTAATTTCTTATAAACTTTGAAAGTTGAGAGAACCTTTTCATATTTAAAAGTGATCTGAAATACTATTATTAAATTTTTCGGTTAATTCCTCAACCCTAATATTGCAAACATTGTTTTCATTAATTTTTATTTTTAGAGTTTCATCAGAAACATATCCTATTTTTTTTATATATATGCCTGATTGATAATTCTTTTGAAATTTTTTTAAATAATTAAGCCATTCTTTTTCTTTCCTCTTATCTATTGAAAAAATCATTCTAGAACCTCCTTCTCCAAACAATAAATTATCATCTCTAGAAATATCTTTTTGTAATTCTATATTTGCGCCTTTTGAAGACAAAACACAACACTCTGCTAGGGCTATGGCTAACCCCCCATCACTAATATCGTGAGAAGAAACTATGAAACTTTTTATAATGCCATTTCTCAAAAAACTCTGACAAAACTTTTCATCATGCAAATCAATTTTTGGAGGTCGACCTGTAACTTGACCATGAAAATATTCCAAATAAGAACTAGCTGCGATTGTTGTTTCCGATTTATAAGATCCAATTAGCCAAACTTGATCATGAATATTTTTCCATTCACTACTAATAGCTTTTTGAACATTATCTATCTTTCCAACCATTCCAATTACTGGAGTAGGATTAATAGGAGTGATTTCATTATTTATATTTTTCGATTCATTATATAAAGATACATTTCCTCCTGTAACAGGAGTTTCTAGAGCTTTACAAGCTTCGGAAATTCCATCGCATGAAGAGGAAAGTTGCCAATATCCTGTTTCAGTTTCGGGTGAAGAAAAATTCAAATTATTTGTAATTGCTACTGGTTCAGCACCAACGCAACTTACGTTTCTAGCAGACTCAGCTACTGCTGCAATAGTTCCTCTAAAGGGATCAAGAGCGACCCATCTACTATTGCAATCAACTGAAGCAGCAACTCCAGAAAATATTTTATTTTTACTTGTCTCACTCTGTTCTCTAAGCCTTATTACAGCTGCATCTGATTGTCCTGGTTTAAAAACTGTATTAGCTTGTACTTGAGAATCGTATTGTTTATATATCCATTTTTTAGAAGCTATTGAGGGATTAGAAAGAAGTTTTAAAATTATTTGAGAATAAGAAAAACTCTTTTTTTCCTTTAATGAAAATATTTTATGATCACGTATTTCTGGTAAATTGCTTTCTTTCCATTCCCATTTCTTTAATAAATAGTCAGGTGGATTATTGCTTACTTTACGAACATTGACAGGAGTATCATCAGATAAAGCAGATGTTGGGATTTGAGCAACAATTTTACCTTTATGAGAAATAATTACCTCACTCTTCTGTATTACTTCGCCAATTACATTTGCATATAGTCCCCATTTATTAAATTTTTCAATAAGATTATTAATTTTTTCTTCCTTAACGACAAATAACATTCTCTCTTGCGATTCAGATAATAAATACTGATATGAGGACATATTGTCTTCTCTTGAAGGAACCAAATCTAAATCGATAGATATACCTAAATTTCCATTTGCGGCCATTTCTGCACTACTGCAAGTCAAACCTGCAGCACCCATATCTTGAGCTGCAATTACATCTCCTGTATTAAAAGAATCCAAACAAGCTTCAATAAGACTTTTCTCAATAAATGGATCGCCTACTTGAACAGCAGGTCTATCATCTAGTGAAGCAGAGGTTAGCTCTGAACTAGCAAAACTAGCCCCACCTACACCATCTCTCCCGGTGGTATTACCAACATATAATACGGGTGATCCTACATTTTTAGCGCCAGAACAAACAATTTCATCAGTCTCTAAAAGTCCTAAAGCCATTACATTGACTAAAGGATTGCCAGAATAACTATCATCAAAATCAATTTCACCTCCAACAGTAGGTACACCTACACAATTACCATAATGTGAAATACCAGAAACGACCCCTCGAAGCAATTCAACGTTTGATTGTTTATCAAGATTTCCAAATCTCAATGAATTCAATACTGCTATTGGCCTTGCTCCCATTGTAAAAATATCTCTTAGTATTCCTCCGACTCCCGTAGCGGCTCCTTGAAAAGGTTCAATTGCAGAAGGATGATTGTGACTTTCAATTTTAAAAACCAGTTTGTGATTATTGCCAACATCAATAACGCCAGCATTTTCCCCAGGACCTAATAATACATTTTTTCCTCTAGTCGGAAACTTAGATAAAAATGGTTTTGAATTTCTATAACAACAGTGTTCGGACCACATGACACCAAACATGCCTAATTCAGTCCTATTAGGTTTTCTCTTCAATCTTTTACAGATCTCTTGGTAATCATTAATACTTAAATTTTCAACTTTAAGTGCTTCATTAAGATCATATAGATCATTATTTTCTAGATTTATCATTCTTCAAATCCAAGGTTCATCTTGTGTTTTTTCGCTGAAAGATTTTTCTGTTTTGTCATAATTATAAAAAGTTTTCTCCTGAAAATCTAAATTTTGGTTTATATCTTCATCTTCTTCAAGCCAATCCTCTAATCTATTTGAAGCTATATTTTTCATATCAGAAAATCTATCTATAATTTTTTTTCCTTTTTGAAAAAATTCATTTTTGAGACTAGATTGTACTAAAGATAAATCATCTAAAGAATTGCATTCACAAAATACTAAACCAGGCTGTTGATCATGAATATTTTCAATATTTAATTTCCATCTACTAGAACCAGGAATATTGGGATTTGATCGAGAAACTAAATAATATTTAATTTTACCAGTTTTCATTTCGAATAAAAAATCTGCTATGACACCAATTTTTGAACGATTTTTATTTATCAATTTAGCTGCTATTAAAGTTGGAAACCTATTTAAAGTTGCTAAATCAGAAATCGCAGGATCACCTTTTACATAAATGTCATTATCTATTATTTGACTAATTTGATTTAATCTCCAAACATTTCTTTTTAAATCAAAATTTGAAGGACGAGAGTACCATCCTAAAATACGATGAACAGGTGGATGCATCCAAACATTTTCCCCATTTCCATAATTAAGAGACTTATTTCCCTTGAGATTTTTATTTAATAATTGACTTAATAAAATTTCTTTAGGTAATTTCAAATTAAGAACGAACCTGAACAGGCATAACTAAATAAGTAAAAGCATTAAAATTATCTTCTGGAACAAAAACAGCTGGAGTTGTAGGAAGATTACATTTTAAAAGTACATTTTCAGAAGTAATAACTTTTAAACCCTCCAACAAATATCTTACATTAAATGCAATATCAAAATTTTCTCCAGAATAAGTAACAGGTATTGACTCATTTGCGTTTCCAATATCTTGTGCATCTGCACTGATTGAAGCTAATTCTGTATTGTCCAATTTAAATTTAACAACACTACTCTGTTGATCAGCTAAAACAGCTATTCTTTCTAAAGCATCAATTAATTTTTTAGTATTAAAATTAAAAATCTTAGAAAAAGTATCTGGGATTAATTGCGAATAATTAGGATAGGTACCTTCAAGAGTTCTAGTTGTAATAATTTGATTAGAGGAAATAAAAACAACTTGACCTTTATCGTAAAAAAGCTTGATTGAATTTTCTGAGTTTTTTAATGTTACGAGTTTTTCTATTTCTCTTAATGATCTAGTTGGAATAGTTACTGATAAATCAGATTCATCTGAAGGTGATTTATCTTTATTTTCGATCTTTTCTTCATTACCAATTAGAGAAACAGCAAGTCTGTGTCCATCTGTAGAAGCAGACTCTAAGTAATTTTGTTTGAAAGTAAAATTCACTCCTGTAAGCAATTGCTTGGAATCATCATTACTACTAGAGAAAATTGTAGATTTTAAAGATTTTAAAAAAGTACTTGGATCAATATTAATAGAAGTACCACTCTCAACAAAAGGCAAGTTAGGGTAATCGTCTGAAGGGATACCTTTAAGATTAAAAGAACCTCTATCACTTTTAATCAAAATATTTTCCGACCTTTCATCAACTACTAAAGAAACAGGAGTTTCATTAGGTAATTTATTAACTATTTCAGATAAAAGTTTTGAAGGTATAGTAATGGCACCACTATTTTTGACCGTACCATCAAAAGAAGTTTGAATTCCTAAATTAAGATCAAAACCTGTCAAGCTAATTTTATTTGTTCCTTCATCAGCTGTTAGAAGTATGTTTGCAAGGATTGGGTGAGTTGGTCTTGAAGCAACTGCTTTACTTACTAGTTGAATAGCATTATTGAATTCATTTTGATTACAGACAATCTCCATTGGAATTTGAAACTTTTACACATTAATATACTTTTTTCGCAAATTAAATTCAATAATTTATTATATTCTCTTTTTCTAATATTATATAAACAAAAAAATAATATTTTTAGTAGTAGTAGTTCTTGTGGAAACTGTGGAATTTTTGAATTTAAAACCTTTCTCACTTAGATTATTAAAAAATAATTGAGTGGAAAAAAAATGTGTTTTGTTGAATAATTTTAAATTTTTTTATTATAGAAAAAATTTCTCAACAAATTAATTTGATTATTGACAAGTTTTCAACATAATTAATAAGTTTTTACCTGATTTCCTCAGACACTTTTTTTTTTGGATTCTAATATCCTAAGATTTTAGTTATATTTTTTAATGAAGGCTCAATATTTTTTCTAAAAATTGCATCATTATTATTTATTGCGCAATCAGG
>Ga0310343_10001429_pt1 | contig 12184 bp, 10 predicted proteins | sample HC15DNA2025_MG_FD_203519 | JGI IMG/M metagenome (GOLD analysis project Ga0310343, IMG submission 203519) | Marine microbial communities from station ALOHA, North Pacific Subtropical Gyre - HC15-DNA-20-25_MG | ecosystem: Environmental > Aquatic > Marine > Oceanic | place: Pacific Ocean: North... | reverse complement strand
CCTAATGTCACTCCACCAGCAGTTTCTGTAAAAATTCCTTCAGTTTCTGCCAACAATTTCATCGCATTTACAATTTCCTCGTCTGAAACATCTTCAGAGTAAGAATTAATATCATTTATTAAGTTTATTGCATTTATACCATCTGCAGGATTACCAATTGCTAAGGATTTTGCAATTGTATCAGGTTTAACAGGTTTAAATGCCTCCCACCCATTTTTTACAGCTGTGGATATTGGTGAGCACCCTGATGCTTGAGCACCATAAATTTTTGTGTTGTTTTCATCAACTAAGCCTAAGTCAACCATTTCCTTAACTGATTTGTATATCTTAGTTAATAACGATCCAGAAGCCATACATACAACAATATTTTTAGGAGCCCTCCATCCAAGTTGTTCCATAATTTCGTATCCAACTGTCTTAGAACCTTCTGCATAATAAGTTCTGAGATTTATGTTCACAAAACCCCATTTGTTAGAGCCAATAACTTCTGTACATAATCTATTAACATCATCATAGTTACCTTTGACGCCCACAACATTTTTCCCATATATAGAGGTCCCAAGAATTTTAGCTTCCTCAAGATTTGATGGAATAAAGATAAAACTATTAAGGTTGGCTGATGCAGATTGTGCAGCAACTGAATTCGCTAAATTACCAGTTGACGCACAGCCAACAGTATCATATCCCAGCTCCACAGCTTTAGAAAGAGCAACTGCAACAACTCTATCTTTGAAAGATAAAGATGGAAAATTGACTCCATCATTTTTAATGTATAAGTTTTTCACACCTAAAATTTTCGCAAGATTATTTGCTTTGATAAGTGGAGTAAAGCCAGTATTAAGTCCTACAGTGGGTTCATTATCCAAAGGTAATAATTCTTTATACCTCCACATATTCTTAGGCCTTTTTGAAATCTTGTCTATCGTTAATTCTTTTTTAATCTTGTCATAATCATAACTTGGTTCAAGAGGCCCAAAACAATCATCACAAACGTATAAGGCTTGTTTCTCAAATTCACAAGCAGGACTACAATCTTTACATTTTAAACAAGTTACAAAAGACATAAAATGCTCCTAATAATCATGTAACTCGAAGAGGAAAGATTTTGAGTAAAATCTTTTCTCCGTTTAGCATTTATTTATAGTCGTTGCAAGTAGAGTTAAATGACGACCTTGAAAATTATAATAAATTAATAAGAAAAAACAACAAAAAGATTTAATTATGAAAGGTATAATAGATTTATGTATGAAAAAATTGAAGAAATAGGTCTGAATATTTATAGATTTCTAGTTGAGAATAGTGATAGAAATATTAACTATATAATAGAATGCGCTAAAACTAAAGATTGTGTAATAATTGATCCTTTAGATAAAGAATCTATAGATAAAATTATAGCTAATAACTATTTGAATCCTAAACTTGTTTTAAACACGCATGCACATCCTGACCATATTGCATATAACTCCTATTTTATGAATAAATATAAAATAAAATTAAATGCACATAACATTTGTAAAGATTTATTTTCGCATGAATTTGATAACATATTTGAGAATGATATTGTTAAGATTGGAGATTTAAAAATTAAAGTCTTGCATACACCAGGACATTGCCCTGAACATATATCTCTAATAGTAAATAATTATATATTTTGTGGAGACACTATATTTGCATGTGGAGTAGGGAATGTTAAATTTCGTGGAGATGTATCTATGCTATTTAGAACAATTCACCATAAAATGAAGAATCTGCCTGATAATCTAAAGTTATTACCAGGACATGATTATTTAGAAAATAATTTGAGATTTCTAGATTCAATAATTACCGACGGTAATGATTTCGCATCAGATATAAAAAATTTTTTAACAGATTGTAAAAGTAGTGAACTTTCAGAAATCAAAGATATTGGGTTTGAAAAAAAATACAATCCTTTTTTTAGGATTGATGAATTTTCTTTTTTAGATTTACTTAAGACATCAGATAAATTCAGTGATTTGAATATGGAGGAAAGATTTAAATTACTGAGAGATATGAGAGATGAGTGGTAATAAAAATGAAGAAATCGAAAGTTTTTAATGAGCTTGATACTTTATGTAAAGATGAAATTATACTAATGGATGGCCCAATGGGTACCATGGTTCAAAAGTATAAATTAGTGGAGGAAGACTATAGAGGAGATTTATTAAAAAATCATAGCTTGGATTTGAAAGGTAATAATGAAGTACTAAATATTACTCGTCCTGATATTATTAAAGAAATTCATAAATCATATATTAAATCCGGATCTAAAATTATAGAAACAAATACTTTTGGAGCAACATCAATAGCTCAATCTGACTATAAATTAGAACACCTCGTTGAGAAAATGAATATAGAGTCAGTAAAAGCTGTAAAACAAGCGATAAATGAGTCAAATAGTGACATTGATAAATCAAAGATTTTTATTGCTGGAGCTATGGGACCAACTAATAGAACTGCCTCAATTTCTCCTGATGTTGAGGACCCAGGCAAAAGAAATGTAACTTTTGATGAACTTGTAAATGCATATTATGTTCAAGCAAAAAGTTTATTAGACGGCGGTGTTGATATATTTCTTCCAGAAACAACTTTTGATACATTAAATCTTAAAGCTGCTTTATTCGCCTTAGAGAATCTGTTTGAAGAGGTTGGTGAGAGATCTCCAGTATTCATTTCAGTAACTTTTTCTGATAAGTCTGGCAGAACCTTATCTGGTCAAACTATTAGGGCATTCTGGGAATCAATAAGACATTCAAATCCTTACTCAGTTGGTATGAACTGTGGTCTTGGTGCGGAATCTTTAATAGGATATGTAAAAGAACTGAAAAACTATGTAGATTGTAAAGTACTTTGTTATCCAAATGCAGGGCTACCAAATCCTTTATCAGATACAGGTTACGATGAATTACCTGATGATACTGCAAAAGCTTTAACTCCATACTTTGAAAATAATATTTTAGATTTCGTTGGTGGATGCTGTGGTACTACCCCTGATCATATCTTTGAAATTTCTAAAGTTTTAAAAAATTTTAAGCCTATCAGTTCGATTCCTAAGAAGCTGCTCCCTTCATTTAGTGGCCTGGAGCCTCTAGAATTGAATGATGTAAATAATTTTTTTGTCATAGGAGAAAGGACTAATATTACAGGCTCCCCAAAATTCTCTAGGTTAATTAAAGAGGAAAATTATGAGGAAGCAATGGAGATAGCCAAGCAACAAGTTCAAAATGGAGCCCACATTATTGATATTAATTTTGATGAAGGCATGTTAGACGGTGAGAAATGCATGCAGAAATTTTTAAATTTGATTGCTTCAGATCCTGATATAATAAAAGTTCCATTGATGATAGATAGTTCAAAATTTAGCGTTATCGAATCTGGATTAAAATGTATTCAAGGTAGAGGTATCGTTAATTCTATTAGTCTAAAAGAGGGTGAGGAAGAGTTTCTCAATCATGCTAAAATAATACAGAAATATGGAGCATCAGTAGTTGTGATGGCCTTTGATGAAAATGGCCAAGCAACAGAGATTGAATCAAAAGTTAATATATGTAAAAGAGCTTATGACTTGTTAACTAAAAAACTTGATTTTAATTCAACAGAAATTATTTTTGATCCAAACATATTAACTATTGCTACTGGAATTGAAGAACATAAAAAATATGCAATTAATTTTTTAGAGAGTATTCCAAAAATTAAAGAATTATGTCCTGGTGCGATGGTAAGTGGAGGAATTAGTAATCTATCATTTGCATTTAGAGGTAATAATAAAGTAAGAGAGGCCATGCATTCGGTATTTTTATATCATGCAAAAAAAGCAGGATTGGATATGGCTATTCTTAATGCAGGAATGCTAGAAGTCTATGAAGAAATAGATGAAAACCTTCTTAAATTAATAGAAGATGTGATTTTTGACAGAGAGGAATCCGCTACAGAAAACCTAATTGAGTTTGCAAGTTCCGTAGGATCCAGTTCAAATGGAATCAAAAAAGCAGAAGATTGGCAGTCTATGGATTTGAAGGACAGAATATCTCATCAAATTATAAAAGGTATTACAACTAATATTGAAGAGGATGTAGAAGAAGCAAGAGGTTTATATGACTCGCCATTAGAAATTATTGAAGGACCTTTAATGGATGGCATGAAGCATGTTGGAGACCTCTTTGGAGAAGGAAAAATGTTTCTTCCTCAAGTTGTTAAAAGCGCTAGAGTTATGAAGAGGGCTGTAAATTATCTCGAGCCTTTTATGGAAAAAGATAAAGTTCAGGGCACTTCGGCTGGCAAAATGCTAATCGCAACAGTTAAGGGCGACGTTCATGATATAGGTAAAAACATTGTTTCTGTTGTTGCACGTTGTAACGGATTTGATGTTAGAGATTTAGGAGTAATGGTTAATTATGACACTATTATTGAAAATATTAATGATTTTAAGCCAGATGTTGTTGGTATGAGCGGTTTAATAACTCCATCTTTAGATGAAATGATAAGTAATTTAAATAGATTAAATTCAGACGGCTACAATCTTCCAGTATTAATAGGTGGAGCAACTACCAGCAAAGCGCATACAGCGATAAAAATGGCACCAAATTATGAGAAAGGAGTAGTAGTCCACGTTCCAGATGCATCATTAGTTGTTGGTGTTTGTAGGGAACTACTCAATGAAGAAACATCTCATAAATATATTGATACATTAAAAGATGATCAGGCATCAACAATTAAAAGGTATAAAAATTCAAAAAAAATAAATTTTGTGGATATTGATGAGGCTAGATCCAAGAAATTTAAATTAAATGAAAAGAATATCCTTAATATGACAAAGAACTTTAATGTGAATGAATGGATATTTGATATAAATTCTTTAAGAGAATATATCGATTGGTCACCTTTTTTTTGGGCATGGGAAATAAAAGGTAATTTTCCTAAATTATTAAAATCCCCTAAATATTCTAAGCAAGTCAAAGAACTATTTGATGATGCTAACAAAATGCTGGATATTTTATCGAAGGAAGAAAATATTAAAATTAGGGGACTGTCTAAGAATTGGAAGTGTTATAGTCAAAATGAATCTGTAATCTTGGTCGACCATAATAAAGGAGAAAAGGTTGAAGAATTCAATTTTCTGAGACAGCAAGTTAAAAAAAGCAAATTAAAGGAAATATATTACTCTTTGTCGGACTTTATTTCCCCAAATTTAAATTCAGAGGATGTTATAGGGGCATTTGTTGTTACAGCAGGTCAAGAAATTGAGGATTTTGCAAGTAAATTTGAAAAGTCAGGAGATGATTATTCCTCTATTCTTATTAAAGCTCTGGCTGATAGACTTGCTGAGGCGTCCGCAGAATTACTTCATGAAAAAATGAGAAAAGATAATGGATCAAATGAGGATTATTCTAATGATGAGCTTATAAAAGAAAAATATGCGGGAATAAGACCTGCACATGGATATCCCGCATGTCCTGATCATTCAGAAAAAGATAAGATTTGGAGATTGTTAGATGTTGAGAACAAATTAAATGTTAGTCTTACTGAGAACTATGCAATTTATCCCCCTTCTTCTATTTCAGGGTTGTATTTTTATAATCTTGATGCTAAATATTTTAGCGTGGGTAAAATAAACGATGATCAATTTAAACATTATGCCGAGAATTCGAATATAGACATAAAAAAACTAAAAAGTATCCTACAGAATAATTTAGATGGTTAAATGGATTTAAAAGAAGACCTAGACAAGAAACTTAAAAATAAAAAATCAATAGATGAATGGTTAAAATCTTATCAAAATGCAATTAATGTACTTAATAGTTCATATATTGATGAAGATTCAATCAAAATCTTCTTATTATCCTCAAACCAAATAGTTCATTTTAATAATTTTGTTAATATTTTGTATAGAGATTCAAAATTACCTACATCTAACAATAAATATTATAAAAAAATTTTTAAATATTCCATTGGCGAATCTATTGATGGAAGATCAAAAATATCCCCAATAAAGGAATTTCCAATTGGTGACTGGTTAGAATGCTTGTATATTATAACAATGTGGTTGAGTGAAAAAAATGAATCGGCACCTCTTGATGCAAAAATTGAATATATTGGCTGTTCAGCAGAATTAAACGTAGATGGTGGAATGAATGATCTTAAGGATATAGTTAAAAATTTTCTCCATGATTATGGATTTGAAAATAAGGATATTTAAAATAATCACATTTAACAAAATTCATCAATTATGTCATTGATATTTTTAAATAATTGATTTCTTGTTACCTGTTTTCCAGTCCCAAATTTGATTGCATTTTGCTTTAAATTTTCATTAACATGGGGGTAATATCCAACTGAGAATATATCTTTATTTTTAATCAAATCTTTTAATTCGATTGTTTTTGCTAAACCGTCTGAAAAATCAACTATTAACAATGAACAGCTTTTATTTAAAAGTAAATCTTCGATCTCTTTTCTGTTTTTTATCTGAACAAGGCTGTATTTATTAATATTAATTTTTGATTTTAGTTTGGAAAAATACATAATATCTTTTGTTACAACTGGTATAATCATATTAAATTTTTACTTTTATTATGTGTAAATTCAATACTATATCTTTAGATGCAGCCGATACATTGTTCTTCATTAAAAAAGGCTTAGGTAATACTTATTATGAAATTTTAAAAAAATATACAAATAAGTTTGAACCAAAAGAAATTTCAAATTGCTTCAAAAAATATTTCAATTCAAGACCTGGTCTTCATTTTACTGGACTCAAAGGTTCTGAGTTGGAAAATGCAGAAAAAAAATGGTGGTATAGACTCGTAAAAGATATTTTTGATGAATTGGGTATGTTTGAATCATTTGATGATTATTTCAATGATCTATATAAGCACTTTGAATTTGATGCTTGGGAGATCTTTGACGATACTATTCCATTTTTGAAAGAGCTAAAGAGAAAGGGATTTAAAATAATTATCACTTCTAATTTTGATTCAAGAATATTTAAGGTTTGTGATGGATTGGGAATATCTCCATACATAAATCATTTCACTATCTCGTCTCAATCTGGTTGCGCAAAGCCTGATAAAGATTTTTTTCTTAAATCGTTGAATGATTCTGGATCAGATATCAAAACTACAATACATATTGGGGATAATCCTGAATTAGATTATAGTGCTTGTGAGAAAATTGGACTCAAAGCTTTTTTGATTGACAGAGATGAAAAAATTAATGGAGATTATGTAATTAATTCTTTATCATCAGTTCTAGGGAAAATATAAAAATATGAATCCTAATCTTCTAGCATTAATAGTAGCAGCAATTTGGGGCTTAGCACCAATTTTTGAAAAAATGAGCCTTAAAGAACTAAATCCAATGTTTGTCTTATTTGTTAGGTTTGTTTTAGTAACATGTCTAATTCTTCCTTTCTATCTTACATCAAATAGTTTTTCTAGTATTCTATCCCTAAACTTAAAAAATATTTTATTAATTTTAATTCCAGGAGTTCTCGCCGTTTTAGGCATTTATTTATATTTTAATGCTTTAGTTGGTAGTTCTGCAAGTAAAATTGTACCTTTAACTGCAACTTATCCTCTTTTTACTTGTTTTTATGGATATTTATTTTTAAAAGAACAAATAACTTTAGAAACAATAATTGGTACTGCTTTAATAATATTAGGAGTATTTGTACTTAATTATAGTGATTATTTTAAGCCTTAATTAGTCCTTTTTTTGCTATATAAGTAGTGAAGTAAGATATAATTAAATTTGCTCCAGCTCTTTTTATCGATAATAAAGACTCCACAATTGCTTCATCCAAATCAATTATATTGTTTTTAGAAGAGCAAATAAGCATGGAATATTCACCACTTACCTGATAAGCAACAACTGGAAGATATGTATTTGCTTTAACCTTTGTAATAATATCAAGATAAAAAATTGCAGGTTTAATCATCAACATATCTGCACCCTCAGCCTCATCTTCAATAATTTCTTTTAGAGCTTCATCAGAGTTCGCAGGATTTATCTGATAAGTCTTTTTATCACCAGACTTTGGAGCAGAGTTTAGTGCATCTCTAAAAGGTCCATATAGTGATGAACAATATTTAGCAGCATATGAGATTATTCCAACATATTTAAAATTTTCTTTATCTAAATTGTCTCTAATTTTCAAAATTCTTCCATCCATCATATCGGATGGAGCGACAAAGTCTGCACCAGATTTGGCATGTAAAATTGCTTGTTTCACTAAAATATCAACAGTTTTATCATTTAATATTTTTCCATTTCTTAGTATGCCATCATGACCATCAGAGTTGTAAGGATCAAGTGCAATATCAGTAATAAGTACTAGTTCAGGAAATTCTTTTTTAATTTTTTTAATAGCTTTTGGTATTAATCCTTTGGGATTGAGCGCTTCAGTAGCATTCTTATTTTTTTTATTCTCTTCAATCGATGGAAATATAATTATACTTTTAATACCCATAGAAACCATTTTTTTAATATCTTTTATTTGAAGATCAATTGATTTTCTTTCAATCCCTTCCATTGTTTTAATTTTTTCTCTTTTATTATTACCACTAATCAAAAAAATAGGTTGAATTAGATTGTCTAAGTGAAGCTTATTTTCACTAACCATTTCTCTTATATTTTTACTTTTTCTTAATATTCTTCCTCTTTTAATCATCAATAAATTATATTCACTTTTAAATTTAATTAAAGCTATGCTTTTTCTTATTTTAAATTATCATCATATACATGAATCAGATGAAAATTATTATTTTTGATTTTGACGGTGTAATTTTAGATTCAGAAAATTCGCATTTTATAGCATTTAATGAAGGCTTAAAAAATCTTAACATTAATATTTCGGAGGATGAATACTATTCAAAGTATATCTCCCTTGATGATAGAGGTGTTATTACTAATGTAGTCAATGATAAAAATATCTCTGTTACTAATGAAGAAATAGATATGATTATAAAGAATAAGAATGACTATTTTGAATCAAGATTGATTGATAATTCAAAACTCTTTCCTGGTGTTGAAGAATTAATTATTCAATTATCAAAAAATTTTGTACTTTCTATTGGTTCTGGTGCAAATAGATCTGAAATAATTAAAACTCTAAAAAATAATAATATCTATGATTATTTTGAAATAATAGTTTCGGCAAATGAGGTCAATAATCCTAAACCAAATCCAGAAACCTATAATAGAGTTTTAGACAATATAAATACCGATTTTAATATAAATGAAATAATTGTAATAGAGGACTCACCAGGTGGTATAGAAGCTGCAAAATCTGCAGGCTTAAAGTGTATTGCAATAACCAATACATTCGACAATAAACAACTTCGTAAAGCTGATATTATAGTTAGTAATTATGAAGATATATTAAAATATTTAACCTCATAATAAAATTGCCTTTAAAACAATATTTGCTGATGTAATAAATTCATTCAATATTAATTTTTCGTCTACAGTATGAAACTCTCTCATTCCAGTTCCAAGATTCACAGTATTTATTTTATTTTTAACAAAAAAATTGGCATCTGCTCCACCACCAGTTTCAACTATATTAGTTTTATAATTTAATTCTTCGCTTGCTTTTAAAACTCTTTTAACAATTTCATTATTTGGTGAGATATTTATAGAATCATATATTCTATCTTTTTTAAAGATGATGGAGAATTTAGGATTAATTTTTTTATATTTTTTTTCAATTATTTTAATATTCTTTTTAATTTGATTTAAAATTTTTGAAATAACAAATTCTCTGTGGCTTCTAATTTCACATTGTATTGATGTTTTACCTGGCACAATATTTATTGCAGAACCACCTTTAATCTTACCTATATTTAGAGTTGTATCTTTATAGATTCTTCCAATTTTTATTTTACTTATAACCTCTGATGCAATTTTAATGGAACTTATACCTTTTTCTGGATTTATACCAGAATGGGATTCAACCCCTAAGATATCTATCGAAAAATAGTCAGATGATGGACCTTTTAAAACCAATCTGCTGGGGCTAGTGCTATCCAATACAATTCCAGATTTTGATTTTAACAATTTATAGTTTAGAAATTTTGCACCCAGTAGACCAATTTCTTCACAAGTTGTAATTGCAGCTTCTAAATTTACATGAGGATATTTTTTTTCAACTAGAGTTTCAAAAACTTCTAGTATTATTGCTAGCCCACTTTTATCATCAGCACCTAAAATCGTATTTCCACCACTTTCAATATGATTTTTCTTAACTATGGGTTTTATTCCATTACCGGGCACCACAGTATCCATATGTGAAGATAGAACAAAGAATTTTTTACTATTATTATTTTTTTTATATATTATTAGGTTACCCACATTTGAACCCGTTAATTTTTTTGAATTATCAAATTTATATTTAAGTTTTAATTTTTTAATTTTTTTTTCAATGTAGCTGGCTACGTTTTTTTCATTTCTAGACTCACTATCGATTTTTACTAAATCAGTAAATGTCTTAATCAATCTCTTTTCATTAATCATATATGCCTCTCTCTTCCTATTAATTGTAAACAACATTCATAAATTATCTCAGATAATGTAGGATGGGGATAAACAGTATTAATTATACTTTCAATTGACAGATCATTCGACATTAAGATATTAAGCTCTGAAATCATTTCCGTTGCTCCTTTTCCTATTATATGTGCTCCTAAGATCTTAAATTCTTTATCAACCATTATTTTACAAAAACCTCTATTTTCTCCTTGTGCAATTGATTTTCCATTTGATTTGAAAGGCGTTATTGCCTTTTTAAAATTAATTTGATTTTCTAGTAAACTATCTTCAGTACTCCCTATAGTTGCAATTTCAGGCTGACAATAGACACAGCTTGGAACTGAGATCTTAGTATTAATTTTATCACCGTAAATATTATCTATAATTCTGAAACCATCAAAGCTAGCTCTGTGTGCCAACATTGGCCCCTCAGTAACATCTCCAATAGCGAAAATATTTTCTATGTTAGTTTTATAATTTGAATCAGTTATTATGAAATTTTTATTGTTTAATTTAATATCTAATAATTCTATATCTAGCCCTTCGGTTAATGGCTGTCTTCCGGTAGCCACTAAAATTTTCTCATAAAAAAACTTACTATTGTTTATATTTACATCTATATGATCTTTGTTTATTTTATTAATACTGACTTTTGAATTCTCTTCTATTTTTATGCCTTTACCTTTAAAATTCTTTTTCAGCTCATTTATTATCTCAGTATCCATTACACTTAAAATAGATTTTTGATCTTCTACAATGGTTACTTCAGATCCCAAAGAATTAAAAAAGAATGCAAATTCAATTCCTATATATCCTCCTCCTACAATAAGAATATTTTTAGGTAAATTTGAAAGCTGCAATATACCATCACTGTCATAAATAATATTATTATCTGGTATTATATTTTTTGGATTTTTAGGGATTGAGCCCGTTGAAATTATAAATATATCAGAACTATATACTTCTTCTTTTTTATTATATGAAACTTTAATAGTTTTTTTATCTTTAAATTTAGCATTCCCATTGATATAAGTAATTTTTTTATTATTTATTAAATATTCTAATCCACTTAATAATCTTTTTATATTTTTTTGACTATTTTTGATTATTTCATCAAAATTTATTGATAAATTGGAAATATTAAAGAGTTTGTTCTGATTTTTTAAAATATCTGAATAGAGTTCAGCACTTTTTAATAGTGATTTAGTAGGAATGCATCCTAAGTTTAAACAAGTTCCTCCTAGGGATTTCTTTTCAACTAACAGGACCCTGAGACCTTTTCTTTCCGCTTCAATAGCAGCAGTGTAACCCCCTGGGCCTCCGCCAATTATACAAACATCAAAATTATTCATTTGATAATTTAATAATTTCTCCATTAATAAATTTTGATTCTTTTGATATTAACATTTCAATTGCACTGAAAATTTGAATAGGCTTTATCCATTTACTAAAATTAGCATTTGGCATTTCTTGCCTGTTAACTTGAGTATCTATTGTATCAGTCATTATTGAATTAACTCTAATACTATATTTTTCGAATTCTATAGCCATTGATTTTGATAAATTTAATAAAGCTGCCTTTGAACTACTGTATGCGCTGACTCCTGCAACTGGATTTTCTGCATAGGGTGTTAACATA
>Ga0310343_10001428_pt1 | contig 12195 bp, 7 predicted proteins | sample HC15DNA2025_MG_FD_203519 | JGI IMG/M metagenome (GOLD analysis project Ga0310343, IMG submission 203519) | Marine microbial communities from station ALOHA, North Pacific Subtropical Gyre - HC15-DNA-20-25_MG | ecosystem: Environmental > Aquatic > Marine > Oceanic | place: Pacific Ocean: North... | reverse complement strand
TTGATTAATCAAGGAGAATCAACAAAAGATTGGACATACTTAAACAAACACGATAGTTTGGCGGACTGTAAATCGAGTGTAAATAAAACAATAGGAAAACAAGATAAACCGTTGCATGGTATTGTGTATTTTAATTCTGAATATCCAACAGACGCTTTTAAGCGAGATTGTTACGGTAAAGTTGGTGGTGGGAGATTTAATCAGCTTCCAGAGAAGCACGTAACGACTGCGATTCCGAAACACGGAACTACTATTTACGGTGGTAAACATGTGGAGAAAAAACTGATAGTTTTACGTGGTTTAAATCAAGTTATGCAAAATATTTTAGGAATTATGCGAACCACAATCGATCAAATGTATCCCATTGCAGAGATGAACAATAAAAAGTTGAAGACGCAGCAGACGACAATGTACGATAATATTAACTCTTTAGAAGAGCAACGTAGAGAGATTAATAAAATGATGAATCATGTATCGGATTCTGACGGGGCTTATGCACAAGAAAAACTGAATTTAACTATGGAACAAGCTCAGTTATTCGGTGTTTCTCTTTTGGCGATTGGTGGCTTAGCAGTCACGTATAGATTGATGACGAAGGTTTAAGATATTTACATATAACTTTTACGATACGTATATTCAAAATTAGAGAAATAATTTATCTTGTTTATTTATCTTGTTTATTTATCTTGTTTATTTATCTTGTTTAATTATCTTGTTTAATTATCTTGTTTAATTATTTTGTTAATATATATTAATACTTATTAGTAATATATATTATCTTAGAAATATGAATATGAACCAAGGAAAAAATTTTTTACAATACAGAAAACAGAAGTCAAAAGATGTTCAGAATAGAAGTAAGTTAGCGGTAGACGGTGTAGATTCTTCTGAAAAAGAAATTAAAAATATTGGTGACGATTTCAGCAATTTTTTTCAGAAAATTTATGAATTTACAGGATTTCGCGGTTTTGCTGGTTTAGAAGGGTTTGATAAACTTTTAAGTGAAAAAGACAGTTTGGTTGCTCAAGAAAATAAAAAGGAACTAGACGAATTACAAGATTTAGAATCACAATTAAACAATCTTTTAAGTAAATACGGAAATCTGCATAAAAGTTTAATGTCGGATACCAAAGATTATTTAGAAAGTGTAGAAGGAGCCAATAAATATTCAGGAAAAAATCTTCGTCTGAAAAATAATCAAACATTTTTTGTTACAGATGACGGTTATTACAAAAAATATGCGACTGATAAAGTTTACGAAGCAACCGCGGGGAAAAACGGCTGTCCAGCCAATTTTACCACAGTTGATGCGGATTCAATCGATAAATTAGACCGAAAACTGATTCGTTCAACTCCTATGAAATCAGGTCAATCTTGTGCGAATACAGGTCGCAATGTTTTTGTTACTGAACCAGCACAGCCAATTGCGAACACTGCCGACTTAAAAAACGTCGAATTTGTTGGATGTTTAAATCGCACAACCGATGAAAACCCGAACTCGATGACCAATCATGTTCTTTCTGCTCAAAATGAACAGGAAGCGTTTCAGCAAGCCGCTTCTATAGCGCAAGAGAGTGGTCGTCCGTATTTTTCTCTCTGGAAAAATGAGAATGGCGTCTTTCAAATGGCGAGTTCGGAATCGTCATGGGGAGGAGCAGACACAACTTCGATATTAGGCGTCTTAAAAACGGTTTTCAATAAATTCACAGAATCCCATAAAACTCTTGTTTCGTTTAGCACAAAAACAACGGGGGCAGTCAAAGCGATTTTTACTCCGTGGGGAACGATCGAACTCCTTGATAAAGATAATAAGGTGATCTGGAGTACAGTTGGTGCTGGTGGAGGATCTGCCGCGCCAGAATGTATTGTTGACTACGATAAACTCGACCAAAATCCAGCAATGTTAGATATGAGTAATTCTCAGGCGACTTACGGTGCGAATTGTAACGGTAAGAATAAAATGAACGATAAAAACGAACCAGACGGTCGTTACGATGTGAAGTTAGGAAATTTCACCGAAAATGTGAAATTATGGTCTGATAATACAGATTTAACCAAAGATAACAAATTTACGGTTGATTGGAAACCGATAGCTGATCCCGGGGATTGCTGTGGAGACCCCACATTTAAAAGCTGGTTTGATTCTGGATCGTCTAAATGTACGTCCGCTTGGTATAAAGAGAATTGCAGTAAACTAGGAACGGCTCATGATGAAAAATTGTTGTGCGATCGTTATTTAGCAGAAAGAGACGCCTACATTGCGGAGGAAAAAACTCTTGGATTCTTATTTAAATCAGCGAAAGAACAAGCGAAACGTGACGCCGCTGCAGCCCAGAAAAAATACGATGACTGTGTAGCCAAAGTGAACGAATGCAAAAAATGCGAGACGTGCTATAAAAAATGTGGGAATCGCTACATCGATCAGATTCCACGTCCTACAACGTCCGATCCCGCGGTTGGTTGCGATAAAGAGTTTACAGCCACTTACAAATGTGGAACGGTTGCGAAAACACTAACTATTCCTGCGGAAGCGTATGGGAAAGCCGCCGCATTTGACTGTGGAAAAGAGATGGCTGCGTGTTTATTTGTATTCAAACTATCTGATGATGGTAACTTAACCGTAGCGGAACCTTTTGAAGAAGAGGAAGACCGTAAGAAAGATGAGAAACAAGGGGATGAAAAAGATACGTCAAACGTCATATGGGAATCAGGAACTAAAGGGAAAGTTTCGTTAGTGAATTCTGATTGGTTTGCTGGAAAAGGAAAATACGGTAAAAGTTTCTTTTTTTCGGGTAAGAAAGAGATTGTGCTTAATCCGGGAGAGTTTATTGGTTCTTCAAACGGTAAATCGCGTGTGGTGTTAACAAAGGACGGTAATCTCCAAATAGAGTATTCCGTGATTTCTTGCGACAGTTTTAAAAGTGTTAACTTTGACGAAAGCTCAAATAAAAATCCTATTCGCTCAATTGGTAATGTGAATTCCATGTCTGTATATCGCATTAAGGGAGTGAATAACCGCAATTTAGGAAAGGTTGGTTATGTGGATGATAACACGTTTTTACACCAATATCCGAATTCACAGATTAAACTGGAAAAAGGAAAACCGTACATTAAAAAATCGGGATACTTATCCGCATTTGGTAAAAACGACACATTGAAAACAATAGATAACGTAAGTGATCCCAAAGAGTGTGAAGTGGAATGCGATAAAGATGAAAAATGTGCTGGCTTTAACTATGTAACCTCTCAAGACGGAAACACTTGTACATTAGGAGACATTTCTATGTACCCGAATTTATCAGAGATTAATGGTCCGAGACAAGATGCGAGTATTCATATGAGACCGCGAACAGTGGTGAATCATCCGTCTTGCAATACGGACGTCATACCGCTCATGAGTGATAAGTGGGACAAATACCCGGAAGGAAAAAATATGACGATGAATACATTGTGTGGATTAGGAGTTATTGCCGAGAAAGATTACAAACAATTAGAAGACGTAAACAAAGAGATTGTCGAAGTTTCTGAAAAAATTAACAGCAAGATCAATTCTCTCCAGCAAACAAATTCGGGTTTAACAAAACATCTTGGTACATCAAAGAAAATGATGGATAAGAAGGTTTCTGAGTTTAAACAAGTTTATGATACTATTCAAAAGAAACAAGTCACTAAAGGACAAACCATAGACGGATTGTTGAGTTTTAGTGATATAGTGAATATTCGATCGAATTACTCAAGTGTTTTATGGCTGTTGTTAGCTATTTCGGCGTCATTAATTTTATTAAGAATGATGTCTAGAAGATAAATTTAAATTCTTAGTAAATTATATATACTATTTTATATAAAGTTATATATATAATGAGTGATATTCAAACAAATAATGCAGGAGCAGAGCAACAAAAACAGGCAGCAACGGAAGCTCAGCAAAAAACGACTTTAGACAATATTCAAGGTTTACAAGATATGGAAAAGAGATTATATGTTGAATTAGAGGTGGATGCTGCTTCACGAAACCCAGATGTAAGTCAGCAACAAGCTACTATTGATCAGGTGAATAAGTTGTCCCAAATGCGTGTGAATTTATACGAGCAACTTCGTGATAATTACAAATATTTAAGCGATAATGTCGCCGAAACTAGAGATAATTTAGTGAATCAAACCGCTGTTACAAAGATTGTTGAGGGTGAATTAAACAATGCGAAAAAACAGTTACGACAGCTCGATGACGCCAAATATAATAAATTAAGAATGGTGGAAATCAACACTTATGAAGCGAAAAAAATTGCGGCTTACAAGAATATGATGATGGTAGTTGCGATTGCGTGCATCCCTTTAATTGTGGTTACCCTATTATACAATAGCGATCTGTTAAACGATAATCTAGCAGTGATGTTATTTTCATTAATTGTAATCGGAACATTACTTTATTTAGCGTATTTAGGGGTTGATATTAGTATGCGGGACAATATGAACTTTGATGAATACGAATTCGCATTTGATAAAGCGGCAGTTGCTGATCGTATAAACAGTTCATCATCTTCTTCATCTTCTTCGGATACACAAGCAAGCGTCGGCTCTAGTGGTATGGTTATGGGGTCTTGCTCTGGTGAAAGTTGCTGCGCAGAAGGAACAAAATGGTCATCAACCGAAAATAAATGTGTTACAGGTTTGGGTGAAAGTAACGACTCGGGAGCCACTGCGATTATGAGCGGAAATCCGAGTGATGGTTCGGCGAATGGCGCTACAACAAGTGGTTCAGACCAAGTTATGAAGGCACAGGTGGAGACTACAGAAAAAAGTGAAGGATTTACACAATTGTTTAGATCAAAAAACAATCTTTTACAATCCGTGTTTAATTCAAACAAAGTAAACACTGGAGCCAATACGTCTAGGAACTTTGTTGAACCTTACGGAACGGATGAATCACAGTTTGCGTCTGTTTAGATGTGATAGTACAATTTTACGCAGAATTTTACGCAGAATTTTACGCAGAATTTTACGCAGAATTTTACGCAGAATTTTATTTTAGTTTAATGAAATCAAAATAAAATACAAAAATCAACAAATAAATCAACAAATAAATCAACAAAAAAAAATCTAATAGTAATACATCATGAATAGTTCAAACAATAAAGAAACAGAAATTCAACGGTTAGCCGAACAAAAAACAAAACAAAGAATGTTGCAAGAAAAAATAGATTCATTAGTAAAAGCGGCAAATGAAAGTTTAAACTGCGGTGCTGATTGTATGAAGGAGAGAAGAGAGAAAGAATTACAAAAAAAATACTTGGCTGCTAAAGATAAGGTCGAAGATGCACCTGGTGACCTTAAACAAGCTGAAGAATCTTATTTCACTTTTGTAAACGGTAAAGTTTGGTATAATAATTTTCTTAAGCAAAAAAATACAGAAGTAGCTCGAATCGATGCACACAAACTTAATCAGGAATTTATGAAAAAACACGATGATTTAAAAAAAGATATTCAATATTACGAATCACAAAATGCGTATATGAAAAATATGAACACACTATTAACCAAACTTAGAGATCAAAACAGCGATCTAAAAAAAGAAACAGACAAAAATAAAAAAACGGTTCAAACGAGTTCTCGTCTTAGCTTTTACTACGACGACGACATTGAAACAATTAATGATTGGATATCAGTGTTTAATTTTATTTACTGGGTAATATTTTCCGCTATAATTATCAAATTTCTGGTGTTAGACCTGAAATTCAAAGATCTTCGTTTATGGGCGTACATTACATTTTTCGCGATATTTCCGTACATCATTTTTCCTATTCATGATTGGTTAAAAAACACAGTGAGAAATGTTTTACAATGGTTTGACCTACTTGAAAGAAGAATTGTTGCGTAAATAAAAAATATAAAATTTTATAGCAAATTGTTTATAAAATTTTATACCGATTTTCTTATAAAATTTTATACCGATTTTCTTATAATATTTTTACTGTTTGTATCCTTCTCCACTACCGTCTAGACTGTCTTTATCCTCTTCGTCATATCCCATATCGTCATCATCTTCATCATCGTCGTCATAAATGATAGAAACATTAAACCAACCGTTTCTGTATTTACCGTATCGTTTGTCCATCATATCGTAAATCTCTTTACCCTTAGGAGGACGACCGCCATATTGGATAATATACCACTGTTTAAACGTCTCATAAAGCTCGGTTTTCTTAACTTTTTTTCCATCCTTTTTCTGAATCTTTTCTTTAAGAAATTCAGAAAGATAATCTTGACCTTCGCGATAATCCATGCTCTTACCCATCACGATATCGCAATCTTTCACGTTACCTTGATTTTCGTACGCGAGTTCAACCAGCTTCGCCATAAACACGTATTTCCACTGTTCAAATTTCGTCTCAATCTTTTTATCCACCTCAAACTGATACGGCTCATCTGGGTCGTCTTTGACCGGATTCTCCGTAAACTTCGATTTAAAATCGCAAACTCGAATGCGACGCCAAGTACCATCATCGTTGCTCTTAATATCAAACATCGTGTTCGTGCAAACCACAAGTTTAAACTGAGGAATAAAGGTAACCATATCTTTAAACAACGCACGACCTTGAATCGGATCACCTCCCGTAATCTCCTTCATAATACCTTCATTGATTCGATCACCTTTCGACGGTTCCTGCATCACAGCGTATCGTGTACCCATAAGTTGCACAATCTCTGAAGATGTCCCTCCAATACTGTTGCGTTTCTGTGTGATAAGAGTGATCGGAACGGTCGCTTTGTATTCTCCAAGAATGAGCGACATAAGTTCAACCAGCTTCGATTTACCATTGCGACCACTGCCCGTGTAAATGTTGAAAGTCTGATTTTGATTTGTACCGATAAGACAGGATGCGAGATGATCCCACATATATTTGTTTAGTTCAGCGATAGGAAACAACTGAGTCATAAAGTCATCCACTTCTTGAATAATTTTCGCATCTCGATCTTTCTTAAGAGGACGATAATCCATATTTGTACTTTTAGAGATATAGTCTTCTGGATGACCTTTGCGAAATCGTTTCTCGTTGAAATCAACAACTCCGTTCGCAAACGACAGAAGGTGTGTTTTGGAATCGAGTTTGTTAATGAAATCCTTGTCGTAAAAGATCTCCTTGGCTTCTCGCATAATATTGTTTTTGCTTGTTGTTGTTTTAAGTTTTTCTGAAATAACAGACAATTTGTTAACAATATCCGAATGGGTTTTGTATTTTTCATCATCTTTATCAATATCTTGCAAAACCTTCAAGTATTCAGAAGATTTAATGAAGTAAAGCTTGTACATTTTTGTAGAAATATTCTTTCGCAAAGAATTACCACTGTCTGTTTCAATCCAACGATTACTGCGAAATTCCCACCACGTGTTGTTTTTAATACTGGAACAAACATATCGATTCTTATACATCTGGTGCAAAACTGTCGCCAAATCAAACTCCGTTTGACCTTTAAATGTATTCTGGATATAATGGTCGATTGTGTTATTATACACCTCATCCCATTTTTTCTTGTTTTCGTTTTGAGCCCACCAGATAATAGAACGCTCAGTTAGACCGTCTTCAGGATTAAACGCCATTTTGTTCCAACGATCTACCATATCTGGAATGTTGTCGTAATTAAACTCTTCTGATTGAGCACTTACTTTAATCCACGTAACAAGTAAGCGTCCTTGAATGTCGGAATTTCGCAAAGCCATTCCAAGGCGAATCCAATTGTCGTAACTTCCTGGTCCCCAATACTTCTTTCCAAGAATCATCGTGTAGTCGTGAATTTCAGACAAATGATAGTCGTCGATATGGTCAAAATCAGTACACGTTTCCCTCATTCGCTCGATCGCACGATCAAGTGTTTTCTCGTCTTTAATCGATTCGATATCGGAAGCATCACCAGCGCTTGTGTATTTAACCAATCCTTTACGAACGTACGGAGTTTTTCGCGTTTTCGTTTGCGCTTTACCTTTTCGTTCATTGTATTCTTTAGATATCCTTGTTGAAACACCAAATTTCGGATGCTTAGTATATTGAATGGACATTTTCTCAAACAATGCGATATCTTTTTTCTCTTTTACCGGCTTATCAATGCACTCAAAATCTTTGTCGTCATCATCGTAGCAGTATTCCAAATGATATTTCAATCTGTAAGACTGATTTTCCGGCTTTTTCGATCCGTACATCTGCCAGTTTGTATGCCCCTTAGAGATACCATCGTCCAATACATCTTCCCACGTATTTGTAATCGGAATATCTTGCCATACATTTCCAATATCTTCCAGAATTTTTTCACGGAGCATTATCTGGAGTGTTCTGTCCATCTGAACACCAATAATCATGTGAATACCGTCTTTCGTATACTCATTGTTTGTTGTGTTAACATTCGGTTTCTCAAACACAAACACATCAATCGGTTGTTCTCCATCAATGTTTAACATAGTTTGAATATTCGCCATGTATCGCTCAAGAATATCAACAATATGATCTTTTGTGTGTTGACGCGTTTGAATTTCGGGATTATACCTGAAATCCATATCCACTGCGATTGGACCTGTATCATCCAACTGCTTCTCAGTTAGATATTCGGGCTTTTTCCTTGAAATCACCAAACTGTGATAATGACGATAAAATTCAGATTTAGAGCTATCGGGTATGTGATAACTCCCACCATAAACTCCTAGCTTAGTGCTACCTATGCGAGTATGAGTTACGGGTTTGTCGCTTCCATCCGACTTCTGTATCTTGTGTGCTTTAAGAAATTCATTTAAGTTTTGGTAACGATTGGATGTAGCCATTTGTTGGTATATTATGTGAATACTTTTTTATCTCAATTTTTTTTAATTATAGACCCAAAAACTTTTGAACGTATTTCTTTAAACCTAGTCTTCCAAACTTTCTTCGGTATTCTAACTATTTCTTGTATTATCTGAAATTCCGTGAAAATATAACAAATCAATTTTTGAATCCAGAGAGAAAAAGGGAAATAATGAAACCTGAAATGTTGTGTAAAAGAGAAAAAATGATTTTTATTTATTCGAATTTCCCAAAATTCCTAAAATTCTGAAAATTTCTAAAATTGTTGTTCAAAATTCGTGAATTATCTTTCGCGCAAATTTTTATAAGCATTTTGTTAACAACAAATATCGTATTTTAAGAGAAATTAAAATATTTTGTAAAGGGGTTAATACCGAATTCACAAGGCAGTTAACAATAATCGCTTAAAGAATTGTGGATATATTTAATTATATTGAGTGAGCGACATTTAAAGACAAATAAAAGAAACTATGACTGATTCAGAAAACCACAAAGTTGTGATATCAAAAGAAACAGTGACTCGGTTGTTGTCTGATGTAAAAGATTTAATTAAAAATCCGTTAACTGACGAGAATATTTTTTATATTCACGATGATTTAGACATGTTGAAAGGGTATGCTCTGATTTTTGGACCAGCTGATTGTGTGTATTGGGGTGGAGCGTACCTTTTTGAGTTTCAGTTTCCAACTAATTATCCGTATTCTCCACCAAGAGTGACGTACTGCACAAACGACGGAGTAACCCGTTTTAATCCGAATCTTTACAGAAATGGGAAGGTTTGTGTCTCGATTTTAAACACATGGAAGGGTGAACAATGGACATCCTGTCAGACGATTCGTAGCGTTTTATTGACTTTGTTGACTCTTTTTCATAATGATCCTATTATAAACGAACCGGGATTTAAGAAAGATGATAAAGAAGCTTCGTCTTATAATAAAATTTTGGAATATAAAAATTATGAAGTGGCTATTATTGGTATGTTGACTAAAAAATATTTACCACAACAGTTTACAGCATTTCACAGTTTTATACGAGAATATTTTATGAAGAACGCTGAGGCGTACAAAAAAGATTTGGAGAAAAAGACTGAGAGTGAAAGTGCGAAAATGATTAGAATCCGTTTATATTCTATGTCTGCGAAATTAGACTACTCTAATTTGTACGATTTTTTTATGGCTTGCTGTTATAAACCATTAATTATTGATAAACTAGATAATTTTTGTGTAGATAATCTGGATAATATTTTAGATATGGATGAGGAAAGCAACATTATTGTGAAAGTGTCGTAGATGAAAGTGAAATGTTTTGTCGGTTGATGTATTTATAAAAATTCCAGTAAATAAATTGAACTAAAATATATTAAACTAATATTCTTATATAACTCTACTATATACGAACCCCTTGAAATAGATAATTATGAGATTTTGTACTCAATGTAATAATATGTATTATATCCGATTAGCTTCGGAGGGAGAAGATAAATTGGTGTATTATTGTCGAAATTGCGGACACGAAGATGCTACGTTTGATGTGGATAATATTTGTGTTTCCAAAACTCAGCTTAAACGTGGAGAGCAGAAATACAATAATATCATAAATGAATACACAAAACTGGATCCGACTCTTCCGCGAATCAGCAATGTTCCTTGCCCAAATACGGAATGTCCATCCAATAAAGGTTTAGGCGATGGAGAGGGTGAAGGAAGTGGCGAAGGAGGACGAAAAAAGAGTGAGGTAGTTTACTTGCGATATGACGATATTAATATGAAATATATCTACTTGTGTGCACACTGCGACACTGTTTGGAGAACCGATGAACACGCGCAATAATTTAGCAATAATTTGGAGATGTTTACTTTTCTATAGTTTTTTAGTTTTTTAGTTTTCTGTCGCTTTAATTTTTTATTATAATAAAAATTGAATTATAATAAAAACAATCTGTATTTAATATAACAGTATAAACAAAATATGTCCGAAGAAGAAAAACCGAGTATTATTGAGAATTTGACTGATGCTGTAACTAGTGCAGTGTCTGATGCGCTATCTGGAGATGATTCCGATTCGGATTCCAGTGTTGAGTCTAGCCCCGATTCTAGTCCTGATTCTGATTCAGATTCGGATTCTAGCCCCGATTCTGATTCTGATTCTAGCCCCGATTCTGATTCTGATGAAGAAGATGCGACAAAAGAAGCGGGTGAAAGCTTGAAACTGAATCCAAATGTGATTGCAACTGAGGACGCTTCACGATTTGGCGACGGTTCTCCGTCTGAAGGTGATGATGACGATGATAGTGGTGACGATGATGATGACGATGATAGTGATGATGAATACTTTCAAAAATTTGATAAAGAAGTGCGAAAACAACATTTGCAAGAGTTTCATCCGGATTCTTTCACACACAACTATGACGAAATTGCGAAACTGACGCGCGTTGTCCGTGATAAAGATGGTGTGATTATTGACGAACTTCATCGTACCGTACCCATTCTTACGAAATACGAATATACGCGTATTCTTGGAATCAGAGCAAAACAGATTAGTGCTGGTGCAACCATTTTCGTAAAAGTTCCAGAAACAATGATTGATTCATATCTTATTGCGAAACAAGAACTCCAAGAGAAAAAAGTGCCGTTCATTATTCGTCGTCCGATTCCTAACGGAGGATCGGAATACTGGAATGTGCAAGATTTGGAACTTTTACACAATTAAATGATCTATTTGTTGTTAATTTCCCGTTGATTATTTATATTTTTCATATTTAAGTAATTATTTAATTCTTTTTTTATTTTTTCTAATTCTTTTTCTAATTAGCACTTCCAGCGACAACCGCAATTTAGACAAGTTACAAAGGTAGTCATAGGTTCATCCGCTGAACGGGTTTGCAACTGATAATACGTGCATTTATTCGCATTTTCTGGATCGTTCTGCATGCATTTAAAGCAAGTGAAATTATCGGTTGCCGCTTCCGTGTTCACTTCATACTTACTTTTATCTCTCTTCTGTTTTTGCTGAATCATCTCATCCCACAAATCTGGTCGCATTTCTTGATGCGTCCAAAACGCCACTTCGTGTGCTTTCACTTTTCGGTTTTTCAGTTTTCTCTTCAGATCTTTGTGCTGAATATTGTGATGAATCGTTTTTAGTTTACACAGATAAATATTCACAAACGGTTGATTTTCCCATTTTTTAACAATTTTGAGTCGGCTCGCTTCTCCCAAACTGTAATTAAATATACCTTTCTCTAGATTACGAGACTGTGTTTCATTTTTAATAATTTTGTCGAGTCGATTAACAATATTTGCGCGAAATTCTGTTGGATTTTCTATTTTTACCATTTTAAAATAAACTGGAACGGGTATTGATATATGTT
>Ga0310343_10001427_pt1 | contig 12195 bp, 13 predicted proteins | sample HC15DNA2025_MG_FD_203519 | JGI IMG/M metagenome (GOLD analysis project Ga0310343, IMG submission 203519) | Marine microbial communities from station ALOHA, North Pacific Subtropical Gyre - HC15-DNA-20-25_MG | ecosystem: Environmental > Aquatic > Marine > Oceanic | place: Pacific Ocean: North... | reverse complement strand
GTATTACCACATCTCATATCGGTATGTCCTAAAAATTGAATAGTATTATACCCAAGATCAATAGCTACTTTTATAAATCGAGAGAAATACGTAGCGCATTCTTCTCTTGGATCTTTACAATCTATGTTTAAAAAATGCTTAACAGCGTCAGAATGATCTTGAAATGCTATAGTAACTCCAGTATTAACAAATATATTGCTTCCGCGCGCCACATAGTACCAAGCTCCAACTTGTTCATTAACTGATACCCAATCTCCAAGACAATGTGTAACCTCTATCCATGTATTTGATGCTATAGCTTTATAAGGAGGTTTATGATAAATCCAAAGTGTACCCTCCATATCAAATCTTCCATTACAACAACCTAACCATTTAAAAATCTGGTGAGTTTTATTTGGACAGCAGACATTTCCAACACTTTTGTATTCAATACCCGCTTTATTTAAAATGTCCTCATAAAGAAGATCTAAACTTAAAAAATCAACACTTGTTTGAGCTGGAGTATCTTTACCATACAGTAATTTAAAATAAGTGTCAGCTTGCTGATCTGTAACAACAATTGGATCTACTCTTTTGACAAAATCATCACAATTAGTATCTGATGTTACAATTTTTAAAAATAAGATTAATAATACCAAGGCAACTAAGAAATACATTAAATAAATCTTCTTCATTATTATCTTATTGTATTGTATATATTTTATTTTTTTAACTAGAAGTTACCTGTAAACAAAATAGATCAAATAGTTGTTTGTATACATTTTGTACACACTTGTAATCTTCTGGTGTATTTATTGGTTTTTTTGAATGAAGAGTTGTAAAGAAATAAACTTGACCTCCATTTTTTAACCACTCTATATCAGAACCGTATATAAGATATTCTTGATCCCAGGTAAGATCATGTCCACACGATACACATATTTCATAAATGTCGACATTAAATGTTTCTTGACGAGCTAGTTCATTAATAAGAATATCAAGATCTCTAATAAGTTTAAGATTAATGTACTCATTGATCTTAACATTATTCATAGAATCACATAGAGAATCCATGATTCTTATTCGTTATTATATAATAAAATGCCCTTAAATTAATTATTTTTTAGTAATTAATAATTATGAGAAATAATTTCGATTTCATCCGGTGGTTCATACTCTTTTCTGTTGTAGATCTTGATAGCATAGTCCGTTCTGCAATTATCAGGCATAGCTTGTTTAGAACCTTTAAATGCTTTCCTGTAAGCTGAGACATCTGCGCCACGAAGTGGAAGAGCTTCTTGCTGAAGTCTTTCATATTCCTTTAGAGACCATTCAAAGAGTTCATCAGAAGGTCTACGATCTTCCCGCGACATTCCCATCTGAAGAGTTACATATCTGTAGTATGTACCAAACTGCTTAGCAATAGAACCGTGTTCAGCAGCCTTTTCATCACAGTTGTAAAACTTCTTTAAACTCTGAATAAATGATGTAACTAGACCAATGCCGCCCGCAGCAAATAAAACAGCATCCTTAGAAGATGTATCATCAACGCTACCAGCAATTAAAGATGCCGCCGAAGCGATACTTGTTGCAATAATACTATAAAGAGTTAAATTATTTGAAATACTTCTCCAATACCCAGCCGAGTTATTATGCATGTATCTAAGACCAGAAGCCTTTTCACCCCAAGAAGTAATAATATTTTCATATTCATCATTCCATGAACCAGCGTTAATTTTCTTTTTAAGACCTGCCTGTTGAACTTCAGCAAGTGCTAATTCAGCTTCACTCATTTATCTTTACATTAGATTTTATTTTATTTTTTAATTAAATCAATTTCAATACAGACAATGCAGTTTTCTTTTCCTCTGGAATAAAAAGTCTTCCGCGAACGTACTTTACCTTTACCCATGGAACAGCATTCTGACGCTTTTCCTGTTCAGAAAGATTTCTTCCAAGAGAATCATAAACATTTTCCTTCTTTCTGTTCTTCTTTGTTGGACTTCCAGGAGGAGACATAGTTCTCTTTAGAGGTTCATACATTGGAAAAAAGTCTGGTTCAGTATAATGCGGTCCAGTCCAAGCAAGCGCCATTGTCACGCAGTTTTTTGATCCCTAAGGATGTATACATAGTGTCTTTAAAAGCATTTTACAATTAGATTTTCATCATTTTATAAAACATCTCGTCTATTACTTCACATTCTACACGTTTTCTTTTACACATCATTAGAAAGTCTTCTGGAATAAAATTGAGATCTGGGTTTTTTGCTGAAATGGTATTATCATTCTTGTACATTTTCATAGACATATTATTAATGTAAACATTTTCACGAATAATACGCTCATTGTTAATGAATACATTTAACCAGTCATATTCATTTGCACATTCTTTGCACATAAAATCACTCATCTTAGAGTATTCTTCACAGAATGCACACTTAATAGTTCTTTTGAATGTTTCTGCAGCAATCTTCCAATTACAAAGAATCGGAATCATCTTTTCATTAACTTCCTGTTTAGTATTGTCAATAAGATTACACACAGGTTCAACTGTAATACTTTTGTCATCCCACATCACACAAACAGCTCTTAGACCATTTTTACGCATACAAGTGTACCATCTTTTTCCACTCCAAACATCTAATGGAATGTATTCACAATCAGTTTCCATAAGAGTATACGAAGGCATCCGAGTGGGCATTGGAATAGCTTGCATATTCTTTTGTGGTTATTTACATTTACATTTACATTTACATTTTAGGTATTATATTTTTTGGTAATATTTGTATTTTAAAATAAAAATTAAAATGTAATTATATTAATAAATGGACTTTACAAATCAAATTGGAATAACAAATGATCAGGTCTATACAAATCGACGCGACATTAATAATCTTATGGAACTTCTTGGAAACTTTAAACAGCGGATAACTCAAATAGAAGAAGAAAGACTTTCTCCACTTGGTGTAACATTTGTTCCAAATCCGATGACAACTAGTTTAGACGGAGGTACTTTTACAATTTTTAATGTTTCAGGATTAACTATAACAGGTACATCAGATTTACAAGGCCCGTTGAATGTCGGAGGAACGGTGGCATTTAGTACTAATGTTCATATAACAGGTGATGCTATAACTACAGGTAGTCTAACTGTAGGAAATAATGCAAATGTAGCAGGTACATTTAGCGTTACTGGTGCTACAACTTTAAATGACACTCTTCTAGTGATTGGAGCTTCAACATGTGGAAGTACACTTACTGTATCTGGAGCTACTACTTTAAGTAGTACTCTTAGTGTTGCAGCAGAGGGCACTTTTTTATCTAATTTAAATGTAAATGGTAATGCAGTAGTAACTGGATCTCTAGGTGTTAGCGGTTTAGGTACTTTTTCAAATAATTTAACCGTATCGGGAGCTACAGCATTGGGAGGAGCTCTTACTGTATCTGGAGCTACAACTTTAAGTAATACACTTGATATATCCGGTATTACAATTATTAATAATAATACACCTTCAACGAGTACATCAACTGGTGCACTCGTTGTAGCAGGTGGAGTAGGTATAGGAGCGGATTTACATTCTGGAGATATTTTTTCATCGGGTACAGTCCGTGTCGCTGGAGTTCTCACTGTAATTGGATTATCTAATCTACATGGTCCATTAGTATTAGGTGCCAATGCAGTTATTGGAACTACTCTTACTGTTGGAGGAATTACAGAAATTAATAGTAATACTACATCGACTAATTCAACTAATGGCGCACTTGTTGTAACAGGGGGAGTAGGAATTGGAGAAAATCTAAATGTAGGAGGGATGCTAAATGTGACAGGATCCATATCCAAGGGGAGCGGCACATTCAAAATAGATCATCCATTAGAAGAAAAGAAAGATACACACTATCTTGTACATTCGTTCGTAGAGTCTCCACAGGCAAATAATATATATAGGGGTAAAGTTAAACTTGAAAATGGTAAAGCAATCATAAATCTTGATGAAGTATCAACAATGACAAAAGGTACATTTATAGTTCTAAATAGAGATATACATATTTATACAACAAATGAAACAGATTGGGATTCTGTTAGAGGAAGAGTAGAAGGTAACTTATTAATTATAGAATGTCAAAATACGCAATCAAATGCTACTATATCATGGTTAGTAATAGGCGAAAGACAAGATACCCACATGTATGAATCACCAATTACAGGCAATAACGGAAAAGTTATAGTTGAACCATTAAAATAATAATTAAATTATTTAACTCTTATTAATTTTTTCTTTAATTTATAATTTTTGCAATTTGAATTATACATTTAATTTAATAAAAAATTATATATTTACATATTAATAAAATGGAAAATCAACATGTTATTAATATGTTAGGTATTACAAATCAACAAGTTTACAACAATAGGAGAGACATTAATAATCTTATGGAATTATGGACATCCACTAGAGATCAACTTTCTGGTGGTTCTGGAAGAACACCAGTTTATAATCCTATGATTTCTAATTTAGATGGAGGAGGTTTTAGTATAACAAACATACAAGATCTTGTAGCAAAAGGTTCTGGAACATTTGGTGGAACTTTAACTGTGTCAGGAGCTACGTCCTTGGGTGGTAGTCTCACAGTAACTGGTATAACTAATTTAAATAATAATTTAAACGTAACCGGAACAACAACTATAAGTAATATTACTCCAGCAAATGGTACTGGAAGCGGTGCGCATGTAGTCCAAGGAGGAGCTTCCGTTACATTAGACTTCTACATTGGACATGATTTAAATGTAATAGGTAATTCAATATTAACTGGCACCCTCGATGTATCTGGAATAACAACTATTAACAATAACACTCTATCGACTAATTCAACTAATGGGGCACTTCTTGTAATAGGGGGTGTAGGAATTGGAGAAAATCTTAATGTTGGAGGTAGTGCTTCAGTAACAGGTACATTAATTGTAAGTCAAGCTACAACTTTAGGCAGTACTTTAAGTGTAGGAAGTAACGCGACAATAACAGGAACACTTACAGTAATAGGGGCTACAACTTTGGGTAACCTTACTGTGACTACTTTAAATGCAACTAGTACAGCAGTTGCAACAAATACGTCAACAGGATCAATAACAACACTAGGAGGCATTGGAATAGCAAAAAATGTACAAATTGGACAGGATTTAAATGTAATAGGAGCTTCTTCTCTTGCTGAAACTACATGTTCTGGGCATCTTAAAATTATAACAGGTACATCTGGAGCCAATGTAGATGTTATAAATCAAGAAAACGGATCTATACATTTTACAAATGGAGATAGCACATCACCAGTACCTAATATTGTTGGAAAGAGCATTACTAATACAGGTCTTGTTATTTTAACTTCAACTCCAGATGTTCCTGCTTCTGGTAAAGATATACAATTTAATGTTGTTAATAATTCAAATACTTCTCATATTGATACTACTCAAACTGCGTATTCATTTAATGTCGCTAATAATGAAAAATTAGGCATAATACGTAATGGAGCAATATCGGTTTCAGGTTCATATGGCACATCTGGCCAAGTATTAAGTAGTAATGGAAATACTGGTCCTCCCACTTGGGTTGATCCTGCTGCTGGTGGTACTGAAATAGTAGCAACTAACAACTTGGTCGCTAAATTAGGCACAGCAGGTACTAATTTAACCAGTGGGTATGAAAATATTTTATTAGGTTTAAATGCTGGTAATTCTTTAACAACAGGATATAGAAATGTATTTATTAATTCTACTGCTGGGAATAATATAACTACTGGCTCCAATAATATATGTTTAGGTAATAATTCAGGAACACAAACTAATACAAGCGTAAATAATCTTATAAGTATTGGTCCTTTTGCTGGGGGCTCAGGAAGTGGTGGTAATAATTCTATAAGTATTGGGGGAAGCGCAGGATATCAACATGTCGCTGCTGGTAGTATTAATATCGGTTCGGAGGCAGGAAAACATTACGCAAGTTATACAGATGGTGCGGGTGCTATTAATATTGGTGGTGGTTCCGGAAGAAATCAATCAAAAGCAAACAGTGTTAATATAGGAAGTGAATCAGGATATAGTAATAATAGTGTATATGCTGTTAATATTGGAAGGCGTGCTGGGTACGCGAGGTCGGGCGCTTCAAGTATTAATTTAGGATCATTCTCTAATGAGACTAACATAACTACACACGATAGAGCAATAGTAATAAATGCCTCTGGTGTTAATGTTCCAAGTGTCGCAGATGACACCTTTGTAGTAAAACCTATTCGTAATGCTACTGGAAGTAATGCTTTATTTTATGACTCTGGAAGTGGAGAAATTACCTATGATACTGCCAGTAGTGGTGGAACTGAATTATTAGCAACAAATAACTTGGTTTCTAAATTAGATACAGCAACTTCATTAACAACAGGAACTAATAATATAATATTAGGAGATTTAGCGGGTAAATCTATATCAACTCAAGTAGATAATGTCTTTATAGGACATAAAGCAGGTAATAACGCCATAACTGACAGAGGTGTAGCAATAGGTTTTGAGGCAGGAAAGAATGTTATGGGTCAAAGTGTTGTATGTATAGGTCAAAAGGCAGGAGAAAATAATGCTGGTAATTATAGTGTATTAATTGGATTTGGTGCGGGTCAGCAAGGAAATAATTACGCTAATACAATAGTTCTTAATGCTAATCCGAGTTCTCTAAATCCTAATGGGTCGAATAGATGTTTTATGAAACCTATTCGTAATGCTACTGGAAGTAGTGCTTTATTTTATGATTCTTCTTCGGGAGAAATTACCTATGATACTGCCAGTAGTGGTGGAACTGAAATTGTTGATACACAAAATATTCGTAGTTTAACAAATAATACTGGAACTGCTTTAACATCGGGGGCATTAAATAATATTATACTTGGTGAAGACTGCGGAGATAGTATTACTACTGGTGATAATAATACCATTATTGGAAAAAATATATTAAGAGTAGGAAATCCACAGAGTAATATTCTAATAGGTAATGGTATTGGATTACAAACAACAGGAAGTTATAATGTATGTTTAGGATTTAATATATCAAATAATATTTCACAAGGTCTTTTCGCTACTGATAATGTTATGATTGGACGAGATGTTGGTGGTGGTCGCACAGTTGGAATTAATAATGTCTTTATTGGTAAAGAGGTGAATAAAAATAATGGTGGAGCATCAATTGCTAATAGTGTTATGATTGGAAGACAAGCAGGAAGTGATTGTCCAACAAGTAATAATGTATTTGTTGGATATGGAGCAGGTCAAGTTAATTTTAATGGTGGTAATAATACTTCGGTTGGAGTAAAAGCAGGAACAGGTAATAATTCTTCTAGCACAGTTAATATTGGAAGTGAAGCAGGACGAGTAAGACCAACAGGACACGACCACGCAATTTGTATTGGAACACAGACAGGTAATTATAATTCAGGGGCACACTCAATACAAATTGGATATAGAGCAAATTATAATACTCCGGCAGCATATCAAAGAGTTATAGTTATAAATGCGACTGGTTCAGCATTAGAAAGCGCACAGAGCGATACTTGTAAAATAGCACCAATAAGACCATTAGCACATCATTTAGGTATTGGTATTCTCGCTTACGATACTACTACCAGCGAATTATCAGTATCTTCCACAGACATTACCAAGTTCCACGCAGAGTTTCTTACAGACCCTACTGATATTACTACAAGTGGAACAATAGTTTTTGACAGCACTATACACAATACTAATAATGGATATAATACTGGAACTGGTGTATTTACTGCCCCTACGAATGGGATGTATCGTTTTGAGTGCTTCTACCAATTATCTACTAATGATGCTATTACACTAAATTGGAAGGTCAACTCAACAATTAATAAGATAGATGAAGTATATAACGCACACGGAGGTTCTACTTATAGGTCATTTACTACATCGTGGGCGGGGGTTCTTGGAACTAATGATACAATAGAACTCGCTGTATTCGCTACTACTGGAACTATACGCTTCTCCAAGAGTGCTAAAAATGGACTAACTGGATATTATATTGGTAAATAAGAACGTATTAAAATAGAACCATATACTAACTTACTACGACAGCTGATTTGAGTGCCGCATTAGGAACTAAACAAGATACATTAACTTTTAGTCACCCAAGTGATAATCATACAACAAATCCATCTTCATCAGCACAAATCAAATCAGCACTTGATAATAAACAAGATACATTAACATCAAGCACACAATTATCATTAAAAAAACTTACAAGTGAACATCAAGTTATACAACCATCAACAAACGCTTTAATACCTTTAACAATTGCTAATAACTTTCCTAATCAATGGACTTTTAGTATGACTACTAGTCAACATGGTGGTAGAATTTTAAGTAATACTACAAATAGTGCAGTTAGTTTATTTTATATTAATAATAACAATAAAGCAGACACAGTATTTAGAGTAAAAGGTAATGGTACAACAGAAATTAAAAATCTTCAAATACAAAGTAGTTTAATCATAGATGGAGCAATACATAAGAATATAGATGATAAAAGTTCTAATCATACAATTGGTGATAATGATTATATTATAACTAATAAAGGTGCAAGTGGTGATATATCAAGTACATTACCTATTCCGAGTAGTTCAAATGTTGGAAGAGAATTAATTTTTATTAATAAAAATGGTAATCACCGTATATCAATTAATTGTACTGGAAAAATAAATAATAATAATACAACTATTCAAAATAGTATTGATTTACTTTATACGGGACAATGTTGTAAGATTATTAGTTGTGGTGATTTCTGGAATGTAATAAGTATAAATAATTGATTCATAAATAATTTATATTAACTTGGTCGGGAAACCTATTATCCCGTGGAGAGGATAACTCTTAAGTCAAGGATCTGGTACATCCGAGAACAGTTGAGCTCACAAAATACTCATGGTCGCTCCAGAAGGATTTCAACCTTCTATCACCCATTCCAGGAGAGCGTCCTTAAATATTCAACACTTTCATAAAAAGCAAAGTATTGTTACTTAAGGCAGTGACCGGGCTAGAGTCCGAATGGTGGCCTGCCATCCGCCCGAGTATTTCCGTCAATTCTCGTCTTCACCTTGACACCCGCTTCGTCCAGACATTGTCTCTCAAAGACTTCGTGGCTAAGAAAGACAACTGGGTAAAATTTTAATTTAATAATTACGACGTCTGTTATAGATCGATCATTCTTAATTCAATCTTTTAATCCCAGTGGATTCTAATCTTTATTTTTTTTTGTAATTTTTTTCCTTAAAACATTTAATTTTATACTTTATATCTTTTACTTCTTGTTTATATTTTTCAATATCTATAGTATCAATACTTATCCCATATAAATAATTTTTAAGACTTAAAAACAAACTACTATTTGCTGTATCTAAAATAATATTATAATGTTCTAAAACTGTAGTAGTTTGTTTTTCGCTTCTAGGTGTACCATGCTTATCTGTCCATAACTGCTCTGCAGAAGGTTTTCTTATATTACTATTTAATTCACACATTACATTAAATATTGATATTAGTACTTTTTAAACTGATTTTGGACGTTTAGAAATAGGAGAAAAAAAATCGGGACGAATAGATTTATCATAAGATAAAATACTCTTATAAAAGTTAGAATGATAAGCATCTTCATGTATCCTATCATAAGCATCTTTTATATCAGCTGCTAATTTTCTTTGTTGCTCCCAATATAATGCAACTTCTTTCTTCTCCCTCGGAGTTTTGGCTATGTAAAATGTATACATACTTTTGTTTTCCATTTCAGTTTTGTAACCCCAAGGTTAATATATATTTTTTTTGTAAAATTTTTAATATTTAGGGAGATTTTGGAAACTTTACATTAATATTTTTAATTATATCATAAAGCATTATTTGAAAGAGCTTTATCGTTTTCTAAAACTTCAATAAACATATTTTTATTTTTTACGACCGTTTTGATATATTTTACATGGCCTTCGTCAAGCAGTATATTACAATATTCCTTCTCATTTTTTCTTGAATATATTTATGTATTTCTTACTGTATGTTGTACACCCAGAGGACTAAATTTATTAATTAAGCTTAAATATTGTCTTTATTTTTCGGTTTATTTTTCGGCTTCATCTTAATTGGTATAATATTTCCATAAACACTGCTTGGAGAATAATCACTAATATATTTATATTCAAATTTTGGAAATTTATTGTAATATCCATGTGGCCCACCTCCGTTATGCGCACTATTATAAGGAACGTATTTATTCTTACCTGAATCTGATTTAGTAATCGATAAGGTATATGCAATAATCGTCAATGCAAAAATACACAAATTCATAATATCTTGTTCAAGTTTAAATTGTAAAGTTTACCTTAGTTTATTTTTTTTTAGTAATTTTTGGTATATATGTACTCTATTCTTCCTTTGTTAAAAATGTTACCAAGAGGAATAAGAGAAGTATTGATAATAATGGTAAACTTTATTAAACTAGTAGAATAAGTCTAGTATATGCGGCCAAGACTCTTGCAAAGATAAAAATATATTATTATATTCATCTAATGACACATCAATCGGTTTATCAGCATCGTGCATAAAATGATCTAACCAACGATTATCAACAATGAATTTAACATCAGAATACGAAATAATATTTCCAGAGTGAATGTAAGCATTTTTATTATAAAGGTCTAATCCATATTTAATAGCAAGAAGTTTAGCACTTTTAGATTTGAAAATTCCACATGAATTACGCGCAGATGTTCCAGTCATTGAAAAGTAAAAACAATAATATATTATACGTGTTTTTAAGTGTTCCAAAGAACAAATGTAAAATTAATAATAATATATTTATTCAGATATAAGAGCAATTTTTTCAAGAATTTCTTTGTACATTGCATCAGTCAAATTATCTTTGATATCAAAAATTAAGTCTGCCAGCTGGAGTTTAATTTTAGTATTGTGTGATATACTAGGTTGACAACATAAACGTGGGGAGTGCGTCTCGATGTCCCTGATAATATTGTTTTGATTATCAATAATAATGTTTTGATTATCAATATCTTGTATGATTGTATCTCTTCTATCTACCAATGTCAATATTCTTTTAAATCTGAGAAAATTCCCCAACGATACATTGAAATAACGATTAGTCAACACAGTATCACGGCCGACGCGTCTATAAAATTCATTGAATGTATCGGCATTGCGTTGATAGAGCTCACAGAGGGGGTTGGTTCTATAATCAGGTATAGACCAAAAATCATCAGTTAAGATCCGAATATCAGTGCAATTATTATTATTATCGTCTATATATCTATTTTTGTTAAATAGAATATCGATTTTAGAAAGTTCAATATAAAAGTTTTTTCTTTGTGCAGAAGTAAGATTTTTAATAATTACAGATTGACAAGGGAGAATATAATGTATCAAAGAAAAGAGATGTTTAATGAGATATGAAAATGAATAAAAGACAGACTCTGTATTTTCAACAATGTTAAGACAATATTCCATATTCAACCCATGTATGTCTTCAAATGTTTGTGAAAAATCAGTGATAACATAATTTTGCAGTTCATTACTATTTTGCATATGTGATATATAATATAACAAAAAGTGTGTTTAATAAGTCAAGTTTAAATTGTAAAATTGCCTTAGTTTAGTTTTTTTTAGTAATTTTTGTTTGTGAAACCTTAAGCCATTTGCAAACATCTGTAAACGCACTTACAGACTTTGATTTACAAGATATAAAAAATGTAAATATTAATTAAAATGGGTATATGCAATTCCATTTTAGCACATGAGGCTATAAGTAATGAGATTATTGAGGTATCTAGACATGATGTAAGTGATAAACGACTTTTAACAACTCCTGCTAAAGAGCCACCGAGTTATATTTATATATTCCTTTTGTCTATCCCTAAACGCGATTGGTATATATGTTCCGAGGAATTTTAAAGTTTCTTCTTCGAAATCTTAATCCATCCTTTCTTTCCATATCTTTACTCCAAACACATACTGCGGAAAGAGGCTCATCCTTTTCGTAGTCCGCCTAGTGTTTCATGTCCCAGATAGTATTCAATAACATGTGCAGACACGGCTCTGCGCCACTTCGTCGATACAGTTGCCTTAGCCAAAAATTTATTATTTTTGTTATTTAATAAATTTTTGATACA
>Ga0310343_10001426_pt1 | contig 12195 bp, 10 predicted proteins | sample HC15DNA2025_MG_FD_203519 | JGI IMG/M metagenome (GOLD analysis project Ga0310343, IMG submission 203519) | Marine microbial communities from station ALOHA, North Pacific Subtropical Gyre - HC15-DNA-20-25_MG | ecosystem: Environmental > Aquatic > Marine > Oceanic | place: Pacific Ocean: North... | reverse complement strand
GTTCATTAACTGTTAAAAGTGTTTTGGCTGCTCCAGGTGGTTGAAAAATAGCTCCACCATCATTATCTACAATTATTTTTGTAAGATCTGACTCCCTAACTTTTGTTGTGCTTTCTCCTGCAGGTAGAACAATATTAATACCCTCATCCATTGATATTGTTGTTGTTACTAAGAAGAAAATAAGCAACAAAAAAGCAATGTCTGCCATTGAAGAGGAATTGATTTCAACAGGAGGTCTTCTTTTAAATTTTATCATTACTTATTTTTTTTAGCAATACTCTCTGTAACGACAGTCATACTTTTTTGTATAGTTACAATTAAGTTATCAATAATGAACATTATAGTGTTTTGGCCGAATTGAATAATTACAGCAACAACCAGTCCAAATGCCGTGGTATACAAGGCCTGACCTATACCATCTGCTACAATTTTAGGAGATATATTTTCAGCTGCAGCTATATCTGCAAACGCGACAATCATACCTGCTATCGTTCCTAAAAAACCAAGCATTGGGGCTGTAGCAATACAAAGAGAAATCCAGGTCATATTTTTCTCTAATGAAGCTAACTCAATACCTGCTGTTTGGGAAAGTTTTTTTTCAACTGTATCTGCTCCTTGATCTGCAACCTCAAGTGCATTATAACAAAGGTTTGCGATAGGTCCCTCAGCGTTATCGCATACTTTTTTTGCTTCTTCGAACCCTTTCTTGTCGATGATTGACGATAAATTTACCGCAAAATCAAATTTGGTTTGTAGAGCTCTAATGAGATGATAAAGCCTTTCTCCAATAAATGCTAATCCAATAATTAGAGTGGCTAAAATAGGCCACATGAAACTTCCTCCATTAACAAAAAATTCTACCATTTTATTATCCTTGTACTTTATTTATTAATATGTCAAAAATGTAAATTAATTTAACAATGCTTTTGCTTCTTCAAAATGTTTTATTGCTTCTATAATAACCGGGTCGTTAGAAATTAAAGTTTTATAATATTCGTTTCTTCCTAAAACCTGATTTGCTAGTTCAGCTAAGATTCTAATTTCAATATAATCCCAATCTTTTTTAATACTATCAACATTATGCTCATACTTGTTATCATCAAGCCATGATATAAAACTGTTCTGATTAGCTTTAAAGTTATACTCTTTATTGTTAATATTCTGATTATCCTTTAAAGATGTTGCATAGTTAAATATAGGTCTATCTGAATTAAAAACTAATTGCATGGTTTCTTTGGTAGTAGAAGCTGAATCTTTAAAATAAATGTCTGGAGTAATACCACCACCACCGTATACTGTACGACCATTTCTTGTTTTAAATTTTGGACGAAGCTCTTTTATTGAGTCAGTTAATTCTCTATTATCTGAATTTAAATCAAAGTAGTATTCATCTTTTCCTGTAGCATAAGTCCTTTGTATTGAGCGACCTGATGGGGTATGATATTTAGCAATTGTTATCCTTGTAGCGGTACTATCATCTAATTCATATTGCCTTTGAACAGAACCCTTCCCAAAACTTGTTTCACCTAACACAAGGCCTCTATCAAGGTCTTGAAGGGCTCCAGATACTATTTCACTGGCACTTGCAGACCCTCTATTTATAATTGCAATTATTGGAATATTTTTATCTCTATAGTTGTAGGTAGCTTTAAATGAATCATTGGCCCCCCAAATACGGCCCTTTGTAAAAAGCAAAGTATCATTACTAGAAATAAACATATCTAACATTTTAACAGATTGATCTAGTAGGCCACCAGGGTTATCTCTCAAATCTAATAATAGTTTTTGCATCCCTTGTTGCTCTAAATCATTATAAGCTGCCTCAAATTCTTCCATTGTTTTTTTGGAAAATCTGCTAAGCTTTACATATCCAACATTTTGGTCTAGTTTGAAATATGATATTACGCTCTTAATTGGAATTTTATCACGAATTAAATTTCTGGTAAAGGTTTCTTCGCCTTTTCGTTGAATTGTAACTTCTACTTTTGTGCCTTTGGGACCTTTTAATTTTTTTACAACATCAGCAGTTTCTATTTGGTAGGCAGATTCTCCGTTAATTTTAATGATTTTGTCACCAGCTTGAATACCTGCTTTGTATGAGGGGCCGTCAATAATTGGAGTTATAACAGTTATGTAATCATCAATAATACTAAACTCAATACCAATACCTTCAAATTCTCCATCAAATTCCTCTGAAGTTTTCTTAAAATCATTTTTATTGATATATGTAGAATGAGGATCAAGCGTGTTTAACATTCCTGATATTGCACCTTCAACTAAAGATTCAAAATCAACTTCTTCAACATACTGCTCATCAAGTAATCTTAAAACTTTAGTTAAAACCTTTAATTTATCGTATTTATTTTTATTGCGGTCTAGATCAAGCCCCAAAAAAGTAATCACTAATATTAAGGCAGTAATTAATAAAAAAGTATTTTTAAAAGATTTATATAATTTGTTATTAGCCATTTATATAAATATACTTTATTTAATTTAACTAATGTATATATAATTATTTGAATGATTGAAAAAATCTTCTAGTTTTTAAATCTGTTTATTTTGCTTAATTATGTCCTTAAAAACAAAAAATAAAAATAATATCAATATTAAAGGTGCTAGACAGCACAATTTAAAAGATATAAATGTATCTATTCCCAGAAATACGCTTACTATAATAACTGGGCTATCAGGTTCTGGGAAATCCTCATTAGCATTCGATACAATCTATGCTGAAGGTCAGCGAAGATATGTTGAATCTTTATCTTCTTATGTTCGTCAATTTTTGGGTTTGATGGAAAAGCCGGATGTTGATATGATTGAGGGGCTTTCACCTGCGATATCAATTGAACAAAAAACTACTAGTAAAAACCCAAGGTCAACTGTTGGAACTGTTACAGAAGTTTATGATTACTTGAGATTATTATTTTCTCGAATAGGAAAGCAATATTGCTATAAATGTAATAATAGGGTTGAAAAACAAACTTTAAGTCAAATTATTGAGTCAATACTTAAAAATAACGATGATGCAATAACTATTTTAGCACCAATTATAAGAGGTAAAAAAGGTGAATTTGTAGATTTGCTATTGAATGTATCAAAACAAGGTTTTATGAAAGTTAGAATAGATGGAAAAAAATTTAGAGTTAATAAGATTCCATCTTTAGAAAAAAATAGCAAACACACTATAGAGGTCATTATAGATTTCATAAAAATAAATTCTAAAAATAATTTAAGTCGGGAAAGATTGGTAAATTCATTAGAAATTGCAAGTAAAATGGGAAATGGTCAAATTATTATTAATGATGGAAAAAAAGACGTTTTATATAGTCAAAACTATGCCTGTAAAGTTTGCGATATATCATATGAACAACTAGAACCAACAAATTTTTCATTTAACTCTCCAAATGGGGCATGTAAGAAGTGTGATGGGCTTGGCACTAAAACAGAGCTAGATATTGAAAAAATAATTCCTGATGATAATAGAAGTCTGATTGATGGTGCAATTGCACCTATTGGAGACCAAATAACTGGAGGCAAGGGAATTGCACCAATAATTAAATCATTGTCATTAAAATATGACTTTTCTTACACAACTCCTTGGAAAAAACTCCCCTTAGAAATAAAAAATATACTGATTAATGGTGTGCAGAATAAACGTAAGAAATCATTTTACAAGCTAGAATCATTTGAAGGAATTATTCCTAATTTGAAAAGACGCTATAGAAATACCAAGTCTCAATATATCAGGGATTGGATTGATCAATACATGTCTAAAATTCCTTGCCCTCGTTGCAAAGGAATGAGGCTAAACAAATCTAGTCTTTCAGTTAAGATTAACAACAACAACATTAATAGTTTAATTAATTATTCCATTCAAGATTTGGCACAATTTTTTAAAAAAATTAATTTAAATAGTGATGATTCACAAATTGCAAAGCCTATACTAAAAGAAATAAATTCTAGATTGAAATTTTTAAATGACGTAGGAGTGGGTTATTTAAATTTAGCTAGAAGTTCAAGAACACTATCAGGTGGAGAGGCACAGCGAATTAGGCTTGCAACTCAAATTGGCTCTCAATTAACAGGAGTTTTGTATATTTTAGACGAACCCTCGATTGGACTCCATCAGCGAGATAATGCTAAACTAATAGATACCCTTAAAAACTTACGAGATATTGGCAATACTGTTATTGTTGTTGAGCACGATGAAGAAACAATGAATAATGCAGATTGGATTATAGATATAGGCCCCAAAGCAGGGGTCAATGGTGGTAAAATAGTGGCAGAGGGGACAATTTCAACAGTAAGAAAAAATAAAAAATCACTTACCGGTCAGTACTTATCAAAAACAAAAAAAATTAAGTACAGTAAGGTAAAAAGACCCGGAAATGGAAAAGAATTAATTATTGAGCAAGCCTCAGGTAATAATTTAAAAAATATAAATTGCGAATTTCCACTTTCCAAATTTATATGTATAACTGGAGTCTCTGGATCTGGAAAATCTACATTAATTAAACAAACCCTATACCCAGCATTATTTCAAAAACTAAATGTTCAATCTAACCAAAAAGCACTAAAGCATAAAACTATTGATGGATATAAATATGTTGATAAGGTTATACTTATCGACCAGTCTCCTATTGGAAGAACACCAAGGTCAAATCCAGCTACATATACAGGTTTATTTACATATATCAGAGAATTATATAGTGAATTAGAGGAATCTAAAATCAGAGGTTATAAACCTGGTAGATTTTCTTTTAATGTTAAGGGTGGGCGTTGTGAAAAATGCAGAGGAGCAGGTTTAATTAAAATTGAGATGTATTTACTACCGGATGTATATATTAAATGTGATGAATGTAATGGTATGCGATTTAATTCCGATACTTTAAATGTATTATATAAAGGAAAAAATATTTTTGAAGTTTTAGATATGACTATAGATGAGGCCGCAGATTTTTTTAAAAACCACCCATTAATTATTAGAAAATTAAATACTTTATTAGATGTTGGATTAGGATATATCAAATTAGGACAGTCATCTACTACCTTATCTGGTGGAGAGGCTCAACGTATTAAATTATCAGCAGAACTTTCAAGAGTCATAACAGGCCGCTCAGTTTATATTTTAGATGAGCCCACAACAGGACTCCACTTTGAAGATATTAGGCTGTTGTTAGAGGTTTTGAACAATTTAGCGGATAGAGGCAATACTATAATTGTAATTGAGCATAACATGGATGTTATAAAATCTTCAGATTGGATTATTGATATTGGACCTGAAGGAGGAGATAACGGTGGAAGAGTTGTTGCAACTGGGAGTCCTGATGAAATTGCAAAAAAAAGAAATTCAGTCACTGGAAAATATCTGAAGAATTACTTAAATTAGAACCTGTCAAACAACTTATGATTAAATCAAACAATAGATCAAATAAAAACACTAATCCTGAGAAAATACTTGAGGATAATAATCAAGAAAAAACTCTAAGACCAGATTCTTTTTCTGATTTTATAGGTCAAAAAGAATTAATTGATAATTTAAAAGTATACATTAAAGCTGCTTCAAAAAGAGGGGAAGCGCTGGATCATGTGCTGTTATTTGGACCACCAGGATTAGGGAAAACAACATTAGCAAAAATTATTTCAAAAGAAATGAAAGTTAATTTTAAAATTTCATCAGGGCCAATTTTAGAAAAAGCAGGAGATTTAGCTGGTATTTTAACAAATCTCGAATCTAAAGATGTTTTTTTTATAGATGAAGTTCATAGGCTAAGAACTATCATTGAGGAATATTTATACTCTGCAATGGAAGATTTTCAGATCGACATTATGCTCGACAAAGGTCCTAATGCTCGAAACATAGTGTTAAGTTTAAATTCTTTTACACTAGTTGGGGCAACAACACAATTAGGAAAACTTACTTCTCCATTAAGAGACCGGTTTGGAGTTATATTAAGATTAGATTATTATAATCAAGAAGATTTGATTAAAATAATTAATAGATCTGCGGATATTTTAGGAATTAAGATCAATGCTGACGGTTCAAGAGAAATTGCCAGAAGATCTAGAGGGACACCAAGAATTTCTAATAGAATTTTAAAAAGAGCACGAGATTTCGCTGAAGTTGAATCTAAAGGTTTAATTGATTTTAAAATTGCAGATATGTGCCTCACCAGAATGGGAATTGATAGCAATGGACTAGATGATATGGATAGAAGAATATTAAATGCTATAATTGACAAATTTTCAGGTGGACCAGTTGGTCTAGAATCATTAAGTGTTGCCATATCAGAAGATGCAGTAACTGTAGAAGAGGTGTATGAGCCTTATTTAATCAAGGAGGGGTATTTGCAAAGAACATCTAGAGGAAGAATCGCTCTTGACAAAGCATACAGTTATTTGAAAAAGACAAGAAAAGATAATATTCAGAACGATATTTTTAAATAAAGGAGTTAATATATGTATTTTGGTTCAGTAGAAAAACCACCGAGACTAGCAGAATTTAAAATGGAAATTCCTGATGCAAGAATTGCACAGAAGCCTTCCAAGGATAGAGATAATTGTAAACTAATGGTTTTAGATAGGAAAGATGAAAGTATTCATCACATGAAGTTTAAAGATATATGTGATTTTTTTAAAAAGGGCGATGTGCTTGTTAAAAATCATACTAAGGTTTTTTCTGCGAGATTATTTGCCAAAAAAGATAAATCAGATGCACAAGTAGAAGTGTTTTTACTTAGAGAGTTGCAACCCACGCTGTGGGAGGCAATGGTAAAGCCTGCCAGAAAAGTAAGAATTGGTAATAAACTAATTTTTAATGATAATATAGTTTGTGATGTAATTGATAACACAATATCTGGAGGTAGAGTTTTAAGGTTTGATTTTGAAGGAGATAGCTTATTTCCTTTCATAGATAAAAATGGAGCATGCCCATTGCCGCCATATATTGATAGAGATCCTACAAACGCAGATAAAAAAAATTATCAAACGGTATACGCAGAAGAACAGGGTTCTGTAGCCGCACCAACTGCTGGCATGCACTTTTCAGAAGAAGTACTAAAGAAATTGGGAAAAAAAGGAGTTATTGATGCACCTATTACCTTACACATAGGCTTGGGCACTTTTAAGCCAATCTTGGTTGAAGACGTGACAAGACATAATATGGATTCGGAATATTTCAACGTTCCTCCTGATACTGCAACAATAATTAATGAGGCTAAGGAAAAACGTAGGAGAATTACTGCTGTAGGTACATCAACTGTTAGGACTTTAGAAACAGTTATTGTTTCTGGTTTTCAAATAACATCTAAGTCAGGATGGACAGATAAATTTATTTATCCTCCTTACGATTTTAAAATGTGCGATAGATTGATAACCAACTTTCATCAACCTCAGTCAACACTTATGTTATTGGTAGCAGCTTTTGCAAATAAAGACTTTATAATGAGAGCGTACGAGGAAGCTATAAAGAAAAAATATAATTTTTATTCTTATGGCGATGCAATGTTCATCATTTAGCCATATGAACATTAGAGTAGGAAATGGCTATGACACACATCCCCTTGTTAAAGGAAGACCCTTTATTTTAGGTGGAGTTAATATTCCATCTGATTTAGGAATTAAAGGGCACTCAGATGGAGATGCATTAATCCATTCAATCATGGATTCTTTGCTAGGATCTTTATCAAAAAAAGATATTGGTTATTATTTTCCTTCAGATAGTGAGGAATTTAAAAATATAAAAAGCAGCCAATTACTTTGCAAAGTCGATAAGATAATAAAAGAACAAGGGTATAAAATATTGAATATCGATTCAACTGTAATTTTAGAATACCCACATATTGGTAAATATACTGATTTAATGGTTAAAAATATTTCAAAAACACTCAAATTAGAGTTAAACCAAGTGTCTGTAAAAGCCACAACAAACGATGGCTTAGGATTTATTGGTGAGCGAAAAGGGATTTCAGTAATTACAACATCACTGGTCATTAGAAAATAATATTGTGAACAATAATAATATAAGATTACGATTTGCTCCTAGTCCAACGGGTTATTTACATGTAGGTGGTCTAAGAACAGCATTGTTTAATTATTTGTTTGCCAAAAAAAATAATGGCAAGTTAATTTTAAGAATTGAAGACACTGATCAAAAGAGATTGGTAAAAGATTCTATTCAAGATATTCTAAAAACTTTGGACTGGTCAGGTATTGATTTTGACGAAGGCCCAAGTCAGGGCGGAGATTTTGGTCCATATAAACAGTCTGAAAGATTGTTAATATATCAAAAACACATGCTTAATTTAATTGACTCTAAACAGGCATATGCTTGTTTTTATTCTGATGATAGAATTAATGAGATTAATAAATCACAAATTGCTAAAAAAAACGCTGCTGAATATGATAAAAAGTTTCAAATGATTTCTATTAATGAGGCTAAAGAAAGAATGGAAACTGAAAACTTTGTTATTCGATTAAAAATGCCCAAAACTGGCGAAGAAATAATAAAAGATCAGGTGAAGGGTAAATTGAAGTTTGATTACAGTCTGATTGAGGACCCTATAATCATTAAGTCTGATAAATATCCAACATATCATTTTGCTAATGTAGTTGATGATCATTTAATGCAAATAAGTCATGTTATAAGAGGAGAAGAGTGGTTGCCAAGCCTACCAAAGCATGTACACCTTTATAAATGTTTCAATTGGGATACACCAATATTTGCTCATCTCCCTCTATTACTTAATAAAGATCGAACTAAACTTTCTAAAAGGCAAGGAGATGTTGCAGTAGAAGATTACATAGAAAAGGGTTATTTAAAAGAAGCTTTAATAAATTTCATTGCACTACTAGGATGGCATGAATCTAATGATAAAGAATTTTATTTGATTGATGAATTAGAAAAGGCTTTTTCGCTCGATCGAGTCCAAAGTTCTGGAGCAGTTTTTGATATAAAAAAATTAAATTGGTTAAACCAAAAATACATTCAGCAATTAAGTAGCAAAGACATTTTAAATCAAATTCAACCTACATTGCCATCTAATTGGTCTATAACATTAGAAATGATTAATTTGGTAAAAGATAAATTAGATAATATGGTATCAGCTAAACAGGAATTATCTATATTTTTTGAGACTCCTAATATTAGTATGTCTGTTCTTGAGAAACAATTCCCATCAAATTCACAATTAAATTCAATTATCAATTCTGCAATCGAACAATTATCCAAAATTCATGATATAGATAAGAATATTTTTAATGAAATTATGAAAAAAATTCAAGCTGATACAAATGTTGGTGGAAAAGATTTATGGCAACCTATTCGTTTTGTAATTACAGGACAGATACATGGCCCTGATCTATCATCATTTATCTCAATTATTGGAATAGATGAATGCATTATACGTTTTAACAATGCTAAATTATAAAATGTCAACAAAGCAAACACTAAAGTCAAACGCTAAAATCAACTTAGGATTAAATATATTATCTAAAAAATCAAATGGATATCATGAAATTGAAAGTTTAATGCAAGAAATTGATTTTTATGATGAGATAGATATAGAAGTTTCAGATAAAAAAGGTGATATTGAAATTACTTCATCAGGTATTGATATTAACTGTGAACATAAAAATAATACATGCTATAAAATCGCGAATCTAGTTAAAAAAGAATATAGGATTAATAATAAAATTTCATTAAAAATAAATAAAAGAATCAATGTTGGCTCAGGTTTAGGCGGAGGGTCAAGTAATGCGGCAACAGTATTAAATTTTTTAAATAATTTTTTCAATCTCAATATTACTAAATCTAAAAAAAACACTATATGTCAAAAAATAGGAATGGATGTGCCTTTTTTTTTAGAAGGAGGACTGCAATATGTACAAGGTATGGGAGAAAAGCTAAATCCCATTAAAGATATATTAAGTAAATATTGTTTTGTATTAGTTATACCTAAAATAAACATCTCGACCTCATGGGCATATTCAAAAATAAAAAAAGAGTTGCCAGTAAACAAATTAAACTATAACTTAATGGCCCTTAGCAATCCAATAAAATGGAGCGCTTTTGGGAATGATTTTGAGGATATTGTAATACCAATATATCCAGAAATTAGAGATGTAAAAAAATTATTTAAAAAAAATAATGCAATATTCTCTAGTTTGTCGGGTAGTGGCTCGACTATCTTTGGTGTTTATGAAAATCAGGATCTTGCACAGTGTGTAAGCAAAGCAATGCAAGATTCAGGACACCAATCTATAGTAGCCAACCCAATATATAGAAAATAAGACATCATGGGAGATCGTCTAATGGCAGGACACATGGTTTTGGTCCATGGAATCGGGGTTCGACTCCCTGTCTCCCAGCAAAAAAATGAAAGTATTTAGCGGCAGATCAAATTTAGCATTAGCCAAAAGAATTACAGATTCTTTGGGAATTCCATTGGGTGAAGTTGAAATAAAAGACTTCAGTGATGGAGAAATATATGTTGCGTTCAAGGAGAATATTCGTAATGAAGACGTTTTCATTATACAATCAACAAACCCTCCTTCAAACAACATATTAGAGTTGTTGTTAATGCTAGATGCTGCTAAGCGAGCTTCTGCTAGGAAAGTAATTGCTGTAATTCCTTATTTTGGGTATGCACGGCAAGATAGGAAAGATAGTCCCCGTGTTCCAATTTCATCAAAGCTGATATTAGATATGATTATAGCTGCAGGTGTTGATAGGATAATCACAATGGACCTCCATTCCCCTCAAATTCAAGGATTTATTAATATTCCATTTGACCACCTTTATTCTAGAATTACTTTATTGGATGAAATAAAAAAAATGAATTTAAATGAGGAGTCTGGTGTGGTGCTTGCTCCTGATGTAGGAAGCGCGGCAATGAGTCAATCATATGCAAAAAAAGCAGGATTAGGTTTTGCATTAATTGATAAAAGAAGAAAAAAACACAATGAAGCAGAGGTCGCAAACTTAATTGGAGACTTAGAAAATAAACATGCAATTATAATAGACGACATGATAGATACAGCGGGTACTATTTGTAATGCTGCCAATACTGCAATTAACAAAGGAGCTAATTCAGTTTTTGCAATGGCAACACATCCTGTATTATCTGGTCCTGCAGTTGAAAGATTATCAAATTCAAAATTATCAAAAGTTATTGTCACAGACACAATTTCACTTGATGATAGCAAAGTATTTGAAAAATTGGAAAAAATATCAGTATCCGATGTTTTTGCACAAGCTATTAAACACATTGTCGATGGAACGTCGTTAAGCTCAATGTTTAAATTATAATTTTTGGAGAAATATTATGTCGAAAGAATACAAATTAGAAGTTGAAAAAAGAACAAAAGCAAACAAAAAAGATTTAAAAGAATTAAGGAAGTCTGGCAAAATTCCTGGTATATATTATTCTTATGACTCAAAAGAAAGTTTGCCCTTTTTTATTGAACAATCTGTTATCAATAATGCTCTTAAATCTGATGCAAATATATTTGCTATAAATGTTGGAGGTAAAGATAGGACAGTTTTGTTTAAGTCTGTTCAATACCATCCAGTCACAGAGCAAATGACACATATTGATTTATATGGTGTTAATATGAATAAGCCAGTTATTGTTAAGGTCCCAATAAATTTAATTGGTACACCAATTGGAGTTAAAGAAGAGGGCGGTATTTTAAATCAAGTATCTCAAGAAATTGAGGTAAAATGTTTACCGGGTGACATCCCTAACGAATTAGATATTAATATTGATGAGCTATCAATTGGAGATACAATTATAGCTGAGTCAGTCAAATTAGATGACACCTTAGAATTAATATCTAGCGCTGATATGCTTATTGTTTCTGTTACAGTTCCAATGAAAGAAGTTACTACAGAGTCTGACGAAGAATTGGAAGATGGAGAAGATACGGGCTCTAGTGAAGGTGCTTCAGAAGAAGCTTCTAGTGATTCTAACGAAGGTGCTTCAGATAATAGTGGTGATCAGTAATGAAATGTTTTATTGGTCTTGGTAATCCAGGAGATCAGTACAATAACACTAAACATAATTTTGGTTACTGGATAATAGATAGCTATTTGAAAAAAAATAATTTGCAATTGAAGCTTGGAAAAGGGGAATTTGTTTATTCTAAGACAGAAGATGCTGTTTTAACAAAAACAACTACTTTCATGAACAATAG
>Ga0310343_10001424_pt1 | contig 12197 bp, 15 predicted proteins | sample HC15DNA2025_MG_FD_203519 | JGI IMG/M metagenome (GOLD analysis project Ga0310343, IMG submission 203519) | Marine microbial communities from station ALOHA, North Pacific Subtropical Gyre - HC15-DNA-20-25_MG | ecosystem: Environmental > Aquatic > Marine > Oceanic | place: Pacific Ocean: North... | reverse complement strand
ATCTTGTGATTCAACCACCAATTCTTTGGAAACAAGATTGTACGTAAGTCCATTCGTTGGTTGTTGATAAAAGATTGGTGAATAGCCAAATGTTGTTAATTTTTTGGTTTTAGGAAAATCGATGTTCTTAGGTACATCATTTAGTTCCAGTTTTGGCAGCACATCTTTATTTGGAACAGCATTTTGTCTATCAGCTAAATTTTTTGACTGGTTGACTAAATCGAGCTTTTCTTTGCTACTCATCGAGGACTTAATATTTTCTAATATTTTCTTTAGTTCTCCCTCTTTTTTATTTATCAGATCTGTATCAGGTGTCATTTCAAGACTTACTTTGTGATTGTTTGAGATGAAAAATTTCTTAACAAGATCAGTTAAAAAATCTTTTTCTTTGACGTTTTCTTTTAAGGTTTTCAATGCCTCATCTACATTAGACAGCTCCAATGGATTTGCTTTATAAAGTGAACCTGGTGCCATTGATAAAAGGATCTGCAAACCATAAGGCAATGATGCTGCAGAAATCTCTCTTCTGTTCAGTTCTAGTTGATATAAAGCAGATGAAACTTGTTCTTCTGAAAAGCCTTTTTTCACAATTTCTTTAAAAGTCTTATCTAGTAATTTTTCGAATTTTGGCTGGCTGTTTGCTTCAGTTCCTTCTATTCCACATATAAATACTAGGTGTCTCATGCTGTCCTCTAAACCTAGTATTTGAGCAGGTGACTTACCAATGTCGTTTGATTCCAATGCTCCATAAAGAGGTGATGAAGAGTTATCCATCAGAAGCAAAGAAATTAAATGAGCTTCAAGTAATTGATTAATATCGAAGCTTTCACCCAACACCCAAGCAGCATAATTTTGGTGTCCTGATTGTTCCTTTGAAACTGGATTGAAGGATTCTGTGGCATTTACAGGTTTTGAGAAAGGTTTTTGTTGTTTGACAATCTCAATATTTTTTTCGTCAACTTTTTTAAATTTTTTGGATAATTTTTTGTCGATAAATGATTGAATCTCTTTTGCATCAACATCACCCCATGTGAAATATGTTGCATTTGAAGGATGATAGTATTTCTTATGAAAGTCTTTTAAATATTTGTGTGTCAAATTGGTAATATCCTTAGGTTCTCCACCACTATTGTGTCTGTAAGTGAGATCTGGAAATAAGTTTTTCGTCAAAGCTTGCCAAGTTGTATTGGTAATATTGCTCATTGATCCCTTCATTTCATTGAACACCACACCTTTGTACTCTAAATCTGTACTACTCTTATCAAATTTGGAAAATTCAAGCCTGTGGCCTTCCTGCATAAAATCTTCTTCTTGCAATAACGGAAAATAAGCTGCATCCAAATATACATCTAATAAGTTAAAAAAGTCTTTTTTGCTCTGAGTTGCAAATGGATAAGCAGTCCAATCACTGGCTGTGAAAGCATTCATAAATGTACTCATTGATCTTCTCAGCATCATAAAGAATGGATCCCGAACCTTAAATTTTTCAGATCCACATAAAGTGGTATGTTCGAGAATATGCGCAACTCCTGTAGAATCTTCAGGAATGGTTCTAAACATGACCATAAAGACAAGCTCTTTTGAATTATTCTTGAGATGAATATGTTCAGAATTATATTCATCAAGCAAATATCTCTCGGCTTCAAAGCCCAAAGATGGATTATTTTTCTTGTCTAAAAGTTTATAGCTATTCATGGTTGAAAAAATTCAATTGAACTAATATATATAATTTAGGTCATAAATAAAGTATGTATAAAAAAATATTAGCACTTCTATCATTAATAGTGATTGTTGGATGTAGTTCCAACCCTGTAAGCGTAGAAAAGGTCAGTACTTTTAATCTGCAAGACTTTGATAGTTTTGTTGTCGTAATATCCGATAAAAGCGAACAGGTGAAAGTTAGTCCTTTTACTAATGCTGGTTTTAAGAAAGAGTTCAGTGAGCAATTACAGAATCTTGGGCTAACAGAAAATCTTGTTGCTCCGGATTTCAAAGCCGTGATTTCACTATCGGTAGATAAGAAAAACAAGAGAAGAAGTGCCAGAAGGTATCCATATTATTATTACGATCCTTTTTATGATGATATGTATCAAGGAGATAGGTCTATTTTGAGATTGACTCTCTACGATGCTGAAAACGGTGATCCACTATGGACAGGTATAAGATCAACTCAATTCGTTGATAAGGAACTAAAATTGGATCAAGAGCAAATCTCAAAATACGTACAAAGTTTTTTATCTGAACTGGTAAACTAGGGCACCAGCCAAGAACTACTTAATTTTCCTTTAGCATCCCAAGCAAATTTACACCTTCTATGTCCTTGTCGTTGTAAATAAAGGAATTCTAAGGTGTGATAGGCGACTTCTATGGTACAAAAGTTAGCATACCCATCTTCGAGCTTGATATCTTTTATGTGAAAGTCATAAATTTCTGGTTTCTTAGCTTTTTGGCTTGACCCATCTTTTACTGAGTAGCATTTCTTTGAGATTGCTTGAGATTCATTCCAAGCCTTTAAGCTTTTTTTATTTTGATGATTTATTGTTGACCTGCCGATTAACCTTATTTGAGTTTTTAAAGCTGGATCATATCCGATGATCGATGTTTTTGGATTATCAATGAGTTCTTGGATCTTATCAGAGCGAAAATCGGAGTGAAATCTAATCGTTCTCTGCGAAGCATTATGATCACGAAGCACCATTACTCTCGATGAAATATTCTGATCTGCAAAAGTACTAATAATTGGAGTGTGAAACAAAGATTCTCTGTTTTTGACAGCATCTTTAAGCAAAAAATTTGCTCTTTTAAGTATTTCACTCTTATTGTTATAGTTCATATCACCAGTCTAATCTAAGTTTATTCACAAGAGTAATTTTTGCTTTAGAATACTACTTATGAGTCAGCCTACCAGAATACCGCCCAGACGAAAATCGAAGGGGGATGGTCAATTTATGTTCAGTGCCTTACTGATAGTAATTGTTATTGCCTGTCTTTTAGGTATGTATTTCTATATTGAGGAGCAAAAAAATTCCAATAGTGAAGCTCTCGCAGCAGTTGGTGAAAAAATTGAGGTTATAGAAGGAAAACTCTCGATTACTAATGAGGATTCTGAACAAAATATGGAGACCATGACTGATCAAATAGCTTTTTTAGATAAAGAGGTGAGAAAACTCTGGGGCCACAGAAAGGGTTATCTTGATAACTTTAAAAAACAAGAAACTAAGTCTTCACAAAATGAAAAGAATTTACAAACTCTAAAAGCAGTTTCGACTGGACTAGAGGATCAGCTGTCCTCTATCAATCAAAAAATTCAATTAGCAGAAGATTTACAATTAAAAATTACTCTTCTCACGAACGAGTTAAATAAACAAAAACAAGTAATAGAAACCAATCAGTCATCTATTGATGCTGTGGATTCTTATAGGATTCAAAATAATCAAAAAGTTGCCGATGTCTTAAATAGGCTTAATGGTTTAACAAGAGATTTGCAGGCAATTGAAACTGAACTCAAAGCAATAAAGGAGGAGGGGAGTAATGAACAGTCTCCTTAATGAAACTTTTTTTAAGATATTTTTAGTTATTTGTTTAATACCAGTAGCTATATTAGTTGGTAAAGCTTTCCTGTTGCTTTCACCAATTCTTTTTTGGGTTTTAGGCTATATGGCGTTTAAAAAGGGTAATCAAAACGAAACAATAATGTGGGTTATTTTTGCCCTTTTAGGTTTAATCCTTGCCTTTGTCATATAGAATAAGCAATCTACCGGGGATGTGGTGGAACTGGCAGACACGCTGGATTTAGGTTCCAGTGCCGTAAGGCGTGGGGGTTCGACTCCCTCCATCCCTACCATTTTTAAATAATCAAACTATTTATTGTTAAGTAAACTTTACATTGAATTAATGTTAAGTATACTTGACATTGTTATGAGGAGATTAGAGATGAATTTAAAAGAACAAATGCAAGAACTAAAAGAGTTTGTCATAAATATCAGAACTGAGGATGAATTGTCTAATGAAACAGGTTTCAATATTGCACATGCTATTGAGAGTGATGATTGGTTCCAAGATGTGATGGCACTTGGCATTCCATACATGGGAATGCTAATTCCGATTATTATTGTTTTTATTGTTTTCTACTTTCAAGCAAAAAAAAATCGAGATAAGTACAACGCATTGATTGAAGTTAGTAAGAATGTAGAAGATCCAGATGTTGTTGAAGACTTATTAAATAATTTTAAAGAAGAGAAAAAAAGTCCTCGTGATTACAGAAGAGATGGGGTTACCACTCTTTTTACAGGGATCGGTTTATATCTCTTCGGTGAGTTTTTCCTTGGCTCACTTTTAAAAGGTGTTGGTGCACTTGTTTCCACTATTGGTATTGGGCTGATAATCGCTGGCTATCTCTATCCAAGAGAGAGCGAAGAAATCAATAAAGCAGTTGAAGATTTTGAAAAAAGATAAACTATTGTATTTTGGGCAAAAATCATAGAAAACTAATCAATAATTTAGAAACCATCCGTATGTCTGCTGGTCTTACCCAGCAAGCACTTTCAGAAAAAGCGGGTGTATCTAGAGTGAGTATTAACTCAATAGAGAACGGGGTTTATGTTCCATCTGCTGTTCTTGCACTAAAAATAGCAAAAGTTTTAAAATGCCCAGTTGAAGATATATTTCAGCTCCCATAAAACTTAATACTTTATTTATTATTTATTTTTTTGACCTCCCTACAAATCTTGTAAAATAAACTTATGAAAGACGAAGACTTAATGAAATTAAGTGAGCATTTTTTTGAGAAGTGTCCAACAGAAGCCAGGAATTTTTTTCACCAAATCCTTGCCAAGCTGGATGAAATTGAAAAAAAGCTTGAGAATTTAGAATCTAAATAAGTTGCGAAAATTTTGTACTATTGAGCAATTCTGCCATTGATATCAAACTCTTTTAGAAAATTCCAGATTTCATCAGCAGCAATAATATCGTAATCGTTTAGATCTGTTGGCCAATCATGGGCTATTTGATCCATAAGGAAGAGCTGAACATCAACATTATTCAAACATCCATGATATCGATAAAGTGAGCCTCCATAACCATCGTCATTAAGATCAGGAATAACAAAAACGGTCTCTTGATCACAGCCATTATAGTTTTTCCAATAATCTATCATATCGGTCAGAGGAGTAGAGCGCCCATTACCATCAATGGGAACAACCGTATCATCTCTTCCATGAATGTGAACTATTGCTGTGGGTTGATTAGGGCTACAAGTTGCATAAGTATTTGGTGTCATGGAGCCACCCACAGAAGCTACTCCTGCGATTCTGTAACCTAAATTACAGGCTAAGTGATAGCTCATTTTGCCCCCATTTGATTTGCCTGTGGCATAAACTCTGCTTAAATCGATTTGATATTCCGCATAAGCCCAATCGATTAAGCTGGAGATAAAGTCTATGTCATTAGCAGGACTTTCACTCGTCCAGCCACTATCATTCCAATGGGGTTGGCCTGTGCTTGGCAGAATAGAGCCTTGCGGATAAATTACAATAAAATCATCAGTATCAGCCAAAGATTGAAATCCTGAATAACCTAAAAAATCAAGGGCTTGTCTTCTATAACCATGCAGATTGAATAACAATGGTGCGAGTGTAATAGGAGTATTTAAACCATCTGGAACATAGATATAGAACTCTCTATCAAGATCAAGATGCTGTACGGTACAGTATTTTAAATTGGGGTAGTCTGTTGTTGAACAGCTAGGAGCGTTATTCACTGGTGGAGGTGTAACTATTGGAGTTATTATTTCTTCTGAAGTTCCGCCACTTCCTCCGCCACAGCCTGCCAATAAAATAAATGACATCATTGATAATGTTTTAGATATTTTGATGATTTGTTTCATAAGAAGAGATTTGATTATAACAATCAATTTGACTGCAATTTAAATATTTACGAGGATATGAATTATGAATAAGTTTTTAAATATACTAACGTATGCAATTGGACTTCTTTTTTTATTTAACGGACTTATGTGGCTCATTAGCCCAACAGATATTGCCTCAAGTCTTGGAATGCCATTATTAACTGGTCACGGTTTAAGCACACAAATCGGAGATTTAGCCAGTTTCTTTTTAGTTGTTGGCATTTTTACATTACTGGGTGCTTATACCAAAGATACTCATTGGTTATATGCACCTGCAGCTTTAGTGGGTTTTGCTGCAATATCACGAATTATCGCTTACCTTGCTCATGGTGCTGCTTTATCGACTGATAAAATAGTGGTCGAAGTTATTGTTATGGGTATCTTATTATTCGTTGTGAAGAAAAGTTAGATCCAAGTTATTTAGATTTGATCTTATTATTATCATAGGACTGATGCCGACCAACCTTAAAGCTTCTCAAAGATGCATGTTTTGTTTTTCGGCCGCGCACTCTTTTCTTCCATACTAAAAAGGACCCTGAATTTAATTCTTTTTGCATTAGTTTCTTAACGCCAGCTTGGTCTAAATCAAATTCTTGTTTGATGGCTTCAAAAGGAGTTCTATCCTCCCATGCCATTTCAATGATCCTGGATATTTCTTCTCGATTAAACTTAGGCATTTGATTGAAATAAAGTATTTTCTCTCATATATATAACTATATGAAGTATCTTGTAGCTGGTTCAACAGGCTTAATTGGAAAAAACCTAATTAAAATTCTATCGGAAAATCATCAGGTAACAGCACTTACCCGAAGAGATTATAAATTCCCAGAGAATGTAGATCAGCTTATCTTAAATTATGAAAATAGTTTTGAGTTGCCGCAAGCCGATCACCTGTTTATATGTCTTGGTTTTCCTGTGGAATTATTAGATCTAATTGTGATGCGAGGTTCTGTAAAAAAACTATTTTATAAGGTTGATTATGACTATGTTTGTCATCTTGCTGAAAAAGCAAAATCAAATGGCATTGAAAATGTATCAGTGATTTCAGCGGTAGGAGCACACGCTAAATCCTTGAACTATTATTTAAAAATCAAAGGATTAATGGAGCAAAAACTTAAAAGTTTAAATTTTAAAAAATTGAATATTTTTCAACCAAGTCACCTACTTGGTGAACGAGATAAACCGCAAGGTCATGACGTAAAGCTTTTCGAAGATATCACTAATTTTTCTGGACAATTCCTTTTTGGACCTCTGAAAAAATTCAAAAATGTTGCAGCAGCAGACATTGCCGAATTAATGGCCAAAAAATCTAGTGACAGTAGCAACGGCGTCAATATATATACTAGACTAGATATATGACAGTACTTAGAACACCTGAAGAAAGATTTGATGGTTTAAAGGACTTTAATTTTGAACCAAATTATTTTGAAGTCTGCCACGGTGAAGACAAATTAAGAATGCATTATTTAGATGAAAATTCATCATCTAAAGAGGTAGTGCTTTTACTGCATGGAGAACCATCATGGTGTTACTTATATCGAAAGATTATTCCGCACCTAGTTGAAGCTGGGAAGAGAGTAATAGCACCTGATTTAATTGGGTTTGGAAAATCAGATAAATATAAAGATAAAGAAGCCTATACTTATGCAAATCATATTGATTGGACGTCTCAACTATTTGATCACTTAGAGTTAGATAACATAATTTTATTTGCTCAAGATTGGGGAGGATTAATTGGTTTAAGAATACTAACTGCTCAGCCAGATAAATTTTGTGGGCTTGTTGTTTCCAATTCAGGATTGCCAGTAGGAATTGGAGCAACCGAAGGCTTCAATCAATGGTTGAATTACAGTCAAACAGTTGAGGATTTTAATTCTGGAAAGATTGTTTATCAGGGAAGCATGAAGCAGCTAGATGAAGAGGAAATAGCTGCCTATAATGCGCCTTTTCCAGATGAAACTTATAAAGCAGGTGCAAGAGCATTCCCATTGCTTGTGCCAATAACTGATGCTCATGACCAAGTGAAAGAAAATATTGAAGCTTGGGAGGTTTTGAAAACTTTCACCAAACCGACTCTAGCAATTTTTGGTGAATACGATATGTCTTTTAGAGATCAAGACAAATATATCATTGAAAAAATTCCAGGAGCCAAAGGATTGAATCACAGGTGGATTGAAGCTGGACATTTTTCGCAAGAAAACCAACCTGAATTAATTGCTAAAGAAATAATAAACTTAGTTTAGAAATAGTCAGGCATTTCTCTCAAAGCTTCTTTTCCCCAAAAAATTTGGTTGTTAAGAAAGAAAGTTGGCACTCCAAATGCACCAGCACTTACGGCATCTTCAGTATTTTTTATTAGTTTTTGCTTAACTGCTGGATCTGATGTTCTTTCAAGAATTTTTTCACCACTTAGCCCAGACTTATTTAAATGATCAATAAGAATTTCTGTATCTCCCATATTTTTTTTGTCTTCCCACATGCCTTGGGCGATAGAGTCTATATATTCAATCAAAAAATCGTCTTCCTGGGCAACTAGAGCTGCTCTTTGCATAGTAAGTGTATTAATTGGAAAATGGGGATTGAAGCAAAATTTTGTTAATTTATGTAACTCGACAAAACGTTTTATTTCTACATCAAAATAATTGAATTTATTTGGAATATCGACATTTGCGATCATGGGAGGTTGGTTATTTGATAACTTATGAATACCTCCTAACAAACATATTTCATAATCAAATTTAACCGAATACTTTTTTTCATACTCAGGTATTACTTTATGGCAAAGATAACCATTTGGACTAGCGATATCAAAAATAAATTTAATGGTAACCATATTGGGATAAGTAATTTAATATTATCTTAAGATTAAATTATAAACATAAGAGTATTTTGAAAAAAGGATCAGTAATAATTGTTGGAACTGGACCAGGTTTGGGTTCAAGCCTGGCTAGAAAATTTGCCAAAGAGGGTCATCATGTTTTTGTTGCAAGAAGGGAACGGAATGCAGCAGCATTGGATGAGCTTTGCGATGAAATAAAAAATAATGGCGGTAATGCGACAGCAATTGCAACAGATGCTCGGGATGAAGATCAGGTAATAAATTTATTTTCCAAGGTAAGTGAACATGGTCAGATTGATTGTGTAATTTTTAATATCGGCGCAAATGTTTTTTTTCCTATCAAAGATACAACTGCCAGAGTATTTAAAAAAGTTTGGGAAATGGCAACCTTTGCTGGTTTTTTAGTTGGTCGCGAATCAGCTAAGCATATGAAAAACAAAGGCACTATTATTTTCACAGGTGCTACAGCTTCACTGAGAGGAAGTTCTGGCTTCAGTGCTTTTTCATCTGCTAAATTTGGCTTAAGAGCCCTCGCTCAGTCCCTTGCAAGAGAGCTAGGACCTCAAGGAATACACGTTGTTCATACAATAATTGATGGAGCCATAGATCATCCATGGATCAAAGAAAATTTTCCAGACACCTATAAGCTTAAAGCAGTGGATGGTATTTTAAATCCTGATCAAATTGCTGAAACATATTACAATCTACATTTACAAGAAAAATCTGTGTGGACACATGAAATTGATTTACGTCCCTACATGGAGAAATTTTGAGTATGAGTAAAGAAGTAAAAGAATTTTTTTCTACCTACAGTGACTTTGTGAAAAAAGTTACAAGTGAACCAAGTCTTGATCTTGAGGCTCTTAAAACTAGCTTAAAAAATATTGACGAAAAATCTCCAATTGAGTCTGCCAGATTACTAACTGCTGCCTTAGGTTTGGGAAGTGAATCTGGAGAATTTGTAGAAATTGTTAAAAAAATGTTTCTTCAAGGTAAGCCACCGACAGAAGACAATATTTTTCATATGAAAAGAGAGCTTGGGGATATTATGTGGTACTGGGTAACAGCATGTGCTGCCTTAAAACTCGATCCTTACGAAGTAATAAGTGAAAATCAGCAAAAACTTGAAGCCAGATATGGAGAACAATTCGAAGTCCAAAGAAGTGAGGTCAGAAAAGAAGGCGATTTATAAATTCGTTGTAAACTTTTTTTAAATCATTTTTACTGACTAATCTAATCTTTGTCTTTACACAATAAAACCAGCAAAAGAGAAATTTATTAAGAGAAAGTTTATAATTAACTTGGCTAGATTATGGTTTTCCATAGGAGTAAAAGTTGCAAAAGAAAATCTCTTTAAGCGATAAGTATGAAAAAAGGGAAGGTAAAATTTTCCTTACCGGCATACAAGCACTTGTTAGGCTTCCTTTAATTCAAAAAGATCTTGATACTCAAAATAATCTTAATACCGGAGGATTTATCTCAGGTTACAAAGGCTCACCTCTTGGTGGTTATGATTTAGAACTCAGTAAAGCTCAAAAATATTTAGATGAAAAAAATATATTTCATCAACCTGGTTTAAATGAAGAACTGGGAGCTACTGCAGTTTGGGGCGCTCAACAGGGTGAATTCAAACAAAGAGGAAAAAAAGATGGCGTATTTGGAATATGGTATGGGAAAGGTCCAGGCATGGATAGAACAATGGATGTATTTAAACATGCCAACGCTGCAGGCTCATCAAAATACGGTGGTGTGCTAGCCATTGCCGGTGATGATCATGCTGCAAAATCGTCGACATTGCCTCATCAATCCGATCATAACTTTATGAGTGCATTTATGCCTTATCTTTACCCTTCAGGTGTTGATGAAATTGTTAGATTCGGACTCTTAGGTATAGCTATGAGTAGATATAGTGGCTGTTGGACAGGTTTTAAAATAGTTTCTGATGTTGCAGATTCAGGAAAAAGGTACGATACAGAGTTAGAAAAATTTCCAATAGTAATTCCAGATGAAAGCTACTTAGGAGAATATAAAGATCTTCCTAGAAACATACTTTATTCTGACACACCTAGAGAACAAGATTATAGATTGCAAAGAGCAAAAGGTTTTGCCGCACAAGAATTTGTAAGAGCAAACAATATAGATGTGTCTATGTGGAAAAGCGGTAATTCTAAAATGGGAATAATTACCGCTGGAAAATCCTACAACGATGTTAGAGAGGCATTAAGATGGTTAAATATTGACGAGAGCAAGGCAAAAGAACTTGGTATTTGTATATATAAAGTTGGTATGCCATGGCCGTTAGAGCCTCATGGAGTTAGAGAGTTTTGTGAAGGTTTAGATACTGTTTTGGTGGTTGAAGAGAAAAGAGAACTCATAGAGCATCAAGTGAAATGGCAATTATATAATTGGAAGGATAGTGTTAGACCAACAGTAATAGGCAAACAAGATGAATATGGAAATTGGTTATTACCAGCTGAGAATGATTTGCCATTACAGACAATTGTTGAAGCAATTTCTACAAGACTTCATAAAATATCAGGTGACTCTGAGCTTTTGAAAAATCTTGAGTGGTTCAAGAATAGAGCTAAAGAACAAAATAACTTAGAGGCACCAATAATAAGAAAACCTTTCTTCTGTTCAGGATGTCCTCATAACTCGTCTCTGAAAGTCCCTGAGGGCAAAAGAGCATTAGGTGGAATTGGATGTCATTACATGGCAGTTGATTCAATTGAAAGTACAGAATTTTTTACTCAAATGGGTGGTGAAGGAACGCCTTGGATTGGAATAGCTCCTTTTTCTCATGAAAAACATGTATTCGCAAACTTAGGTGACGGCACATATAAACACTCCGGCATTTTAGCTATAAGGGCATCGCTAGACGCAAATGTAAATATAACTTACAAAATTCTTTACAACGATGCAGTTGCAATGACAGGAGGACAAGAGATTGGTTCCAACTGGGATGTTGAAGGCATAGTAAAACAAGTTCTAGCCGAAGGAGTAAAAAAAGTTTCAATCCTGTCCGAGGACCCTAAAAGATATAACCATTTGGTTAAAAATGAAGTTAAAAGCCTTCACAGAGATGCAATCATTACCGAACAAGAGGAGTTGAGCAAATATGAAGGAGTTAGTATTTTAATTTTTGATCAGACTTGTGCTGCGGAAAAGAGGAGAAGAAGAAAAAGGGGTTTGATGGAAGACCCAAAAAAAAGAGTAGTAATAAATAAAGATGTTTGTGAGGGTTGTGGCGATTGTTCTGTTCAATCAAATTGTGTTTCTATTGAGCCTTTAGAAACTGAATTAGGAAGAAAAAGGAAAATAAACCAGTCCAACTGCAATAAAGACTACTCTTGTATTAAAGGATTTTGCCCATCTTTTGTCACAGTGGATGCAGAGATCAAAAACAATACTGGATTTAAAGATCTTGGAGAATTGCCTGAGCCACAATTCAAA
>Ga0310343_10001422_pt1 | contig 12202 bp, 10 predicted proteins | sample HC15DNA2025_MG_FD_203519 | JGI IMG/M metagenome (GOLD analysis project Ga0310343, IMG submission 203519) | Marine microbial communities from station ALOHA, North Pacific Subtropical Gyre - HC15-DNA-20-25_MG | ecosystem: Environmental > Aquatic > Marine > Oceanic | place: Pacific Ocean: North... | reverse complement strand
GACGAAAGAGTTTGTGAATTTTTTATTTAACGAACTAAGCTGAAGAGCTTTGAAAAAGGTGAGAAGAACTTACAAAAGGACACGATATAGTCGAATAGTCGACGGCAACAACAACACGCATAGAGACGGCTTTATATTCTTCTTCTAACAATAAGTAGTTGCAAACGCAGTTATCATTAATCACAGTATATATATAAATATATAAGTGTGTGTGTGTGTGTGTCTAAGCGAACTTGTTTTGAATCAATCTGTGGACATGACAGAGAAACTCCACATAAGACATCCCTGCGACGCTTCGATCCTCGATTAAGCGGTTATAAAACAACGTTTCCATGGAGTCGTTTCGTTTCAAGATGCGCATGCGCATATATCCAGAGCGGGCTTTACGCATGGCATTGATAAAGGCGTTCATGCGTTTGTTTCTTTCGTTGGGTAAGTTTGGTGGAAGCATAGATTGTCGAGCATCGAGTTGGTCGACGGTGTCTACGCCAAAGACTTCTTTTAAGCGGTCTTGCGGGTAATTTCGTCCGACCCAAACGAGAATCTCGCTGCCATCTTCGAGAAGGTATAAGCCGTCACCGTCAAGTTTTTCAGCGGAGAGCCATTGACACGGTGGGAATGGTGGAAAGACGTCGGTATTACCAGTACCACTCGCTTCGTCGCCATCGTCATGCTTCTGCTTTTGGTTCGCTTGGAATCCATCGTCCTCCAGGATGAAGTGCAAGGGAAACAGTCGTGGATACACCGAAGGTGTCGTTTCAGACGGATCGCTTTTTAGCATTCTAAAAAGCCAATGCGCGCGATCGTCCGCGGAAGCTTCCGTTCGCAAACCGTTCGATTTGTACATGCCAATTGCATACAGCGGCAAAGTCTTCAACGCTTCTGGCAAAATGAGTTGCCCGGAGGCGTTGTTGGAGGCGCAGTATTTACGATATGCGTAAAGCGAAGATACGCATTGCGCTAAAGCGGCATCTTTTGCGGCGGCAATTGTGTGTTTCCCACCCAAAAGGGTATTCGCAGCTTTCCGAACCATGAAACAGGTTTGTGCATCTAAATCTGCATTTCTAAATAACGTGCCGAGAACAGACGTCACCGGTAATGCGAGCGTGTGAACGCGAATTCTACGCTCTCCATTCATCGTTGTGTACAACAAGGCGCACTGCACATACGCTTCGGCTCCGTCTACTAACTTGTCTTCGTATCTTAAGTTGACCATGATTGATTTTTCCCCATCCAAGACAGGTAAATCAACATCCGTCGGCGTGCGTTTGCAGAAATAGCCACCGTATTCGGCGACACCTAAACCTTGAGAAGCTCTCACACGCATAACCGCTTCCATACCTTGAGGCCGCAAAAAGTTCCATCGCAAATCGTTCAACATCTGTGCAAAATCTAACTGAACGTTAAAGTTCGGGTATCTATATAACGTGCCGCCAGTTGTTCTCGTCAAAACGCCTAAAGTTGCCAAATCTACAGGTTGCGACCCGCACACGAACACGTCGATGCCGATTTGATATTCCGCAGCTTCCACGGCGCAATCTTGATAACACTTCTCTGCTGGTTTCATAATTTTCAGAGGCTCCTTTTCTACATTCCCAGAGTGTGTCCGAACTTCGAGTTTACCCCATCCTCCCGAACACATCGATCCGAGAAAGAGCATAATTTTCCCTCCCTTGTACTTCAAAGCGTCGATGGCAGATTTGACAGCAGCGCCGCTTGCCACCGCGGACGGGCGCGAATTCGCAAACATATCCGGAATTTGTTTCAATAGAGTCTTAATTGCGTCTTTGTTTTTGTTCAAATTCACGAGTAGATCTTTTGGCAAAGGCGCGTATGGATCGTCCACATCTGGGACGATGAGCATTTTCGGCGTTTTTGTCACACCATTCGACGTAGTTGGTTTCTCATTCTCTTGATTTTCATTGCTTGTATCGTTGTTCCCATCGTCTCCACGAATGGCGTAAAAGTGTACGGTGCCATCAAATGTGGCAATTCCCACGCTCGCGGCGTCCCCGCCTTGAATGTTATCCAAAGTTCTAGAGATGACCTCACAGGCCGATACTGTCACGCCACTTTGAACCGCCGACGGACTCGCATCGATAACAAAGAAATAGCTCGGCCGCATCGGCGCTCGAACCATGTACTCTTCCGGGGCAATATATTCTACGCTTCCACGGCATAATTCTGGACGTTGCATCCAATCTTGCCTTTTCCCATCTGATCCTAAAGCACACGCATATTCTCTGGGACATTCACTCACATGCGCACAAAAATTACACGCGAATCGGAAATGATCCACCCATCGCATTCCAGGGTTCACGTACGCTTTACATCTCAGACATCTCACGGGACCCATTCCTCCATTATCGACAATCGGAACTTGAACTTCGTCATTTTTTAACGTTGCCAATGGATTGACAAACACTGCTAATGGCATGCCAGATGTTTGTAATAAATCGGATTGATTCGGAACAACGCTCGTCGTTGCTCGAATGAACCTTGGACTCGCGTTACCTACATCTCTTGCCATATAATTTGAGGTCGCACCTGGTGGATGCATCGGCGCGCCCGTTTGTGAATTTCTAGTATCAAAAATAGTTCGTTCCGCGTGCGGGTCGTGTGGCGGTCTCGGAATCTGCGAAGGATCGATTTTAGAAGCCGCAGACTGTGGTGTTGGCTGCGGTCCATACTGTTGAAACCCTTGATTTAAACTATGCGGTGCTTGCGGAGGATTATATCCGCCACTCGGCATCCCTTGCTGATAATGTTGTGGCTGTTGTTGCGGTTGTCCTCCATACTGAGGTTGTTGCGGAGCGGTTGTCGTCTCAGGATACTGCGGATACGTCCTCGCACCAACACCACCGACATTTGCTTGTTGTTGTGATTGCTGATAGCCTTGCGTCGTCGTCGTCGTCGCTTGCGGCGTTGGATTCGGGTATCGACTGCTCTGCGATATTCCTCCCATTGCTGGTGGAGCGGACTGAAAATTCTGTTGTTGTGAAGGTGGTTGACTCATCGATGATGACATCGATGGCGGGTGTTGCTGAAGCCCAGGCTGAGGATAAGAAGAAGACGCTTGTTGTTGTTGTCCTCCTCGAAACCCAGTCGATGAAGGCTGGTGCTGTCCACCGCTCTGTGATGGTGGAGGTGGCGTCCCACCTAAATGCACGCGCGGAGGTGCCTGCGGGTGCGCGTGCAAAGGAGAGTTCCCTTGTTGTTGCATCGTTGGAGGGGCAGAGGGATGCGATCCAGCAGGTCCAGAAGGAGGAGCGTTATGTTGTTGTTGTTGCTGCTGCTGTGGGTACCCTCCATTCATCGGCGGTGGGCCCGGTTGATGATACCGAGAAGGTGGTGGTGGATTCATCTGCTAATCGTCGATCCTCGTCTTCGTGTCCGTTTGTCTCTCTCGAAAGATTCAAATCGATTCTCTCTCGCACTTTAAAAACACCACCACCAAGAACACGCGGGGGGTTTCACCTCTCTCGACGCCGCGAACAAAAAGCGCGAGAGAACAAAACCGCGCCCCGGCGGCGTTGGGGCGCGTGGCTTTTTCTCCTTTCGCGGCGTTTTGTCCGTGGTGGTGGCCACGAGAGTCTCTTTCCTAATTAATCGTTTCGAAAGGAAGAGGACGTTTTGAGACAATTTTTCTTTTCACGAGACAGAAGATTGAATTTGCGTTTTTTTTTGTCTCGTCCTTTCTTTCCTTCCTCTTGTTGTTCCTTTTCCCAACAAGAGAATTGTGTGTTTTTGTATTTTTACACACAAATCCCCTCCCCTCTTTTTGTTTTTTTTTTGGACGTGTTGGTGTTGGTGTTTGTCGTTGTTGTTGTTAATTCACACGAGGGGGAGGAGGGGAGGGGGACCTTGACCTTGACCTTTCTGAAGATGAACCTTTCTTTTTTTGATTGAAATAATTTAATGACACGTCGTCTTTCCTCTCTCGAAAACGCGTTATTACATAAACCACCCCCACCCCCACCCCCACCACCACAGAGAGGGAGGGTACAACGCTCTCTCGCGCGTGGTCTCTCTGCGGCGAGAGAGAGAGAGAGAGAGAAAATAAAAGGAGAAGAGAGCGTCTTCTCTTCCTTTCTCTTGTCTTTCGGGTCGAAAAACGCAATCTCGTGATTTTTGCGAATTGCTTTTGGTCGACAGGACGGGAATACGGGAATATTCCTAAAAATAGATACACAGTTCTCCTCCTCGGCGAGATGGAGAGGAGGACGAAAATGGCGCCAATAACGAGCGTCAGAAGAGCGCGATCGAAAATGTCGCGACGGTCTAAGGAGCGGTTGAGGTGCGTTTATGTTCTTTTGATAGCGCGAAATTCTCTCTCTTTGTCGTCAAACGGTCTTTTTTTTTCTTCTTCTTCTTCATCTTCTTCATCCAAATGTCCTCCGAGATCGAGATACGTTTACGTCGCGAAATACTCACGCACGTTTGACTCTATCGAACGATAATGTTAGGACGCGCGCATTCTTTTGGGGTTTCGCTTTGCTCGCGCTTTTAGCGACGCTCTCGGCGGTCTTCACCTCGTCTTCTTTTGACTTGGCATCGTCGGCGCCAGGAGGAGAAGGGAGACGACGATTGTTGTCCGCAGGTGCCGGCGAATGCAAACCAACGAAAGATTGGGAAAAAATTGGAGGTTTAATCGGGTACTTTGTCGGCGTTTTGTATTTATTCCTAGGGATCGCGATAGTCTGCGACGACTACTTCGTCGCATCATTGGAGGCGATATCGGAGGCTTTGGGTTTGTCTGACGATGTCGCCGGGGCGACGTTTATGGCGGCAGGGTCTTCCGCGCCAGAACTTGCGAGTTCATTAATGTCGTTAGTAAATGCGAACGCGTCGTCTTCTATTGGCGTCGGTACGATTGTTGGCAGCGCGGTATTTAACATTTTGGTAATCATCGGTATAACGACGATTTCCGTCGGCAAAACGTTGATTTTAGATTGGAAACCGTTGGTGAGAGATTGTACGTTTTATGGTGCCGCAGTGATTGGGATTGCGACGACATTTACAGGAGGCAGGGTAGATTGGTGGGAAGGTGGGATTTACGTTGGTTTGTACGGCCTTTATATTATGTTCATGGCGCATAACGAATTTTTCATGCGCAAAATGGATTTGTTGTGGCCGGAGAGAGCAAAGACACTCATGGAGTTGAATAAAAATTTACAGGCGGAAAAAAAGGCGAGCCAGGCGGAGTCAGGGGAAGCGCCGAGCGGCGGTGGCGAGAAACGGTCGAGCGAAGACGGGGCAACGCCGAGCTTACAGGCGATTCTTGCGGCGAAAGCGGCGGCAAACATCTGGCGAAAAAAGTCGAAAACGTATCGGGAGAAAATTCTCGAAGAGACTGGGAAAGATCCAGACGATCGCGTCGGTATTAGTATTAGATCAAGCTACATTTCGAAGAGTGCAATTCGTAAGATGCGATCAGACGCGCTTGTAGTGGAACATGTTCTGAAGATGCGCGAAAAGAACGGGCTTTCCAACACTGGCGAGCGTTCGACAAATGTCGCGTCGGTACTCTCTATCGAAGACGCCAGAGAAGAAGAGGAACTGTCGCTCGCATTTCCAGAGAATAAGAAAGATATCCCGATATATTTATTATCCATACCTTGGTATCGCATATTAGCGCTGTGCATTCCAAACTGCCAGAAAGAAAAGTGGAAAAAATGGTATCCATTGTCGTTTGTTATGTCCATCCTGTTCATCGGATTCATCACTCACTTTATGGTTGAATGGTGCACAAGAATTGGTTGCATTTTAAACATTCCTCCAGTCGTCATGGGAACGACTGTCTTAGCCGCTGGAACTTCAATCCCAGACGCTTTGAGTTCCATCGCGGTCGCAAAAGATGGTTTGGCGAACATGGCGGTTGCAAACGCCGTCGGATCAAACGTGTTTGATATTTGGCTCGGATTAGGATTACCTTGGCTTTGCTATTTGTCGTGGCAAACGCCAAATTATTTGACCGTAACGACGGATGAGTTAATTCCAAGCACGCTTATTTTAGCCGGAGTTTTGTTTATATATCTCGGAACGGTGGCTGGGGGTGGGTTCACGCTGTCGCCGAAGATTGGGTGGGTATACATTGCTTTGTACGTTTTGTACGCCGTGTATAACATCGTTTGTGTGTGGCTATTAGATGTTTACAAATTAAATTAATGATTGTGTTTTGAGGGAAAAAAAGAACAACCCGAATACACTGCTATATGCCATTACTACTATACATTAATCCTCTATGATTCTATTCTAATCTATTATTCCGGCCTATCTATTTGCGTTCAATCGAGCGCTTATTTCTTGAGCGCGCTTAGCGGCTCGTTCTGCCGCCGTCATACTTTTTCCAGGTTCGTCCGGTTTGCTCCTTTTTTGCGCACGAGCGCGTTCTAACAATATTTCGTCTTCAGTTTTCCCCTCCAAAACTTTCTGCATCTCAATTTGATGTCGAACGTTCGGTTTGGAATATATCGGTTTACTCTTTTCCACGGCTAATATCTCTTGTGCTCGCGCTCTTTCTCGTTCCTCTCTCATTTGTTCTCTTGCGCGTTCTTTTTCCTCTCTTTCTCTTCTCTTCTTTTGTTCTTCTCGTTCCAAAGCCAACTGTTGCTGAGGTCCGTAATGAATGACAACGTTCGTGGTCGTCCCGATTAGCCTCGATTGCTTCGCGAATTCAACTTTTAAACTTCTGCCACCTATTTCCATGCCGTTTAATCCTTTCGCCGTCCTTGCTTGTTCGTGCGATAGGAACTCAACGAACGCGTACGTTTTACCTTCGCCTCCCATTTTAGTTGCGACTACAGTTCCTACGTGCGACATGAGCTGAACTAATGCATCTTGATTCATCGCTATGGATAAATTTGCCACGTGGACAGTTCTCTTGTCGTTTTTATCATTTTCTACGGAAATACCTCCGCCTATGTCGTACGACGTCGGGCCATCGACGCCAATCGAAGGAGCGTGTGCATCGATTTGCGTTTTCGCGGTTTCCTTATTCGCGATCGTCGTCGTCGAGTCGCCTGCATTGTTGCGTTCTTTTTCACTTTCACCAGTTCCATTAACTACCCCTCCTGCATCTTCAAAATACACCGGAAATGGCGATCCTTCAATCTTAAACCGTCCGTTATTCTTTGGATTCCTCTGCTCGCTAAACACCACGTCCACGTATACGTTATACGTCCCTCTCTCCAACGGTCGATACTCTCCGTAATACAGCAAAGATTTCCCATCCATAACCTTCAACTCGAAAGTATGATACTCTTCGTTACCAGCGTTCTCTTTCGTTGTCGAAGCGAACAAGATGCGTCCTTCTACTGTCATCTTTCCGCACTTTTCCATCATCTCCTCTTCTTCTTTCTTCGGTTTCATCAATGTGTTCCCAATATCGTCTCGCATCTGCACGTACACTTTCGCCGTCTCGTTCTTCTTACATCCACTCACCAAAGTTCCTGTTGCGGTACATTTTGAGGGGTCGATCAATCCGAACGGGGATTGCAATCGAATCGGATTCGGCGGTGGATTTTTCAATTTTGCTGCTTCCGATGGTAACGCTGCTCTTTTTTGTTCCTCGCCTGCAACATCTCCTTGCATCGCGTTCTTCTTCTTAAAGTTTGCGAAAGTAGCTAAAAACGCTTCTCTCGCCGTCGTGGCTAATTTCTCCTCTTCCATTTCCGTTTGGGTGATGATTTTCTCGTCCTCGTTCGCTCTGACGAACGCAGATACCGCACGCTGTTGTCCTCCTCCTCCAAAACGTTGTTGTTGTTGTTGTTGCTGCTGCTGCTGCTGCTGCTGCGTCGCGAAATTCGGAGGCGGGGGAACGGCGACGACGTGTTTTTTTTCTTCGCGTTCCTTCGGAGCGTCGTCTTCAATCGTCGGCGGATTCCGAGACGGAGGAGGAGGAGGCACTTCTCGCATCGCAGAAGGCGTTTCGACATCCCCGGGAGGCGCGCCGCCGGCTAACGCGGCCGCAAACACCGCGTCCACTTCCTCCCCGGCTATGTCGTCCGCCATCTCTTCTTCTTCTTCTTCGTCTTCTTCAAGTCTTCTTCTTCTTCTTGTATTCGTCTCGAGAGCAAAAGTCTTCTTCAAGATTGTCTCTCCCAAATGTCTTTCTTTTTTTTTTTTGAAGGCGGATTGTTTTAGGGTTTAAGAAAGAAAAAAAGAAAAAAGGAAGGAGAAATTTCTTCGTCTTCTTCAAAAGAAACTCGTTTTAAGGGCGTTGGACGCGTCGTCGAACAACGAACACGACGCATGCGCGACGACGCCCGTTGACGCGTGTTCTCTCTCGCGCGTTTTGCGAGAAGAACGAATCCCCCGCGCGCTGAAGCGCCGACGCGCGCTTTTCCCCCGGGGGGAGGGTGCTGCTATCCTTTGAGGGAGAGAGCTGACTTTCGACGACCGATGGCGGAGTCTCGACCACCACCGCGCGCAAAAGGCGAGGAGGAGAACGGTGGTGGGTGTGGAAGCGCATCGTCGTCGTCGTCGATGACGACGACGACGACGACGACCGCGATGATAAGCGCGTTCCGTCGCCCGATCGAACCGCACGAAAGCTTAACGGGATTGTGCATAAAATACAACGTGTCCATGGCAGATATTCGGTCAGTGAACAATGGGCTGGTAAACGAAAGTACCGTCCACGCGAAAGGATGGGTAATGATTCCGCGTTCAGATCGAAACGGGAAGAAAATAGAGGACGAATGCGACAAGAAGCACAACGCGGGTTCAAACGCCATGGATAAGTTGAGGAAGCACTACGAGCTTCCCGGAACACCGGGGAAAGATACGGATGAGAAAGAGAAAGAGGAAGAGGAAGAGGAGAAAAACATTGAAGTGATTGATACGATACGGTTCGAGTACGAACCAGCGGAAAAGAAAGGAGAGTACGGCAAAAACGAGACTAAAACGAGAAGGAAAGAAAGAGAGGAAAGCAATACTGGTCTGTCGGTGTCGCATCAGCAGCAAGAGAATACCGTGTTAGCGACTGACGCTGGAGGCGGTTTCGGTCCGAGTAGTATGTTCGCGAGAGATAAACCTCTGTTTACACCGCACAAGGAAAAACCTGCGGCGGCGGCTGATGCAATCACCATGGAAGGCGTGGGTATAAGAGCGGCGATGAAGTATAAGTCGAAGACGTTTTTTTCAAAGTTGAAATCGAAAGCGCTTCACTTGACGGCAGATTTGAGGGAGGAGAAAAGAGCGTCTTCACCAAACTTCAGAGAGAGTTTGAACGACATTCGCGGGCCGCCGCCGAAAGGGAAAGGGGATTAGAAATAGAAAGAAAGATGATATAGCACACGTAGAGTATAAGTTCATTATAAATGAGTTACTTAGTAGGTATTAAAATATTTTCAAAATATGTATACTAGTACATGTAAAATGCCAGCGCTTATCTCAACGCGTCCACCAAATCATGCGAGACCCCCCGGGTGCGTGTCCTCCTCCATTTTCTTTTCGTCTAGGCGATAAGGCTTCAAAGTCTCCGAGGGGATCTGGGAGGTTCAATTCCTCTTCACCGGGATTCGGGAAATGGTTCGAACAAAACTGTGAGACAGCTTTTTCCAGTTGCCAAATCGGCGACCACAAACCGCCGCCACCGCCGCCGCCGCCGCCGCCGCCGCCGTTCGTAGTTTTATTATTGTCGTCATGAGCGGTGTAGGTGTCAATGTTACTATTATTTGGCGCTTGAACAGCAGCAACATTGGCGGCGGCAAGTTCTTGTCCTTGCCCATGATCGCTCACCGCGGGAGATACCTGATACGAGTTCGTCTTGCTATGGTCGTAGCTTCTGTAGTCGTAGACGTCTGCTTCATGAGGTCTCGATAAGGCATTGTTATTTCCAAGAGGACCGCTCCCTTGCTGCGATGGCATTGGTGGTGGAACGAGGTTTCGCGACTTCTTCCTTTCGCGCGCGACTTCTTTCAATCGCTGTGTCTTTTCGTTCATTTCACGCACTTTCTGAGCGGCAATCATGGATGCTTCTTCGTGTCGCATGCCTTTCAAGATGGCTTCACAATACGTTTCCGCCGCTAAAGCCTCTGAGGAAGTGAGTTTACTCTCCTTTCTCTTCTTCTTGGAAATTTTGCCGCTCGATGCGGCAGAACACGATATTTTGTTCCATTTCTTCACATCTTTGAACGTTGTCTTAGCACCCTTGGGAGATTGCAACGGATTGTTGTGCACTTCTCTCTTAGAAAAAGCGTGCAAAACCGTTTCTTCGCGACTGAGCGCGCTGCCGGTTTTATCGTTACTGTATGACATGCCCTGTTCTTCGATAAATGGTAATAGTCCTCTCCTAGACTTTGCAACCTCCTTGAAGTCTTTCTTGCCAAGCTTTTCAGGCGTCGCATCGATGTTAACGACGTCGATATCGTCTTCTTCCTCAACCGCCGCCGATGAAAATCGTTTTTTTTTCGCACACTTTGGAGACGGTTGAAACACGAGCGGACCCGGATCTTGAACTTTTTTTGTCTCGTTCTCTTCTTCCTCCTCGTCATTTTCAAATGGCTGCGATGGCTGCGTGGTTTTCCTATCGCCGTTTTTCTTCTCGTCGTTGCATTTGTCTGGCGAGAACATTTGTCGGAAATCGCAAAAATCTTTCGCGCCAGTGAATACGTTTCTTACTATTCCGGTCAATCGCGGCGAGGTTAAGAATCCGGTAATCCCACCAACTCCTCCTCCTCCAAAGTAACCGTGATTGTTATTATCCACCTCGATACTCTTCGATGGTACTTTCTTTGTAGCACTACCGGTAACTAGCTCCTGAAACTTGTTCTTACCGCCTTTGTGCACATTTTTGGCGGCGTCAAAATACAACCCTTCCGCTTTATCCCAATATCCCGGCGACAACGGTGCTTCCTCCATGGAAAAGATTGCTGCTGCCATCTCTCCGTCGCTTCTATTATTACTAGTATTATTACTATCTCTATTATTATCATCGTTACTTTTATTCTTACTCTTCTTGTTCTTGTTATCGTTACTCTTACCACCCCCTTTTTTTTCTCCTTCTTCTCTTCTCGCGAGTTTTGGCGACAACGCGTGCAACGCCTCCACCAACGGGTGACCTCCTATTCCATCTTCCTCTTCTTCGTAAAACTTCCTCGCCGTTTTCGGTGCTTTAATTTTCTTGTAGCAGGACGAGTGCACTCCGGGTGGGCGTCCTGTTTTGTATCGATCGATCGATCGATCGATTGAATGGAGGAGGTTTGAGCGCGGCTTTCGCGGTCAGTCAAAAGAACTCGTACAGTTTTCTTGTTCATTTCGATCGATCGAAAGACAATCGACACCCAAAAAAGACAATCGACGAAAAAAAAAAAAAAAATTGACGACATGCAACGCATGGGACATCATCATCTATCATCGCACCTTTACTCTTCTTCTTCTCGACCTTCCCAGATTTTGCGCGGTGCAAATCCGTCTTTTGGCTGTGCAGCAGCAAGCTCGGCTTCTCGTGATTGTGTTCGTTTTCGTACTTGGCGACGCCGTTTTCGACCTGTTTCCTCGCGGGACAATCTGGACGCGTGCATCGGTAGTAACTTCTCGGGTACGACGCCGATTTGATGTTCTTCTGACCGTATTTCCGCCACTTGTACCCGTCGTGGTCGCCGATCATGGCGTCCGGTGGCGCGTCGAAAAAGAACCTCGATCGTCGCTCCCTCTCCCTCGTACCTGAATTCGTCTTCTTTTTCGAAGAGACGACGGTGCACCCGGTGTTGTTGTTGTTGTTGTTGTCGTTGTTGTTGTTGTCGTGTTCTTCCTCTAAATATCTCTTTCTCCGCCTTCTTTTTGTGAGGACAAAAATGAGTTTTTGAGGCGACGCGTGCGAAAAAAATCCGCTCGATTTGGGAAAACGAACGGACGTTTTTTTTTTGCGTTGTGTGTGTGTGTGTCTTTCTTTGGCTCTCCCATCCCAACGAAATACACAACAAACCACAAAAGGGGTTTGAGGTTTCATTATTTCTGTGGGGACCTTTTTTGGAGTCCAAAAAGAGAGAGAGGAGGAGGAGGACGCTTATTTGGTTGCTGTTGAGATGAAGACGTCTGTGGAAGCACACACATAAATAATAATAATAATAAGAATCAATCCTCAGAAAAAGAGAGAGCGTGGTGGTCTTTACCGAAGGAGTAAAAATATGGGCGTCTTACGGGTCAAAGGTGCGTCCTTCTTCGTCGTCGTCTTTTTCTCGTTCGCGGCGAAAAA
>Ga0310343_10001421_pt1 | contig 12204 bp, 9 predicted proteins | sample HC15DNA2025_MG_FD_203519 | JGI IMG/M metagenome (GOLD analysis project Ga0310343, IMG submission 203519) | Marine microbial communities from station ALOHA, North Pacific Subtropical Gyre - HC15-DNA-20-25_MG | ecosystem: Environmental > Aquatic > Marine > Oceanic | place: Pacific Ocean: North... | reverse complement strand
TGTCGATCTTGAGGGTCGATGCAGGTCCCTCCAGGACGCTGACCCTCAAGTTCTCTCCCTCGTTGAACTTCCCGGCGGCCAAGCTTAGCACTTCCTGGGATTCGAAGGAATAACTCTCCTCATTGAGGTTGCACTCCCTAAGAGTGTTTAGGGTTTGCTCGATGAGACTTTCAATCTTCCGGGTCGTTGCCCGAAGGTTCTCCTCCGTGCTCTCTCGTCCTTCGCCGGGATCAAGTTCCAGGCTCTTGAGGCCCATTAACGGGCTTTTCAATGCGTGCATCAAATGGGCCGTGACGGCGCCGACTCCGGCGGTTTTGCAGGCTTGGGAAAGCCGAAGGTTGGCCTCCTTGAGGTTGGCCGACTTGCGCAGGAGTTCGCTTTCCGAGCGAAGGAGGCGACTGAGAAGAGCCCGGAAGATCAGGAAAAGCAAGACCGTCCCCAAGGCGAAGGCCCACAGGCCTTGCTGGAAAATTTCCTCGTCGATGGCTTCGTGTTGGGCGAGGATGGCCTTGGGTTCGACCAAAAGCTCCACGTACCCAAGCTCGCCCTTTTCCCCCATGGGGTACAGGATTGAGAGATGCCTTTCACCCTCCAGCTGGGGATGAAAGGGCAGGAGGTCCAGGCTCTTGAGGCGGTCTACTTCGGCCGGCGGGTGGGTTGAGTCAGTGGCCATTTCGAGAAGCCTTTGGTTGCGGTCGAAGGCAAAGACGCCGAGTGTTTCCTGAATCTCGAGGGATCTAAGAGCGATGGCCTCGAGGTAATCCCCTGAGTCGTGAACCAGTTCTTCCATGCCGAGCTCCACGAAAACGAGGTCTTGTTCGAGAAATTCATCCTCAACTGCCAGACGGTAGCTTTCCAAGGTGGTTAGGTAGGAGGATGCCTCGCGGTTCAGGGCGAGTTGATGAAGTTTTTCACGGGAGGAAAACTGAAGGGCGGTGGTCAAGGCCCCGAACATGGCTACGATGGCGACGAAGGCCAGCCAGCCCTTTCTCTCGGTAGACGTGGAGTCCCGCTCGGGTTTAGTGGTTTGCTGGCTTGGCTGTGTCATGGCGCGTCTGCGATCTTACCGCTGGCCGGATATTCCCATGGAGAAGAAATTCGTGAAATATTCGTAATCCCTGGAGTTGGATAGATCCTCCTCACGGTTCCACTTGAGGTAGGCGGACCAGTTCTCGCTAAGGATCCGGGTCACCCTCAGTTCGTTCGTGAAACCCTGTCGCTCAAACCTTTCGCCACTCGATACGGTCCTGTGGTCGTAGCGGAACTGCGACCAGCCCAATTCAAACCCAAAGAGCCATTTTTCCCACTTTGCGGAATGGGAAAGACTAAATCCCAGGCCGCCATAGTCGTAGTACCCTCCGGCGTTGTCCCCGAGTTGACTGAGCCTGATCTGCAACTCCAGGCTCTCCAACCATGAGGAGGAAGTACGTATTTCCGTAACCAGTGCTAGACCGAATTTTTCCGTTTCCAATTTTCCGTCCGCCAGCGCGTTCCCGTCCGCTTCCCTCCTGAGCCGTTCATCATAATCGACCCATCTGCCCGATGCCTTGGCCTCGAGACTGAGTTCTTCCAGAATCTGCCATGCAAGGGATGCCCGTACTTGCCGGTCCTCGTTGTCTTCAGATGGATCATCGAACCTTTCCCAGCCACTGGAAAACTCGAGCTTGCCCGTGATGGCGTCGGAAAACCTGCTCGAGAAGTGAGGGATGACCTCCGGCTTGTTGGAACGGATCTGCATGGAGTAGGGAAGGCCCAAGTCGGAAAAGTCGAAGGCTTGGTCGTAGTAGGTGTGGCGAAGCCTCAGGCCGAAGGAATGGCCGGAGTCTTCCGTGACGTAGGTATGCTCCGCCTGAGCCAGAAGAATCCCCGAGAGATCGTAGTCCGGCAAGCCCTCAAACCACTTGCCGTCCCCGAAGAGATAGAGATAGGTCAAGTAGTTCGGGTTGCCTTCCCGAATGACGAATACCTCGCTTTCCATTTCGAGATACCCGGCTTCATTTCGGAGGTAGGGGCCGTACATGGGGTTGTCCGAGTAGCCGAGGCCTAGCTTGGCTGAAAACGAAGGCAGCCAATAGCTTGGCTTGGGAGCTTCCACGGGTGCCGGGGTCTCGGGGCGTTCGATTCCCGCCTCTTCCTCGAGAGGGTCGGCTCCGAAAAGCATTTCCCTGATTTCCTCCTCGGAAAATTCATTTTCCTCATCAGACAACGCCTCCAAGGCGTCGTCGGTTTCGGGAGCGCTTTTTCCAACCGTTTGTACGAAAGCGGGCAAGGCCAGGATCAGGGCCATTCGAAGGCAGCCGAAAAAATGAGGTTTCAAGGGTAGCGGGGAAGAGGTGATGGATTTCTTTTAGGGAATTCTTGCAGGGAAGGGAACCTAAATTCGGAGACGAATGCCTGTCGCGGAATAAAAAAAGAGGGACGGAAGAATCCGTCCCTCTCTAAAGTTGAGCGAGCCCGTGGAGGCCCCGGCGTCAACCGGTCTCCACTTTTTGCTCGGTTAGGGAATCAAAGGTCGGAGGTACGAGTCGACTCGGTCTCGACGAGGGCCCGAATCTCTTCCTTGACTTCCTTGGCCTTGGCCTTGATTTCCTGATGCTTGGCCTTGTTGGCTTCCTTGAAGGTGGCGATCAGGGCTTCACGATCTTCCTTGGATTTGCCCTTGAGGTTCTCATGCAGATCCTTGCGGGCGGTGTGCAATTCCTTTTGCTTTTCCTTGAGAGCCTCTACCTTCGCCTTGATCTCCGTGGTCAGTTCGGGACGCTCGGGCTTGGGGGGGCGGGCGCCCTTGAGGGAATCATGGATGTCCTTGTGAGCGGCCTTGATGGCGTCGAGCCGGTCCTTGTTGTCCTTCTGGAAGGAATGAACGGCTTCCCGCATTTGCTCCTTGGTGGCGCCGTCCTTCTTGAGGGCGTCCAGCTTGGTCTTCATTTCCTTGGCCAAGGCATCCTGTTGGGTCTTGATGTCGTCCAGCTTGCCTTTGACCTCGTCGGACAACTCGGGCTTCTGAGGGCGCTGGGGGCGCTTGAATTCGCCGCGCTTTTCCATTTCTCCACGGAGAGCGTCCAGTTTCTCTCTGGCGTCTTCCTGTGAAAGCTTGCCTTCCTTGACGGACTTAAGAACCTCAGCCTCGTACTTGCGGGGGTCGAGCTTTTCCTGGTCGGTCAGGCCATCGGGCTTGCCGGGCTTTGGTTTGCCGGGTTGTGGCTTGCCGCCGCCTTCACCGGGGCGCTCGCCGTTGTCTCCCGGTCCTCTGCCTTGGGCCTTGTCCTTGTCGATGTTGGCGCTAATCCAGTGGGCCAGGGTGGAGCTCCCCATGCCGAATCCGCCGGGAAGCGGACGAAAGTCCTTGGTCTGGATGGCAGGGGGCTTTCCCCAGTGAGGAGGAAATGGCTTGGGCGCGGGTCGTTCGACCTCAGGCTTTTCTCCACCGTTATCCGGCCTTTGCGGGCTGTCTGAAAATAGAAAGGACGAAAGCAGTAAGCTTGCGAACAATGCAATGATGAGCTTTTTCATAATTTTGGATTTGATTTGGTAAATATGAGACTATGTCGTCATATCATTTGTCGCGCCAAGAAATGAATTTATCGCAAGCAACTTAATATCAATGGGATATGTGTTTTTGGATTGATTTAAAGACCTTTGCGGGAGCATAATTTGGGGAATATGCCCCAAATTCAGGCCTCATCACTGGTGAATATTCCCCATATCTCAGTCTTCTTTCTTCTGGATCCTATACCTGACGTAATCGCGTGGCACTCCCAAAAGGCGGGCGGCTTGGGAGACGTTTCCATTCGCTTGGTCGATGGCGAGCTTGATCAGTCTCAAAAGTTCCTTCTCAAGATCAAAGCCGGTTTCCGGGAAAGAAAAGGAGGGGTTGAGCCAATCGCCGGCATTTATGCCGGCGGTCTCCGTTTTCCCGCCACCCGAGATTGAGAGATCGAGTTCCCCGCCCTTCTCGTTCATGACTAGGGAGCGTTCGAGTTCGTGAATCAGCTCACGGGCATTGCCCGGCCATGGATAAGTCGTCAGGGCCGCTCGGCTATTATCTGAAAAGGCGGGTTGGGGAACCCTGTATTTTTGGCAGAGCGCGGCAAGGAAATGATCGGCCAGCTCGACGATTCCCTCCCCGCGGCTGGAGAGTGGCGGGATGCTCATGCGCAGAAGGTCCAGCCTGTGGAATAGATCTTCCCGGAAAGTACCATCCTTGATCATTTCCCTGAGATCTTGGTTGGCCGCGGCTATGATCCTGACGTCGGCGTGGATTTCCTTCGTCCCGCCCACGCGCCTGATAACGCCGTTTTCGATGGCAAGGAGAACCTTGGCCTGAGAGGGGAGGGAAAGGCTGGCGATTTCATCAAGGAAGAGGGTGCCGAGGTTCGCCGCCTCGAAAAGGCCTATGCGGGTATTCTTGGCGTCCGTAAAGGCTCCTTTCTCGTGGCCGAAGAGTTCGGACTCGAGAAGGTTATCGGGGATGGCCGAGCAGTTCAGCTCAACAAAAGGACCCTCGGCGCGAGGACCGTTATCGTGGATCCAGCGGGCATAGGTGGATTTGCCGGACCCGGTCGGACCGTCGATGAGCACGGGGGGGAGGCTGCCGGACAACCTCCCGTCGGCCTCGAGGATTTTCTCCAGTTTGTCCAGGTCGTCTCCGAAAGAGCTGCCGAAGAAGAGGGCTTGGCTTTTCCTCCTCTCGCTTTCCCGGGCATGTTGGCTAAGCCTGGCGTTCTTGCGGCGGAGGTCGCCATGGGCGTAAACGAGGGGGAGCTCGTCCGGGTCAAAGGGCTTGGCCAGGTAGTCGTCGGCTCCAAGCTGGAGGGCTTCGACCGCGGATCGAACACCGCCTTCACCCGTCATGAGTACGGTCAGGGTGTATTCCGGGACCAATTTTTCGCGCAATAGGTCGAGGCTTTCCCCGTCGGGCAGGTTCAAGTCGAGGAGGGTGGCTTCGAAGGAAAGGTCCCGCAAGGCATGCCTCGCTTCCTCGATGCTTGAGCAATGGGTCACTTCACCACCCATTCTTTCCAGCGCCGAGATCAGGCGTCTGGCGAGAAGAGAATCATCCTCGAGGAGGAGAATTTCCTTATCCTTGAAAAAACCGAGAGTTTCCTTTCCGAGAGTCACGTTACTTAGGCCATGGCTTGATAGAGTCCTTTGGAAAAAGAAAAAACTTTGCAAATCCTTTTTCCGTGACCATGCTCGTAAGAGTGTGGCGCGGGGCACTCATCGTTTGCTTTATTTGCTGGGGCTGGAAGTCGGCTTTTCCGGAAACTTCCGTTCTCGGCAAGGCCCCCGACTGGACCCATCTCGAGCCTTTTCAGGGCAAACTGACCCGACCTGAGTTCGAGGGCATCCTTACCGGGGTTTATTGTCCGCGTAAGGAATGGTGGGCTCCCTGGATCGTCATCGAGAAGGACAAGACCCGTATCCGCAAGGAGGCGGGCAAGGACGATTGGTTCGAGCTGTCCTTCCGCTCGACTCCGGCTTCTCCGGTTTACCCATCGCTGGCCTGGAAATCCCTCAAGGGAATGAGAATCGCTCTGGACCCCGGTCATATCGGGGGCAAGTACTCGGAAATGGAAGGGCGCCATTTTTCCATTGATGGGAAACCTGCCGTCAAGGAGGGAGATCTGTCTCTGCAGACTGCCTTCAGGCTGGAGAAGATTCTTGCTTCCAAGGGAGCCGAGGTTTTCCTCGTCCGCCGGGCAAAGGAGCCCGTGACGAGCAAGAAGCCCGGCGATTTCGTCGAACTGGCCAACCGCTGGGCCAAGGATAGGGGACTCGAGAAGCTGGAAAAGGAAGAAAGGGAGAAGTTGCTCAGGAAGAGGAGGGAGATGCTTTTTTACCGGGTCAGCGAGATTCGGGCCCGGGCCCGTCTCGTAAACGAGAGTATCCGCCCCGACTTGGTGATTTGTCTTCATCTCAACGCGTCGGCCTGGAAGGATCCCGACAAGAAGGAGCTGGTTGATCGAAACGACTTCCACGTTCTGGTCAACGGATGCTACATGGGCGGAGAGCTGGCCTACGACGACCAGCGTTTCGAGATGCTGCTGCGCCTGCTCAGTGGCTGGCACCGTCCCGAGCAAAAACTGGCGGATGGGCTCTCGGTTGCCTTTGCCGAGGCCACCGGCCTGCCCGCTTTCTCCTATAAGGGACCCAATGCCCTCAAGATAGGTAAGGCCGAGGGGGTTTGGGCCCGTAACCTCCTGGCCAATCGTCTCTACAGGTGCCCGGTGGTTTTTCTTGAACCCTACAGGGCGAATTCAAAGGGAGCCTACGAGAGGATTATGGCGGGGAGCTACGCGGGTGCTCGAGAAATCAACGGAATCCGCCGCCTGGCCTTGGTCGAGGAATACGCTCAGGCTGTGGCCAAGGGATTGATGAACGCCTTGAAAGAGTAGCCTGGGGCTACTTGGAGAGGGCGTCAGTGACCATCTTTCTCAGTTTGGTCGAGTTTTCCTCCACCGCTTCCTTGGGACCGGTCATCTTGACGAAGATCGCGCCCTTCTTACCCTCGATGATGGCGGCGAGCATGGCATAGCCCGGGTTGGGGGTCTTAGGGCCGAAAGGGCGACCGCTCAGGAAGGTTCCGTGGGCTTGGGCAAAGGTTACCTTAGTGCCGTTGACGGTCTCCGTCTTGACGCTTTGGCCCTGGGGGTTCTGGAATTGCTTCATCCAGCGGTCGACGTTGGCCTTCACCCCACCGGCTCCCCCGCTGCCAAAGTAAAAGAAAACGGCCTCGGCGACCTTACCGGATTTTCCGGGGACGGAAAATTGGGCCTTCCGCATGCTGGACGAGGGTGGGGAGGATTTCCAGCCTTCGGGCGCGGCGAAGGAATAGCCGGCCACTTCGACCGCATGGGCTCCGGAGGCCAGCGCAAGGCAGACCAGGACGAGAAAAGCGAGGGGGAAGGGGAACTTCTTCATGAGGTTTTTCTTAAACAGCTTCAAGGCGGAGTCAATGGGAATGAAGGCTCTGATTACCTCGCCGCCAGGCAGTGCAGGCTCGAGTAGGTGCGGAAAAACACTGCGTCACGGGATACCGCAGGGGTGTTGTAGGTCGGCTCGCCGAGCTTCGACGTCCCCAGAGTTTTCATTCCCTTGGGATCGACCGAAAGAAGCCTCACTTCTCCTTCCCTCGAGATCGCGCAGACCTTGCCGTCCAGAAGAATGGGCGAGGCAAAATAGTTTCCTTCCATCCTCTCGCGCCAGAGGACTTTTCCACTCGAGGTTTCGATGCAGGAGGCGATGCCGCCGTCCGATAGCAAAAACATCGTTTTTCCAATTGGCAGGGGGGTGGGGACGTAGGGGACGTTTTTCTCGAGGACGTAGGCAACCTCGGCTTTACCGCCCTTTTTGGCGGGAGGGCGAATGGCAACGAGGCGGCTGCCGCGGCTTCCGGCCCCGCAGGATGCGAAAAAGAGCCCTTCCGAAAGGACGGGGGAGGAGACGCTTCTGAGGTCGAGGGTGCCGGGTCCCGTTTCCCACAGAAGTTTGCCCGAGAGGGCATCCACGCCGTAACAGCCATGGGACTTGGAGTTGCTCACGAACTGGAGGCCCCGACCGTTCGGGGCATGATAGGCGAGGGGAGTGGACGCGGAAGGCTTGGATCCAGTGCGGGGGACCTTCCAGAGGGTGCGACCAGTCCTGCGGTCCAGGCAGAGGATGGATGACTCGATTTCATGATCGTGGGTGACGACGACCCTTTCCCCCTCGACCACCGGAGAGAATCCATTCCCATGCTGGGTCTGAAACTTGCCGAAATTCTTCCGCCAGACCAATTCACCCCGGTGATCGATGCAGAGGAGGTCGTTTGATTCCTTAGTCGTCCAGGAAACGAAAAGGAATTCACCGTCTACCGATGGCGTAGAGGAAGCGAAGCTGTTGAACTTGTGATGGGGATAGACCTTGGAGGGGAAGCTCTTGCGCCAAAGTTCCTTCCCCGATCGCGCCTCGAGGCAGAGAACGAACTGTTCCCCTGTCGACTCGCTGGCGCAAGTCGTGAAGATCTTTTCTTCCCACAGAACGGGAGACGAGTGTCCCACCCCAGGCAGCTTGACGGACCACTTGAAGTCCTTGGCCGTCCAGGCATCGGGAAAGCTTCCCGAACTTGCCGATCCCGCTCCATCCGGCCCGCGGAAGCGGTTCCAGTTCTCGGAATGCGAGAGGGGAGGGAAAGCAAGGCTCTGGATCAGGGCCAGCATGGGCAAAGCCTTGCGGCAACCCGAAAAAGACAGGATCATTTCAGTGGGGAAAAGCGGAAGCCTCACTTTTTCTTGGCTGGTTTCTCAAAAATCATGAAGTGCTGCTGGGGAAGTACGTCGAGGGTCTCCTTCCAGATCAGGCCAACCTGAGAAATTTCCTTGATGGCTTGATCCTGGGTCATTTTGTGAAGAAGCTTGATGGGAACGGAGGGATCCTCCTTGCGGTATTCGATCAAGATCAAGCGACCTCCGACACGAAGGGCTCTGGAAATGGATTCCGCCATTTCTCTCGGGTGCGAAAACTCGTGGTAGGCATCGACGATCAATACGCAGTCGATGGAGCTCGGCGGAAGCTTGGTATCCTTGATGGTGCTCTGGACGGGCATTACGTTGGTTGCCTTGAGGCTCCTCATCCTGGCCCGTACGATCCCCAGCATCTGAGGGGAAATGTCGACGGCATGGACCTTGCCCTTGGGCACGAGTTCGGCCATCCGGAAGGTAAAGTAGCCGGAGCCTGCCCCGACGTCCGCAACCACGTCGGTGGGCTTGAGTTTCATGTTCTTGACCAAGAGGTCCGTTCTTTCCTCCTGTTCTCTTTTGGGCCTTTCCAGCCAGCCGGCTCCAAGGTGACCCATGACTTGGGATATCTCGCGTCCCATGTAGAACTTACCAATGCCGTCCCTGGATTTCTTGCCGTAGGAATAGGTGTTTTCGTCCTTCTTGTCGGCCTTCGCGCTTAGCATGGAAGCCATCGGGAGGAAAAGGGTGGTGATGAGAAAAAGAGGGAAGGATTTCGATGAAACGGGCATTCTCCCATCCTCCACCGATTGGGGTTGCAACGCAAATCAATATTGAATGCGCAGGGAGATAGGTTTATGCAGTGTGTGAGAGCCAATGAAAGTAATTAGAGCCAAGAGCGCCGGTTTCTGCTGGGGAGTCGAACGGGCCATTCAGATCGCCCGAGAGCAGGCGAAGGGCGGAGAGCGGACTGTATTCACCGATGGGCCGCTCATTCATAACAAGCAAATGATGAGTGCTTTGGGGAAAGAGGACATTCGCGAGGTTGGGGATTATCACAGCCATGACGAAATCCGAATCGAGGAGGATGAAGAGAAGGATTCGGTGATGGTCATTCGGGCCCATGGGATTTCTCCCCAGCGGAGGAAATACCTCAAGGGCTTGGGCTTGCCCTTCCGGGACGGGACCTGTCCCGACGTCGGTGTCATTGCGGGCAAGGTAAGGACTCATGCGGCCAAGGGTTATGATGTCGTGATCTTCGGGGATCCCGAGCATCCCGAGGTCATAGGACTACTGGGATATGCCGGAGACAAGGGGCACGTCGTCAGCGGAGAAGAGGATCTCCGGTCGCTCCCCGAGTTCGCGGGAAAGGTGGCGATGGTTTCCCAGTCGACCATGTTCACCCATGAATTTAAAAAATTATCCGGTATGCTTGCCGAGAAATATCCCGAGATTCTCGTGTTCGACACCATCTGCGGCGCCACCAAGGAGAGGCAATCCGATTTGGTCGATTTGGTCGAGGGCGGAGCGGAAGCCATCGTCGTGATTGGAGGCAAGCATTCCGCCAATACCCGGAAACTAGCCAAGCTCGCGGCGTCTCATGACCGCCCGACCTTTCACGTCGAGACTGCGGAAGACCTGAAGGAGCAATCCTTTTCCTCCTGTTCGGTCGTAGGTGTGACCGCGGGAGCCTCCACCCCCGAATTCATCATCCGTTCGGTATGCGAACGGCTGGAGTCCTTCCCAGGCAACTCATCTTAATGAAAATGGACATACCCAACGTTTTGGCCGAGCGTTATGCTTCGCCCTCGATGAAGAACCTCTGGTCGGCCAGCGGTAAGGTGATCATGGAAAGAGAGTTCTGGATCGCCGTTATGAAAGCCCAGCGGGAACTCGGCATAAAGATCGCTCCCTCTGATATCGAGGCCTCCGAAAAAGCCAAGGTGCTCGTCGACCTGGATTCCATCCGCAAAAGGGAGGCCGTGACCAAGCACGACGTCAAGGCCCGGCTCGAGGAGTTTGCCGACAAGGCCGGTCACCAGCATGCCCACAAGGGCATGACGAGCCGCGACTTGACCGAGAACGTGGAGCAGTTGCAGGTTCACCGCTCTCTCTCGCTCCTCCTTGACAAGGGGATAGCCGCCCTTCTCGCCTTGGCCGACAAGGCCGAGGCCTACAGGGACCTTCCCCTTACCGCCCGCTCCCACAACGTTCCAGCCCAACTTACTACGCTAGGTAAGCGGATGGCGAATTGGGGCGAGGAACTTGAGCGGGCTCTTGATGCCCTTTCCCGGCTCTGCGCAACTTATCCTTATCGTGGGCTCAAGGGTGCGGTTGGGACGCGCCTGGATCAGGTCACGCTCCTTGGCAATGCCAAAAAAGCTGAGCAACTGGACAAGAAGGTCATGGAGCACCTCGGGGCGCCGGCTAATTGGGAAAGCGTGGGGCAGGTTTATCCCCGTAGCCTCGATCTCGAGGTGGTTTCCCTTCTCGTCCGCCTTTCCGCCGCTCCCTCGAGCTTTGCCAAGACCCTCAGAATCATGGCGGGTCACGAATTGCTGGGCGAAGGTTTTGCCAAGGGACAGACCGGGTCTTCCGCCATGCCCCACAAGATGAACAGCCGAAGCTGCGAAAGGATCAATGGCTTTCACGCCATCCTGAACGGCCACTTGGCCATGGTCTCCGCTCTTTCGGGGGATCAATGGAACGAGGGAGACGTTTCCTGCTCGGTGGTTCGCCGAGTCGCCTTGCCCGACGCCTTCTTCGCCATTGACGGCTTGCTCGACACTTTTCTCACGGTTCTACGGCAGATGGAGGTTTTCCCCAAGGTAATAGCGGCGGAAACCCAGCGCTACCTTCCCTTTCTTCTCTCCACGACCTTCATGATGGAGGCGGTCAAGGCCGGCTCGGGCAGAGAGGATGCCCATGCCGCCATCAAGGAGCATGCGGTCCGGACCGTGAAAGACCTTCGGAAGGGCAAGATCAGGGACAACGATCTCGTCGAGCGGTTAGCCGACGACAAGCGCATCGGCTTGAAGGCGAGAGCCCTCAAGAACCTGCTCAAGGAGGGCGAAAAGAGGATCGGGGCGGCTTCGGCTCAAGTAGACCACTTCGTCGAGTTGGCCCGTTCCTGGGGCGATCGTTATCCCGGATCCAGGGAATACAGTCCGCCCGATATCCTTTGAGGCGACTCCTCCCACTCGTGCTTCCCGGCAAGGATTTTGCGATTGCCATTTGCGTGGTTCGTCTGTGGGATGAACCTTTTTTCGTTATTTGAATTTTTAGCTATGGCAGAGGAACTCATTGGAAATTGCTTGGTCGCCCAGTCGGGCGGTCCAACCGCCGTTATTAACGCAAGCGTTGCCGGGGTTGTTTCGGAAGCCCTGAATCACCCCTGTATCGAGGAGATTTACGGCGGGATGAACGGTGTCCTTGGGATTCTGAAGGAAGATCTCATCGATCTTGCCGAGGAATCGCAGCAGAATATCCGTGGACTGAGGTATACCCCTGCATCTGCTCTTGGTACCTGCAGGTTCAAGCTCAAGCGCGATCAGGACTACGAGCGCGTGCTCGAGGTTTTTGAGGCCCATAACATCCGCTATTTCTTCTATGCCGGGGGGAACGATTCCCAGGATACCGCCGACAAGATATCAAAGCTGGCTCAACAAAAAGGCTATCCCCTGCGTGTCATCGGCGTTCCCAAGACGATCGACAACGACCTCGTGACCACCGATCACTGCCCGGGATACGGGAGCGTGGTCAAGTACCTCTGCACGGTGGTCAATGAAACGGCTCTTGATCATGAAGCTATGGGGCAGCACGACCTGGTTTCCATCATAGAGGTAATGGGTCGCAACGCAGGTTGGATCGCTGCAGGCACAACCTTGGCCAAGGGCCGGGAAAACCCGCATGACGCTCCTCACCTCATATATCTACCCGAAATATCCTTCTCCAAGGAGAAGTTCGTGGAAGACGTACAAAACGT
>Ga0310343_10001420_pt1 | contig 12205 bp, 10 predicted proteins | sample HC15DNA2025_MG_FD_203519 | JGI IMG/M metagenome (GOLD analysis project Ga0310343, IMG submission 203519) | Marine microbial communities from station ALOHA, North Pacific Subtropical Gyre - HC15-DNA-20-25_MG | ecosystem: Environmental > Aquatic > Marine > Oceanic | place: Pacific Ocean: North... | reverse complement strand
ATGTCTAAACTATTACTGGAAAATGGGATAGAACCAGTAATGCAAATATCTTGCAGAGATCGTAATAAAATTGCTTTACAATCAGACATTCTTGGAGCAAATGCTTTAGGAATTAAAAACATTTTATGCATTACAGGTGATTCAGTAAAAGCCGGGGATCAACAAGATGCAAAAGCCGTGCACGAGTTTGAATCAGTGAAATTACTTACACAAATTCAGGACTTTAATAAAGGAATTGATCCTACTCTAGGAGAACTTTCTGATGAAAAAACATTTATATTTTCAGGAGCTGCAGCTGATCCTAGTTGCAGAAATAAAAAAAGTTTAGAAAATAGAATAAGAAAGAAAAAAGAAGCCGGAGCTGGATTCATACAAACGCAAATGGTTATGGAAAAAGAAAATTTGATAGAATTTTGCGAAAAAATTAGCAATCCTCTTGAAATACCTGTAATAGCAGGAGTTTTTCTGCTAAAGTCCTATAAAAATGCTCTTTTTATAAACAAATATGTTCCGGGTGCAAACATCCCTGACAATATCTTAAATCGTCTTAAAGATGCTAGAAACCCATTAGAAGAAGGTATTCAAATTGCAGCTGAACAAGCCCACGAGTTTATCAATATCGCAAATGGTGTTCATTTAATGGCAGTTAAAGCAGAACATTTAATTCCTGAGATTATTGCAAAAGCTGATCTTAATCTGGAATATTAATCAAATCAGAACCTAATAATTCAGCCATTGCCTTCTGCTGTGGAGATGGCTCAGTCATATCAGATCTTCTCGAATCAGTTATCAACCAATCCAAAGATGCATCTTGCAAATCGAAATGATCTCCATTTTTGTCAACACAATAGCGCCCAAATACTAATTTATCTACAAGGCGAACACCCTTACCGATTTTGGAATAATCAAAAATAATTGAATTATCAATTGTTGCACCTTCGCAAATACAACAACTTGGTCCGATCATGGAAGGTCCAACAATTGTTGCGCCATCCTCTATTCTTGTCATTCCACCTATATATACTGGGCCAGTAATATCAACTGTATCCCAATTAGCAGCAACGTTTAATCCGGTAAAAACTCCAGGCTTAATTTCCTTCCCAGGTATCTCTACTTGTCTTACCTTACCTAGTAATACATTACGAATAGCACTCCAATAATCAGGAACTTTCCCAATATCTACCCATTCGAAATCCATTGGCAATGCAAAAAAAGGTAAATCCATATCAACTAGTTTAGGGAAGAGATCTGCGCCAATATCAAATTTTTCACCTGATGGTATGTAATTAAAAATCTCAGGTTCAAAAAGATAAATACCTGTATTTATAGAATCACCTAAAGCTTCATCTACAGACGGCTTTTCTTGAAAGGCCTTTATTCGACCATTTTCATCTGAGACTACTACTCCATAACTTGATACTTGATCTCTAGTTACTTTTTTAGTTATTAAACTTGCAATTGCACCCTTTTCCTTATGTTTCTGAACTGCTTCAGTCAAATCTAAGTCAACTAAAGCATCACCACATAAAACAATAAATGTTTCATCAAAGAATTTTTGAAAATCCTGAATTTTTTTTAATCCTCCTGCCGAACCTAAAGCATCTCCTATTAATTCACCATCTTCAATTCTCCCTTCGAAACTGTAAGCTATCTCTACTCCAAACCTTTGACCATCCCTAAAGTAATTTTCAATTTCTTCAGCAAGGTGAGAGACGTTGACCATTATTTCTTTAAAACCATGCTCTTTTAACAGTTCCAAAAGAAACTCCATTACAGGTTTCTGCAAAATTGGAATCATTGGTTTTGGAATAACATGGGTTATGGGCTGAACACGTGTACCTTTTCCTGCTGCAAGTATCATTGCCTTCATGAATTCAAAACCTCTTTTTAAAGATTATACGTTATTACTATTAAGCTGCTAAGCAACAGAAGTAGAGGTATTTGTTACCTCAAGATTTTCTATAGGCAGTTGAGCTAAACCTCCATCAGGAATAATTCTTTTGATTTGAATTGGGCCATATAAGGAATTAATTTGTTTGATTTCAATTTTATTTTCAGATGATAAAAATAACAAAGCCCAAAACACTCCAAGACGATCTTTATCTAAATCTTTTTTGACTACTGTTTGCCATATTTCTACTAAGTATTCAAAGTCTGTCCACTGTAATGCTTTTTCCCAGCCATCAATAAATCTTCCTAATTCTTTAGTGGTTTCTGGAAGTTTTTCACGATGTGCTAAAGATTTGACTTGAGAAATTAATGCTCTATCAGAAAATTTTTTATTTCTTTTTCTTTTCATTAAAAGAAGATCTTGGTTTTCTATAACTTCAGCAATTGACTCTAATTGACTGACCAATTCGCCCAACGTTGTTGTACGTTTAAGAATTGGTTGTGCTATTGATCGTCTCCTAAGATATTTTTCAGGATATTTTGGGATATCAAATTCTTGATCAATCCAATCTTGATCATTAATATCAAAATCATCTTCAAAATCTGAAGAATTTTCTTTAAAAACATCAGATTCCAAGACTTGAGCCTTTAAATTAACTAATACAGAAGCCGCAAAAAAAGCCTCACTTGTCTCAGATAAATCTTTGTGATATGAACTATGACAATTTGAAGTTTTTTTGAAATTATATGAATATTGTTCTAAAAAACTATCAATTACACTTATTACATCAATATCCCATGGATCAAGATCACCTTTTCCAGCAGCATCTTGAAGAAATTTAATCAACAATCTTGGTCCTAATTGTTGCTTATCAATAGAATTTATATAAGATATTTCAATTTGCTAATAACTATTCATAAGATATCTTCTTATTTATTTAATGCAAAACAATATTTCATAAATTTAAGAAACTATAATGCTGGAGCCTTCAGAATCTCATTTTTTTTAGTTCCTGAAAAAATATTTGTTTTCACACTACTTTTTATTGCAGTTAAATCTCTATCAACTAAGTTATTAATAGATGCAAGATAACTTTCAGTAACTAATCTTGGATATAGACCTATTCCAATTATGGGCAAAAGTAAGCAAGCAATAATATACACTTCTCTAGGTTCTGCATCAATAAGTTTACGTTCTTCGATTAATTTAGGATTTTCCTTACCAAAGAAAATTTCTCTTAACATTGAGAGTAGATAAATAGGAGTAAGTATTACACCTATAGCAGCTAAAGAGGCCATGACTATCCTAAAGGGGAGTGTATATATTTCATCGGTTACGAATCCTGTAAATACCATTAATTCAGAAACAAATCCACTCATACCTGGCAAAGCAAGTGAGGCGAGTGAGCAAGCTGTCCATAGAGCAAACATAATTCTCATTTTTTGTCCTACGCCACTCATTTCATCAAGTTTAAGAGTCTTTGTTCTGTCATAGGTAGCTCCCACAAGAAAAAATAAGCTTGCCCCGATTAATCCATGACTAACCATTTGTAACATTGCTCCGCTTGTTCCAAGACTACTAAAACTCCCTATTCCAATAAGAACGAAGCCCATATGACTAATAGAACTATATGCAATTTTTCTTTTAAGATTTCTTTGAGCAAATGAAGTTAATGCAGCATAAATTATATTTACTACTCCTAGCACTATTAATAATGGGGCAAATTGAGCATGAGCAACTGGTAATAATTGTGCATTAAATCTTAAAAGTGCATATCCACCCATTTTCAATAAAATTCCAGCAAGAAGCATATGAACTGGAGCGGTAGCCTCTCCATGAGCATCTGGGAGCCAAGTGTGAAGGGGTACTATTGGGAGTTTCACTCCGAATGCAATTAAGAGTCCTACGTAACAAGCTATTTGAAATTTTGGACTAAAATCTTGAGCTGCCAAATGAGTAAACTCAAAGTTAGGAATTTCTGTACCATAGAAACCCATTGCCAGTGCTGCTAGGAGTATAAATATGGAACTGCCAGCTGTATAAATAATGAATTTTGTTGCTGCATATTGTCTATTTTTGCCACCCCATATAGCTAATAATAAATATACGGGAATTAATTCAAGTTCCCAAGTAAGGAAGAATAAAAGCATATCTTGAACTGCAAATACAGCAATTTGCCCACCATCCATTACCAATATTAAAAAGAAAAATAATTTTGGTTTGAACTTTACTGGCCATGCAGCTAAAACTGCTAAAGCGGTTATGAAACTAGTTAATAATACTAAAGGCATAGAAATACCATCAGCTCCAACAGACCAAGTGAGTCCCAAATCGGGAAGCCAATTAATATTTTCCTTAAGTTGAACATTTTCATTATTTGTATCAAAGCCATTTATATATGAACCTACAGTTATTAAAAAAGTTATTAATGCTATAGATAAAGCAAACCATCTAACCTCTTTACCATCTCCTTTGTCAGGGAAAAAAGGTATTATAAATGCACTAACAATTGGGAACAAAATTGAAGCAGATAGCCAAGGAAAATTAGATAAGCCAGCTCCCAAAGTTCCAAAATTTTGAGTTGCAAAATGTTCAAAAAAGTAAGTACTCAATTTAATAAGAAATTTGTCTTAAATAAAGTGTAGAAATTATCTGTATTTTTTCACCCCAATGGACAGTGAAGACACACAATTGTAATTAAGTTACTTGAGGAGATTGAAACCCAAAAATTGCTACTAATAGAATTACTCCGCCAAAAACAATAAGAGCATAAAATTGTGCTCTACCAGTTTCAAAATATTTCAAACCTTCTCCACTTCCAAGAGTTACAAGTCCAGTAAGATTGACTACACCATCAACAACCTTTGAATCAACTTCTAAAACTTCTTTGGCAAGTCTTCTACTACCTTTAACAAAAAGTTTTTCATTTATATCATCTAAATACCATTTATTTGATAAAAATTGATTAATGGTAGGAAATTTTTCAGCAAATAAAATTGACAAATTAATTTTTTTCAAAAAGTATGCTTGATAAGCAATAAAGATTCCAAATGATGCAATAAGAACTGAAGCTATTGCTAATGGCAAGAATTCTTTTAATTCGAAAGCTTTAGCAGCTGTCTCTGCCTCTTCTGGATCGAGTAAATTTGCAATTTTACTATCCCATGGAAGTCCCATAAAACCTATGATTAAAGAGGGAACAGCTAGAAATACCAAGGGAAATGTCATTGACCAGGGAGACTCATGAATAGAGCCATGCTCCTCATGCTCTTCTTCATTTTCTTCATCTAGATTTAATTTAGAGGCGATTAAGAGTTCTTTTTGCAATTCTTTATTCTCCCCTCTGAAAGCACCTTCAAATGTCAAGAAATAAAGCCTAAACATGTAAAAGGCGGTCATGCCAGCAGTTAGAAGTCCTATGAACCAAAAAGCTGGAAAAGATATAAATGCGTTTCCGAGTATCTCGTCTTTACTCCAAAAACCTGCCAATGGTGGAATACCACTAATTGCTACGCAACCTATAAAGAAAGTAGCAGATGTATATGGCATTTTTTTTCTTAAACCGCCCATCAATCTCATATCTTGTGCCAGTACAGGCTGATGGCCAACTACTTCTTCCATCGCATGTATTACAGACCCAGATCCCAAAAAAAGCATTGCTTTAAAGCAAGCATGAGTAATCAAATGGAAAATTCCTGCAATTGGAGCTCCACATCCCATCGCAAGCATCATATAACCAAGCTGAGAAACAGTACTATATGCTAAGCCCTTTTTTAAATCCATCTGGGTTAAAGCTATAGAAGCTCCTAAAAAACAAGTAATGGTTCCAACTAAAGCAATAATGAATTGAATCGAGGGGAATATTGAATACAAAGGTTGTAACCTTGCTACTAAAAATATTCCTGCTGCAACCATGGTAGCTGCATGGATAAGTGCAGAAATGGGTGTCGGTCCCTCCATAGCATCAGGTAACCAAACATGAAGAGGAAACTGCGCAGATTTTGCCATTGGACCTAAAAAAACTAAAAAACAAAGGAGTAAGGCAGCCCAAATGGGTATTGAGTTATCAGATATTGATTGTGAAATTCCAGAAGCTATTTCGTTGAAATCAAAACTATTAGTGGCCCAAAATAAACCAAGAATGCCTAATAATAATCCAAAGTCTCCGACTCTATTTACGACAAAAGCTTTTTGTGCAGCGTGGGCAGCACCATCTCTGTCATACCAAAAACCAACTAATAAGTATGAGCACATTCCAACAAGTTCCCAAAAAACATATATTTCTAACAAATTTGGACTAACTATTAATCCCATCATTGAACTACTAAATAAAGCTAAATACGTAAAAAATCTGACATAACCTTTGTCATGAGCCATATAACCATGGGAATAAATCATTACAAGTAAAGTTATTGTAGTTACTAAAGCAAGCATTACACTTCCCAAAGGATCAAGGACAAAACCCATTGGAATTGTAAAATCACCAGCATTAGCCCATACAAATAATTTTTCTACAGAGTGATAACCCTTGACTTGTTCAAATAGAGCTTTATAACTAATTACCGCAGATATTCCAACGAAAGAGATTAAACCTACAGAAACAATTTCCCTAGAATTATTTATTTTTTTGTTAATACTTATCAGCCCTAAACCAGAGAGAACTGCCCCAATAAGTGGGAAAACAGGAATTAACCAGGCAATTTCTGAAGCTTGTGGCATTTTTGAAAAAACTTATATCTTAGATTTTAAACCGTCAATTGAAAAATTCCGACAAAAATGATGAATTAAATGTTTTAACAGCAATATTTATATATTGGTGAGACCACCAAAGTACTCCTATTGCAATCAATATGCCAAATTGAGATAACCTAAAAAATTCTTGGATTTTCAATTCCTGCCTTCCTTCAAGTATTGCCATAAAGGGAATTATGGAGGTATTTTTTTTAAATTTTACAAATTCTTCGCCAAATCTATGTTCTAACCTTTTATCCCCATGCCAAATAGCAAAAAGATGATGCAAAATTAACCCAATAGAGGTTATTAATGTGAATGAAGTGCCAATCCATAAGGTATGTGCAAAACACCAAATTATCTGACCAAATGCTTGAGGATGCCTTGTGATTCTCATTATCCCCGTACCGTAAATTCGTACTTTAGGTTCTAAAACTGAAGGAATTTCAAGCAAATTGTAAGTGGCAGGATATAAAAATAAAAAACTTAATGCAGTTAGCAACCAAACTATTATAAATACGTAGCTATTTCCTTGGAAATTCCATAATCTTATTCCGTCATATCTATGAGCCAAAAAATAACTAATCAAGATGATTGCTGATGGCAAACTAAAAGAAACAAAACATAACCGCCACAATCTTGGACCCATAATAGATTCACCTTTGATCCTTAAAGCAGCTCCTCCACTATGGATTACTGCAAAGACAAAAATCAAAAAGAAGATTACTAGAGAAGTTTTATGGGTCTCCATAGATTTAAATTACTCGAATAATTTAGTTCTTAACAAGAATGCTTTTAAGCATTAGAATTATAAATAATTGTAGGCATAATAAATGCCCGAATTACCATTTACTCTCGACCAATTAAGAATACTTAAAGCAATAGCTGCTCAAGGAAGTTTTAAAAAAGCTGCCGATCTTCTATATGTAACTCAGCCTGCTGTAAGTTTACAAATACAAAATCTTGAAAAACAACTTGAAATTACTATTTTCGACAGAGGTGGAAGAAAAGCTCTTTTGACTGAAGCGGGAAGATTACTACTTGAATATTGCGAACGAATTTTGAATCAATGCGACGAAGCTTGTAAGGCTATTGAAGATTTAAACAGTTTAAAAGGAGGAACCCTCGTAATTGGAGCCAGTCAAACAACAGGAACTTATTTAATGCCGAGAATGATCGGGCTATTCAGACAAAAATATCCTGACGTATCTGTTCAACTTCAAGTTCATAGTACTAGAAGAACTGGCTGGAGTGTTGCTAATGGACAAATTGATTTAGCCATTATTGGAGGACAATTGCCTAGTGATTTAGAAAATTTACTACAAGTCATTCCATATGCAACAGATGAATTAGCATTAGTTTTACCGACTAAACATCAACTCTCTAGCAAAAAAGAGCTTTTAAAAGAAGACTTATATAAATTAAATTTCGTAACATTGGATTCTCAATCCACAACAAGAAAAGTTGTTGACAAACTTCTTCAAGATTCTGGACTTGATATTCAAAGATTAAAAATTGAGATGGAACTTAATTCTCTTGAAGCCATCAAGAATGCTGTCCAATCAGGACTTGGAGCGTCTTTTTTACCTGTTGTTTCAATCGAAAGGGAATTGACAGCTGGAACAATCCACAAAGCATTCATTGCTGACTTAGAGGTTAAAAGAGAACTAAAGCTAATTACGAATCCATCAAGATACACTTCAAGGGCATCAGAGGTGTTTAAGAAAAATATTCTGCCTCAATTTGCTAGTTTAGAAAGCCCATTAAGACAAATATTAATTTAATTAGAACTGAATTGCTTCTTTATTAATTCCTACTCCTCCGTCTTCTGCTTGACCATCGCCTTTGATTATAAATTTATTTTCATTTACATCAGTTTGATAAACACACTTAACAATTGGTTTATCTCGTATAGATCCGATATAAGCAAAAGTATTCATTCTTTGTTTACATTCTCTTACATCTTCATTACTAATGGCACCTTGTTTTTGTAACACTGTCCAATTCTCTCTTCTAATTACACAACCTGGCTGAAGAGCTGGTTGGGTTACGAAGCTCGTTGATGGATTAAGAGTTGTATACATTTCAACGTCAATTACAAATGCGCTTGCGCCCCATTGTCTACAAAATTCAGGATCTGGAACTGCCATATCTAATTGTTGTTGACTTGCTATATTGCCCTGTCCGCCATCTGTTGTACTAGTAATCGCGCTCCCAATACCCACTCCTAAAATTAATACACCCGCAAGAACAGCAACGGTTCCTGTATTGAAGTTAATCTTTTGTTCAGGAGCAGCGGCAGGCAATCTAGTACTTCTCTGTCCATAAGAATCATTATCTCTTTGTCTTGAAGAGTAATAATTTCTATTTGAGCCTCTCCTAGGCCTTCCATTTGAAGGTGGTCTATTCACAATACTTCATTTGTTTTTGGTAAACCCATTGAATAGTTCATTACTCTACAATCGGGGTTATAAGATAATTCTCCATTTTGAAGCAAGAATTTGATTAAACATTCAATTTCTGATCCTATTTTCCGAAGTTCATAATCATCTAAATCCGTTCCTGCTCTTTCTTTTATAAGATCATTAAATTTTTGGTTTATTTTACTCAGAGAATCATCGTTCCAAATAAACTCGTTATCAGGATCTAAGTCAAGAGTCAATTTGTTTGGATGAAACTTTAATTCTTCATCAACTACTTCAGCAGTAAAAATTCTGACATGTCTGGTAGTTGATTTTAGGAGCATTTTTTCCATAATTTTGCGAAATAATCAACGAAAAAAACAATTATGTTCTAACTTTAATGTAGCTTATTAATAAGTGTTTATTTATTTCTTGATTTAATAATGCGTGTTGTAATTGCTGGTGCAGGTTTAGCTGGTTTATCTTGTGCCAAATATCTTGTTGATAATGGTCACATTCCTATCGTCTTGGAAGCTAGAGATGTTTTAGGGGGGAAAGTTGCTGCTTGGAAAGATGAAGATGGAGACTGGTATGAAACTGGTTTGCATATATTTTTTGGAGCTTACCCTAATATGTTGCAACTTTTCAAGGAGCTAAATATTGAAGACAGACTCCAATGGAAAAGTCATTCAATGATTTTTAATCAACCATCTGAGCCTGGAACTTACAGTAGATTCGATTTTCCTGATATCCCAGCTCCAGTAAATGGAGTTTCTGCAATATTAAGCAATAACGATATGCTTTCATGGAACGAGAAAATTCTTTTTGGATTAGGGTTGGTGCCCGCAATGTTAAGAGGCCAAAAGTATCTCGAAAAATGTGATTCCAAATCATGGACTGATTGGTTAAAAGAACACAACATACCAGAAAGAGTCAATGATGAAGTTTTTATAGCCATGAGTAAAGCTTTAAATTTCATTGGACCTGATGAAATATCTTCTACAGTTTTATTAACAGCATTAAACAGATTTTTACAAGAAAAAAATGGTTCAAAAATGGCATTCCTAGATGGAGCACCTCCAGAAAGACTTTGCCAACCGATGGTTGATTATATTACTTCTCGAGGTGGAGAAGTGCATATGAATAGTCCATTAAGGCAAATCAACTTAAATGATGATAGTACTGTAAAAAGTTTCACTATCGCCTCTTTAAATGACAACGAAAAGAAAGAATTAACTGCGGACGCTTATGTTAGTGCAATGCCTGTAGATCTTTTTAAATTAATGATTCCTAAACAATGGAAAGGTTTGGATGCTTTTTCTAAATTAGAAGGTCTTAATGGTGTACCTGTAATTAACATTCATTTATGGTTTGATAAAAAATTAACAGATATTGATCATTTACTATTCAGCAGATCACCACTCCTTAGTGTTTATGCAGATATGAGTATCACCTGCAAAGAATATGAAGATCCAAATCGATCAATGCTTGAGTTGGTTTTTGCTCCAGCAAAAGATTGGATCAACAAAAGCGATCAGGACATTGTTGATGCGACTATGGAAGAACTAAAAAAATTATTCCCCACGCATTTCATAGGCGATGATAAAACAAACTTAAGAAAATATAAAGTAGTTAAAACTCCAAGATCCGTTTACAAAGCAGTTCCTGGGTGCCAAGAATTCAGGCCTGATCAAAAATCTCCTATAAAAAACTTCTTTTTAGCCGGTGACTACACTATGCAAAAATATTTAGCATCTATGGAAGGAGCTGTTTTAAGTGGTAAATTATGCGCTGAATCAATTAATAAGGAGTATTCCAAAATCCCTCAAAATGTTTCTTCATAACATTTAAATATTTTTAAAATCCAGCTCAAACTTTTTGAAAAATTCAATTTCTCAACTAGATCAAGCATATGAGATATGCAGAAAAGAAACCCAAAAATGGGCTAAAACTTTTTACTTGGGAACTCTTCTACTGCCAATAGAAAAAAGGAAGGCTATCTGGGCTATTTATGTGTGGTGTAGAAGAACAGATGAAATAATGGATAGCTTAGAAGCTGCAACTAAATCGCAAGATGAACTTTCAGATAATTTAAATGCATGGGAAGAGAATACTAAGAGTGTTTTTAAAGGTGACATAAAAACTGGGTTAGATGCAGTTTTATTAGACACAATCGAAAAATATCCACAAAATATTCAACCCTATTTAGACATGATAGATGGTCAAAGAATGGATCTTAATAAATTTAGATATAGTAATTTTGATGAATTAAAGCTCTATTGTTATAGAGTTGCAGGTACTGTAGGTTTGATGACTCAGAATGTAATGGGAATTGATAGCGCTTACACTTCAGCTCCATGGAGTGCCATGCCTGATCCCTCAGAAGCTGCTATAGCTTTAGGTATCGCCAATCAATTAACAAATATATTGAGAGATGTAGGAGAAGATAGACAAAGAGGTCGTATTTATCTTCCACAAGAAGATATTAAAAAATTTAATTATTCTGAAGAAGAACTTTTAAAAGGTGAGATAAACAATCAATGGAAAGCTCTGATGAACTTTCAATTGGAGAGAGCGCGTGATTGGTTCCAAAAGTCTGAAGAAGGTATAAAGTGGTTATCATCTGATGCAAGATGGCCAGTCTGGACTTCTTTACGTCTTTACCGAGGAATATTAGATTCTATTGAAAGGTTAGACTATGATGTTTTTAATAACAGAGCTTTTGTTAAAAATTCCGTAAAAGCTTTTGAAATTCCTATATCTTTCTTAATTTCTAGAATTAAATAATCAAGCCGGAGTCTTTTGATTCGCTAATAAATCTTTTAATTTAGATAGCTCTCCTGCCCATCTTGGATCAGGTGCTTCAAGATTAGGAGCATCACTATGTACAATTTTCTTAAAATCCTTCCTTTTTTTATTCTTATTTATGTTTCCGTTATTTCTTTTATTTGAAGCGGAATCTTTCTTTTCTGAAAGTTCTACTCTTAATTTGGAACCATTAAATTCGAAACCATTTAATTTTTGAATTATTAAATTTGCATTATCTTCATTATTTGTTGTAGCGAAACCGAATCCCCTACATTCCTTAGTTTCCTTATCTAAAACTGCTTTAAATCTAATGGAATCAGAAACTGATTTTAAAATCTTATCAAATTCTTTTGGATTAAATCCTTGTGGTAAG
>Ga0310343_10001419_pt1 | contig 12206 bp, 8 predicted proteins | sample HC15DNA2025_MG_FD_203519 | JGI IMG/M metagenome (GOLD analysis project Ga0310343, IMG submission 203519) | Marine microbial communities from station ALOHA, North Pacific Subtropical Gyre - HC15-DNA-20-25_MG | ecosystem: Environmental > Aquatic > Marine > Oceanic | place: Pacific Ocean: North... | reverse complement strand
AATCAAATGAATGCTGGTAAAATTCAAAATAATGGCGTTATAAAAAGTGAAGATATACAAACAAAGTTTAATGATGTTGCTGGTTGCGATGAAGCAAAATTTGAATTACAAGAAGTTGTAGAATTTTTAAAAGAACCAGAAAAATTTGAAGTTGCAGGTGCAAAAGTTCCAAAAGGTGTTTTACTAGAAGGTCCTCCTGGAACAGGTAAAACACTTTTAGCAAGAGCAGTTGCAGGAGAAGCAGGTGTATCATTTATTCAAATATCTGCATCGGAATTTATTCAAATGTTTGTAGGTGTTGGTGCATCTCGTGTAAGGGATCTTTTTAAAATTGCAAAAGATAATAGCCCTTGTGTTGTATTTATTGATGAAATAGATGCTGTTGGAAGAAAACGTGGCGAACAATTTGGAGGTGGAGGCAATGAAGAACGAGAACAAACATTAAATCAAATTTTAACAAAAATGGATGGTTTTGAAAAATCAGATTCAATAGTAGTTTTAGCAGCAACAAATAGAGTTGATATTTTAGATTCAGCATTAACTCGTTCAGGTCGTTTTGATCGTAAAGTACAAGTAGGATTACCAGATACAAAAGGTCGTCGTAAAATTTTAGATGTTCATTTACGTAATAAATTAGTAGAAGAATCTACTGATTTAGATGAAATTGCTGCTTTAACTAGTGGATTTTCTGGTGCAGATATTGAAAATATGGCAAATGAGGCAGCAATATTAGCATTACGTCAAAATAAAACAATAATAAATTCAACAAATTTAGTGGATGCATTTGAAAAGATAGTTATTGGATTACCAAAATTGAATAAAGATGTAAATTATGATGAAGAAGAATTAGTTTCGTATCATGAAGCAGGACATACATTAACTGCACTTTTATTTAAAGAATTTTTTGATGTGATTAAAGTAACAATAAATGCAAATACAAATGGTGCAGGAGGTTATACTTTATTTACTCCAAAAGAAAAATATAATAGTTATCCTACAAAAAAATATTTATTAGCAAATTTAATTGTTACTATGGGTGGTAGAGCAGCAGAAATAATTCTTTATACTAAAATAATTAATAAAAATGAAAATTTAAATTACGATAATTTTAAATTATTTAATTCAGTTAGTGATTTAGAAATTACATCAGGGGCAAGTCAAGATTTAAGACAAGCAGATAATTTAGCACGACAATATATTCAATTATTTGGAATTGATTCAACAAATAATATTGAATTACCAAAAACTATACAAAATCCAAATAGTCCTTATTTAACATTAAGTGAATCTACAAAAACAGAAATAGATGAATCAGTATCTCAATTAATAAATTATGCTTTAAAATGTGCAATTAATATATTAGAATATAATTTAGAAGAATTTAATAAATTAGCTTCAGATTTAATAGTAAAAAAAACAGTAGATCTTAAATATTTAAATCAATTAAATGTAACTTATTTTTAAAAAAATATTTATATTATAAATAATTATTAAATATAATATAAATTATTACTAATTAGTAGCAAAAAATATAGAAACTATATTTCTAGAAGAATCACTATTAGTAGTATTATTAAAAAAAGAGTTAACAATATTATTTGTTAAAAAATTTCTAAATTGTTCTTGTGTTAATAACATTCTAGAACTATTATCTCGTGTAGTATATCTAATAAAATTAGTATTTTCTAAAAAATTATATCTACAATTTGGACAATTATAATGGTCTCTATACCAATTATATAATGCATTTTTAAAAAAAATATGACCACAATTATTTATAATACATACATTATCATCTATATTAAAATCTTCTTGAGTAATACTACAACTAGTATTTAAAGGATTATCTATTAGAGAAAATGATATATCTGTGGTATTACTATTAAAAACATTTTCAATATTAGTATTTGATAAATTTAAATAATAATTTCTATCTCTCATTTCTACATTTTCTTCTACATTTTCTTCTACATTTTCTTCTACATCTTCTGCAATATCTTCTCCTACAATTTGAGATTCATTTACAACTTCAGGCAAATCTTCGGAATATTGATTATAATTTTCATTATAATTGTTATAATTATTGTAATTATTGTAATTATTGTAATTGTTATAAAATGTTTCTTGATTATAATATTCTTCATTGATTCGTCTATGTATTCTTCTATTATTTCTGTACAATGTATAATAATAATAATCTAAATTATTGTTAATACTAGTTAAAGTTTCATTTGTAGAATTTAAATAACTCATATTTTCATTTAATACATTTATATAGCTATTAACAAATGACATATAATTATTAAATAAAATTATTTCTATATTTTCTAAATAATTATTTTGATTATTTTGATTATAAAAATTATTTAGATTATTTTGATTATTTTGATTATTTTGATTATTTTGATTATTTTGATTATAAAAATTATTTTGATTATTTAATTCAGAATTTGTATTGTTAAACATTATATATATATAAAAAAATATGTTTAAATAAATTACAATATAATTATTTAATACATATTTATGAAAAATGAAAATGAGAATTTTGGATTAACTGGATTAGCAAATTTAGGAAATACTTGTTATATTAACTCTTGTATGCAAATTTTATCACATTGTAAGTTATTCAATCAATTATTAACTAAAATAGTACCTAATAATTTAAATGATAATAATGATTCTATATTACTAATAGAGTGGAAAGAATTAAAAGAATTAATGTGGAAAAAAAATTGTACTATTGCACCCAATAGATTTATAAAATCAATACAATTTGTATCACAAAGTAAAAATTATGATTTATTTAGCGGTTTTGCACAAAATGATTTACCAGAATTTTTGATGTTTATTATTGATAGTTTTAATAATTCATTAAAACGTAAGGTAAAAATGAAAATAACTGGTAATGAAAAAAATAAAACAGATAAATTAGCAATTGAATGTTATAAAATGATACAACAATATTATTCAGAAAATTATTCAGAACTTTTAGATATATTTTATGGTATTCATGTTTCTATTATTGAAGATATTAAAAATAAAGATAATTTAGTGAATAAACCAGAGCCTTTTTGTTTATTAGATTTGCCTATTCCCGAAAAAACTGATATTAATATTTATGATTGTTTTGATAATTATTTAAATAAAGAATTATTAACAGATAGTAATAAATATTATAATTCAAAAACCAAAACTTATATTGATGTATATAAATATATAGTATTTTGGAGTTTACCAAATATATTAATTATTAATTTAAAACGTTTTGATAATAATAACAAAAAAATTAACAAATTTGTAACGTGTCCACTTACAAATATAGATTTAACAAAATATGTAGTTGGATATGATAAAGAAAGTTATATTTATGAATTATTTGGAATAACTAATCATAGCGGAGGGTGTTTAGGAGGACATTATACATCGTATGTAAAACATTGTAATAATAATAAATGGTATCATTTTAATGATACAATTGTAAGAGAATTAAATGAATCTAATGTAAATAATCAAAATGCATATACCTTTTTTTTGAAAAAAGTTAATATTTAGAGTTTTATTTAATAATATATATTTATATATATATTATGTCATTATATAACAATATAACACAAGATTTTTATAATAATATAAATAATTTTGGCTCAAATCCTTTTGTTTTAGTAATTTTAATATTAATAATTTTAATATATTATATATTATTTGCTTTCTTAGGAAAAAATAATGATTATGAATCTAATAGTTCAGGAGGAATAATGTTTATAGAATCACTTTTATGGGGTTTATTTATAATTTTAGTATTTATTAATGGACTATCATATTTTTATGGAATAAATATTATTAGTGAATTAAGAAATCTATTTGGAGAAGAACCAGAAGTAATAGTAGAAAATAGTATTGATATATCTAATATTGAAACTCGTGAAGTATACCATATTCCAGGAAATAGATTTTCTTATAATGATGCAAAAGCTGTTTGTAAATCAATGGATGCTGAAATAGCAAGTTATGAACAATTAAGAGAAGCACAAAAAAAAGGTGCAAGTTGGTGTTCATATGGATGGTCTAAAGATAAATTAGGATTGTATCCAACTAGTCAAAATGATTTTTTAAAATTACAATCTAAAGAAGGACATGAATATGATTGTGGGTTACCAGGAATTAATGGAGGTTATGTAAAAAATAATCATGTGTTATTAGGTGCTAATTGTTATGGTATTAAACCAAAAAAAACAGAATTAGATGCAAAAAATTTACAAGATGAATTATATCCAAAAACAGCAAAAGAAAAGATTTTTGATGAACGAGTTAAGTTTTGGAAAAATAGAATAGGAAATATATTACTTAGCCCATTTAATAGTGATTCTTGGTACTCTATTTAAGTATTTATAATTTCACTAATTTTTGAATTATTTAATTCATTATAATATATTATTTCAACAGGTGCAACTGGTTTCTCTATATAAAAAATTATTTTTAGTAATTGAAATATATATTTATTATAAACATATATTTTACTTTTTTTTAAATATTGAATTTTTTGTAATTTAATTTTCTTTATAAATAATGCAGTATAAATACAATATTTTGCATTTATTAATCCACATTTAGATGTATCAAAAATAAATTCAAAATATTTTTTATTATCATATAATTCTAACCATTGATTTGTAAAGTTTAAAAAATCATCATTGTTTTCAATATTTCCACTTAAATCTATTTTAACTAATGGAAAATTTGTATAATCATAATTAGCAAACATTTATAAAAATATAAAAATAAAAAAAATATAATATAATAATTTAAAATATATTATACATTTAGTATTAATATATATATATTATGATTAATAATACTATTAAGTGTATTAATAATAAAATATATATCGATTGTTTTTTTTATGGTTTTTATATTAATAAAAATGATCTAATTAAATATAAAAATAGAAAAAATGAATTAATTATCAATAATTTAATTAATAATCATATGTTTAATAATTTATCAAATGTATTAAAAGATTTATCATGTTAAAATATATTATAATATATTATAATATGAATATTATTGAATTTTATCAAAACAATTCATTTAACAATTCATTTAACAATTCATTTAACAATTCATTTAATAATAATATTAATAATAATATTAATAATATTAATAATAATAGTAATAGTAATAGTAATAAAGAATTTAACTATAATGTTTTTATTTATTTTTTATTCATAACTTCATGTATATTTAATTTAAATTATTTTATAAAAAAAAATAAGAAAATAGAAAATATAAAAGAATATAAAGATTTATCAGTACAAACTGATACACAAATTGTTTCATTATTAATAAATCCTGATAATAATATACAAATTTTGAGTAATTATAATTAATTATAATCAATAATTCCACCTTTCATTAATGAACCAAAAGGACTCCAAAATGGTAAAGTTATAGGTTTTTTATTTAAACATTTTATTATTTTTGAATTTACAAATTTTTTATCAACAACAATTTTATATACATATTCATTAAACCAATCTAAAGACATATAATAATTTTCATTAAATTCTCTTTCATCTTTACCATGAGAATTTTCAATTAAAAATCCATTAGTCTTGCCTTTATCAAAATTATAGCCTCTTATAACTACAGCATGGCTTGGATAACTTTGACGATATTTTAATGAATCGCATTTTTCCATTTTATTAGTAAATTCAAAAATATCTTTATAATTAAATGCTTTTTCATCTAAAATACCTTCTTTAGATGAATTATATTTAGTCCAATCTAAACCTGTCCATATTGCTTCATTTGCATCTATAGATTTTTTAACACTTTCTAATATATCATTCATAGGTACATTTATATAATTTCTCAATTTAGTATTAACTAAACTATAATTCAATTCAACATTATATAATTTATAATAATCTATATTTGGGCATGGATAATTGATTAAACAAATTTTATCTTTAGTATTATAAGGTACATATTTTTTGTAAAAATCTAATGGAGTAACATTTTCTATAACTTTTTGTTTTTTTTTATTTTTTTTAACTTCATAATATTGCCAAGTTATCTTTTTTGGTGGTTCACCTAAAAATAAAACTAATATTTTATAACATTCATATAATAATGAATTTATTAATTTAGAACGTTCAATATTAGATTCTAATATTTGTTTTCCTGATTTTTTTAAAAAACTATTAAAAAAATCTTGTAAATCTTTTGAATGTTTACTATGAAATTGATCATCCATATTTGTTTTAGGTATTAATCCATATTTTTCTACTAATCCTGAAAATAATTCCCAATGACCACCATCATTGGTTGCATTTTCAAAAATGTCTATTAATTTAATATCTTCAATATTATATTTTTTAATATTATGAATATTATTTTTTTTTCTATCATATATTGCATTGAAAAAATAATTTGCTTTTTCTAATTTATCATAAAAAAATAAATAATTTTGAGAAAATTCAAAATTTTCTAATTTATATTTTTTAATCATATTTATTCTTATAATATTTAAAAACGCAAATATCCAACAACGTCCACTATTTTTTTGATCTGTTGGTAATGTTTTAACATCTATAAATTTTTTAAATATTCTTTTTTTATCTTGAATATAATCAGATTTTAATACTAAATTTTTAAAAGGTATTTTAGTATTTACATTTTTAAAAACTTTATTAGTCTTTTTTTTATTAAATTTATTAGAATAATTATTTACATTTTTAAATGTAATATTAAATTTTTTAGGCATTTAATAATTATATATTATAAATATTATAATTTTTATAGAATTATTATAGAATATTATAATATTTGTATAATATTTTTTATTTTATTATATTCTTGTTATATTTTGTGACTATTTATTTTTTTTTAGGTGTTCCTGCTCTTTCTCTTTCTCTTTTTCTTGTTGTTGTTGATATTTTTTTTGATCTTTTTGATGCATTTGGTTTTTCTGGTGTTTTTGCTCTTTTTGATGCATTTAATTTTTCTGGTGTTTTTGCTCTTTTGCTGCTTGGGTTTCTTTGCGGTGTTGTTGGTGTTGTTGGTCTTGTTGGTGTTGTTGGTCTTGTTGGTGTTATTGGATAATTTAGTTGATATATTGGTGATGTTGGATCTTTTATTTTTCTTGTTAAAATTCTTAGATTTTTAGGTTCTGATTTAGCTTTTCTTGATATTGGTTTATTTGATTTACGCGGTAATGGTGATGATTTAGTATATCTATTTTTTATAATTTTTTCTAATAAACTTAAAATATCTGCTAGTTTTAAAATTTTTTCTTTATTATCAGGATAAATATTATTAATTAAACTTGACTCATAATATTTTTTTTCATTTTCTAATGAAAAAATTCTACTTAAAAGAGATTCTTTTACTTCATCCTTTTCAATTAATTGTTTTAAAAATACATAAATTCTTAGATTATTTATATAATCTAAAATATATTCTATTAACCATGGATAACAATATATATATGGATAAACTTTAATATAAATATCTTCACCACTTACACTATTAGTAATATTTTTTCTAGAAGAACCACCTTTTGTTTCGTTACTTTTTAGTAATGTTTCAAGTTCTTTCGTAAATCCGTTTTCAAATAATATATTATCAAGTGGGTCTATTAATGAAAAGTCATCACTAATGTTACTAGTATCATCATATAATTTATTTGGTATTTTAGTTTTAAATAAAAAAGTTCTTGTTGTTGATCCATAACATGATGCCAATAATGTATTTATATTTGTATTTAAAATTTCTATTTTTTTAAATAATTTTATAGCATTTAATTGATAAATATAAGTTCTAAAAATATAAAATTCTGCACTACAAATCTTTATTATATTTTTATCATATTCTTCGTTCTGACGTTGGTTATTTCCTGTTAATTTTAAAGTAACCCTTTTTAAATTATCATTTATTATTTTTAAAATATGATTTAATTTTACATTTGCATTTTTTATTTTTTTAATAATTTCTTCTATAAATTCAATAATTTTTTTTTTATTAACTACTCTAAATGATTCATCTGTTTGTTCTGATAATTTTATGTTTCTTATGTTTGGTTTTAAAAATTGTAGTAAAAAAAAATTTAATCCATTTATTACACCTTCATTATTTAATATTATTCTATCTATTTCTTGTAATTTTTGATTTTTATCATATGCTTTTAGAACTTTCTCTTTATCTTCTTCACTAATTGGTGGTTGATATGATGTTAAAATATAATTATGTTTTAATAAAAATGGAACAGATAGCATAGAACATCTAGTTGCAAGAACAGTATCATTTGTTAATAAACATGAAGTTCCCAAATAATTTCCTAAATCATTTCTTCCTTTGGATGCCTCTTGCAAAATTTTTTCTAATATAATTGCTTGCATTGTATCTCCTAATTCTTTTAATAGTAATAACATAATTGATGTATATTTTATATTATCATCACTATTATTAATATTTTCATTTATAAATTTATTTTTTTCAGGATTTCCTTTAAAAAATATGTCTTTAAGAAAATCATAATTATATATACTTGTTCCATTTTTAGTAAAAACAAAACTATTATTATCGTTTGAAATATTACCTTTTCTATCTATTTTACATTTTAATAATAGATCGTTTAAACCTATTTCTATATACATATATTTTGTAGTTGATCCATCTAATAATTTAACATAACAAGATTTTTTAAATCCATAACTACTTAAATCTATATATGCTATATGTGAATCATCATTTTTTAAAAACTCATCACATATAGTTTTATTTGGTTCACTACGCGTTGCAGGATCCATATATGATGCGAATGTTTCGATTACTTTATCTTCTTTTAAATCTTTATGTTTATAATCTTTGGGGTTCATTGCTGCATCAATAAAAAAATATTTAATATTTATTGGTAATATATTTCTATTTTCTTTTGATATCTTAGTAGGATCATTAAAACCAGAAGATTGGGATGATTCTGGTAAAGAAGGCAAATCGGAATAAGAATATTTTCTTACTTCAGGTAACAGTAAATTTGTAATAAATTTTTTTGTTTCATGAAATTTAAAAATTTCTTCTCTATAATTAATTATTATTGTACTCTCAGATACTATTTCTTCAATAAAATTTGATAAACTATTTTTATCTTTAATAGGTGGGGGAGCATCGGCATCTTTAAAAATATCACCAATATTTATAACTCTATGATTTTGAGGATTATTTCTCAATGGATCTGTCATTATAATTATAATATAATTAGATTATAAATACAATTAACTTTCAGATAAATATTTTATTTCAATTTATTCAAATATTTATCAAATAAACATGCTTTTACCTCTTTACATCTTAATTCTTCTATTTTTTTTACATATTTTTCTGGTTCAGGCCATTTTTCTTTAATACGTATTAATTCATCTTTATAACTTAATACTTTTTTATTTGTATTATAATTTTCAATATTAAATTGACGATCTTTAAATTGCTGTATTTTTTCTAATTCTAATGCATATAGTTGTAATAATGGTTTCATAATTTGATTACTAATATAATGACTATAATCTAGTGCTAAATTATTTTCTTTTATAAAATTAGGTGTTTCTATTTTTTCTCCTTGTAATGCTTTTTTATCTGGATTTTTAATATAGGCATAATTAATTCGATCACCTGAACCTGGTTTATTACCAGAATCACGTAATCCAATACGTTCAGCCAATACTTTATGTGCAATTTGTTTTGGATTTTTATAATATCCTCTAAGTGATTTTGTAACTAATAATTTATCCATAATTACTTGACCATTTATTAAATTTTCTAATGATTTATCTACAAATTCTATTGATTTTTTAATAGATTTTTCTTTCATTAAAATTTCTACAACACCTCCATAAATATCTTTAACAATTGGTGCATTATCACGTCGTTTTAATACAATACCCATAAATTTCATTTTACCTTTATCTGGATCATCTTCATATAACATACCAACATAACGTTTTTTGGATAATAAAGCCCATGGCCAAAATGTTTTTTCATATTCTAAATCATGCGGGTTCTTTAAAAATTTACTAGCTAATTGCCCTGCTTGTTTAGCTAGTTCAATAGTATATATTAAGGCTTCTTTATTTATAATTTTTTTACCAGTTTCTGCATCTTTTAAATTAAATTTGAAAAATATTGAATCCGTGTCACCATATATGCACTCAGAATTTGTTATAACTTTTCTATTATCTTGCAAAACTATTTCTTTGTTGTGATAACATTGTTCTATAATATCACGTCCATAAAATAATAATTTTCGTCCTGTTGCAGTTGTAGCAGAAGCAACATCTGGTTCATAAAATGCACTAGTAGAAGCACCTAATTGACCATATAATGAATTAGCAGTAACTTTAATACTTAATTGTCTCTTATCTAGAATATTTTTCATAAATTCATCAGTTTGTAATGGAATTAATTTTCGAGTAGACTTACGAGCTGCTAATAATTCTTCTAAAATTGCAGGCATAATTGCTTTAGAATCTGGAAATTGTGCAAATCTGCATATTTTATAACCAACTACAGTTTTTTTTGCAGCAGCTTTTTCAGTAGGACGAATATATTTAAAAGTATCATATTGTACATCTACATATTTATAGCCTTGATCAAATAAATTATCATAAATATAATTACCATTTTCATCTGTTTCGCCTGTTTCATTTATTAAATTTCCACTTAAATCATATTCTTTTGTCCATACTTTACTATCGGGTGATAAATTTTCACTAATAATTGATGAAGGATAAAGTGAACTATAGTCTACACAAGCTACAGGATCTTCTAAATATAAACCAGTAGTTGGATTAAAAACATGTGCACCTTCATAACCTTCTGAAGCATTATTTTTTTGAATTGTGGGCATTAATGTATTTTTTTCACCACATTTTTTTGATACATAACTTTGTAATTTAATACCTTGACCTCTTAACATTAAATAACTTAATGGAACATCACATAAATTAGACATTTCAACTTTATCAGTAATAACATCCACTTTTAGTAATAACCATAAAACATTATCACAATCTGCAAGACAATATTTACCAACAGTCCAGCGATCATAATCTGTACCATTAGCTAAATCAAAAATTTCTTGGGGGGATACGTCATCTTTTGCTAAACCCCAATTATATTTAGTATTATTTAAATCAATGGCTTCATAAGAATCAATAATGAACCATTTTTCATCATAATTAATATCAATAATTTCAAATTTTTTGCCTTTTTTGTAAGCATTATTACTGAAACCAATTTCTTCTAATTTGATAAAAGTACCAATATTTATTCCCATTAAATTTTTACTATAAATTTTGGTTGTTTGATTTTCTTCATCTAGTTCTATATTTTTAATAGAATCACTAATAAAATAAGAAGAAACAAAATCTAATTTATAAGAACTAAGTTGAAATTCTTTTCTAAAGATAACACACATATCCATAATAATTCGTCCAGGCATTTTTGGAAAACGTAAATTATATTCCCCTGACGCAAGTACTATTTTACTATTTTCAATGTCTTCTTTTCCTGTTTGCCAATCTTTAGCAATACATACTTCGTCTTTATTTTTTGACAATTTTAAAAATTCTTTAATACAGTCTAATTCTTGAGATCGTTGATACATAAATTCAAAATCAAAACCAGTAATATTATAACCAGTAATAATGTGTGGATTATTTCGCTGAATAATTTTAGTAAATGTTAATAATACTTCTTTTTCTGTTTTTTTTTCAATTACACTGACTTCATTTTCTAGAGACCAATTTATATATTTATCTGGAATTTTACATCCACCTTTTACTATAATAAATCTTTTATGTGGATTTTTTGATCCATAATTAATAAAACTTAAACCAATAAAAGTAATTATGTCTCCTTCGAGTGGAGGAAAATATTTTGTTAATGCAATATTTAACTCATATAATTTTGTGGAATATTCACAGCTTGTATCTTTAATAAGATCTAATATAGTTGCGTCTTTTTTGTTATAATTTTTCACTTTTTTTGTTTTTTTTGATTTATATAAATTATTTTCATTATTATTGTCATCATTATTAACATTTTCATCGTCTGATTCATCACTTGATTCATTAATAATTAATTCTGATTTTTTATTTTTATTTTCACTAGGTTTATATTTAATAAAATTTGAAAAATTATTTTCA